>OLHJ01000017.1_pt1 | contig 103530 bp, 91 predicted proteins | sample 1609491 | NCBI WGS metagenome assembly OLHJ01 (sample SAMN05416861, study PRJEB24817) | seawater metagenome | isolation source: Sea water | place: Canada:Atlantic | collected 2013-11
GGCCAAAAATAAAGGCCATTGTGCCTAGCTCACCAAGCCCGGTAGCCTGAAGCAATGTCCAACCTCAATCTGAAGGACCCCAAATTTAGTTGAGTCACGGCGATAGAGATTACTGAATCAAAGGGGTCAGATACCGTCTTGAAAATCAAGCAGTAGCTCCACTTAAATTCTCGTTAAACGGTGTTCCGGTTTTCAGAACACCGTAAATAATATGCACTAACTTTCGCATTGCTGCGCCGACAATCAGCATTTTACATTTGCCTGCTTTAAGTAAACGTTTCTTCATACAGGTAAAATGAACTTGAGGTATAGCTCTATATCTTGTGTGCTCAAAACTATGAAGCCAACAAGCTCTCTAACTCTTCAGCGTTGCTTATCTGTAAGTGTGCTCATATCTCGGCAACTATCGGGCTCATTAGTTGGTTATTTCTGCGTTCTTTCTAAGCTTTGCAAATAATTAGTCGTAACCTTTCGTACCTTAGCAATTATAGCATCCTATAAGGCTCTGCTTGTCCCAAACCTAAAAGTTGAATCTATGGAAAACAAGAAGTTACGCATAATAGTGAAATTAGTTAATGGGACAGTGCGAAGTGTTAAGGCTTTGAAATGGATATGGATTTCTAGTTTTTGGCACTGGGCTTCGAACCAGTTGGTCGGGAGTTCGAATCTCTCTGGGCGTACCAAACTAAAAAGCCCTCCAATGGAGGGCTTTTTAGTTTGGCAGGTTCAGAAGAAAGAACTCCCCAGTTCGAAAGGAGCGAAGCTCCGCAGACAGCCGAAGGCTGCCCCATCGGGGTGAAGAATTTGGCTAAGCCAAATTACGAATCAATCTCTCGTGATCGATCAAGTTACTCTGACCCATTTTTGATTCACACCGCTAAGTTGTTAAGTTGTTAAGTTGTTAGTGTCCCCTAGTTTACCAAGCTCCGCAGACAGCCAACGGCTGCTCCAGCGGGGCGAGAAATTTGGCTAATCCAAAATATTCGTTCTAATGTCCCTCATCTCCTGAATATTATCGAGAAACAACTGAAACAACTCCGGATCGAATTTGTTACCGACTAGAGATGCCATAATCTCCAAAGCCTCTTCTTCGGGCATAGCAGGTTTGTAAACTCTGGCATGAACCAGCGCATCGTATACATCTACAATAGCAACAATGCGCGCGGCTATTGGTATAGTTTCTCCCTTGAGGCCCGCGGGATAACCGCTGCCATCCCAGTTCTCATGATGACTGGCAGCAATTTCTGAGGCCACCTGAATCATTTCTATCTCACTATCACCGAGTATTTCAGCGCCAATCTTGGGATGAGTTTTCATCACTTCAAACTCTTCATCGGTGAGCTTTCCTGGCTTTTTTAAGATGTTGTCGGGTATGCCAATTTTACCTAGGTCATGCATTGGCGCCGCAGTGCAAATATCCTCTACCGCAAATTGTGACCAACCCAGTGCTCGACCCATTGCTGCCGAGTACAGTCCAATACGGTTAATGTGAGAGCCAGTTTCTTCATCGCGAAACCCAGCTGCGTAGATCAGCCGTCCAGAAATTTCTGCCTCGCGCTGTCTGATAGTCGCTGTGCGCTTGCTGACTTCGATTTCCAATTGTTCATTGGAAAGTAGGTTGTGGCGCGCTGCCTGCAGTAAATCTAATTTCTGCTGATAAGATTCACCGAGGTTTGTGATGGTGAGGATCAAAGACGTTCCTATGCTAATGGCTTCGGCTTCTAACGGTAACTCCGGATTCGAGGCGGATTGTTCGAGAAAAGGTCCAGAGGACAATACCTCTACTTTTCCAGAGTTCCAGTGCTCTATCGCATCAACAATGAAATTGTCTAGATACTCTGAAAAACCAATCAGCTGAAATTTTTTCTCATCGCCCCAAATTTCTAAGAACCAGGAATGAGCTTCATTCTCTCTTTCAAAATAACCGTCTTCAACATAGGTAAGTACAACTTTATCTAGCTTGGTTAAAACGGCCTCGGTTATTGTGCTCATTGTAATCTCGCTGCTAATTCAGAAAAAAGTAGCTCTACGTTATCGCCAGTCTTGGCACTTGTTCTTAGCACTGGGAGTTTTTCTTCTAGCTTTGCAAGTTGATCTGCATCCAGAATCCATTCGTCTATAAGGTCGGCTTTATTGAGTGCGACAACTACTGGTACATCCCCTAATGCCTCTTTCACTTTATCGTGAACGGCAAGACCGACATCAAGAGATTTGGGGCGCGTGCCATCTATAACTAGTATGTAACCCGCCGCTCCGCGTAAGTGATTTTTATTCAGAGTGTTGTAATCGTCTTCTCCGGCAAGGTCCCATATCATCAACATTATTTCTTGTTGATCAACTGTCACAATCTTCTTGTCGATTTTTACACCAACAGTGGTCAGGTACTTGTCATCGAAAAGGCTGCTAACAAAGCGTTGTATCAAGCTGGTCTTTCCGACGGAAAAAGCACCAAGTAGACAAATTTTCTTCTGCAGCATCTGCTTATAACCTGTTGGTGTTTATTGGGTTAGGGGTGCAACTATCAAGCGAGTAATTCTTCTAGCGATGCCCTCGTTCGAGGAGTGATCAAACGCACTGAACGATTCTAAGAGGGATTCATCCACTCCAGCATCAACTAGAACCTGCTCGAAGCGCAGGGCTCTTTCAAAACCGACTTGCTGGTTGAATGACGGGCTTCCTGAGTCATCAGTGTACCCCACAACTTCTATTCGGACAGGGCGCCCATATTCTTCCATGGATAGGGCATTCAACTCGGTAATTTGCTCTGATAGGGCGGTAATAAACTGGGAACTCACCTCAGTTTCCGTCTCACCGTTCTCGAAATTTAGCTCTGTAGCTTCTATTACCTGCACTGCCTCCACCATGGCCTCTCGCCGTGGGTAAACCAGTTCGAGTGCGCCTGTATCGATGGCAGTTAGACCTGTTACAGCCGGCCACCTACTAGCGTAATCCCTCATCCAGTCGCCGTCGGCACGGCCACTGAGTACCAATACACTATTCCTGACTTCGAGTTGCGTCTCGCCAGTAGGCTGTAAGAGATTCATAGCGCGTTTAGCAACCAGCTCATCGATTACGGATAGGTGAGAGTGTTCAGTGAATTCTATGGAGAAATTTTCCTGATTAGTAGAGATTACCTCCTCAGGGCTGCGAGCATTGGGATCTACCAGCAAGGAGATATGTAGCACCTTATCGGAATATTCAGAGTCTAGAAGTACCAGGCCAGGTTCCTGCTTCAATGTGGACAGCAATGCAGTTCTCTCTAAAGATTCCTGATAACTCAAATAATTCCAATAACCGGTGCCCGCCAAAATAATTAGGATGCTCACTACAGCTAGCCAGGGAATAGTTTTTTCCTCAGGCTCCTTTCGCTCGGACAGAAGAATTTTGCGAAGATCGTCTTCCACGTCTGCGAAGACTTCCGGATTCCCCCCGTAATCAGCGAGTTCGGCTTTCTTCATGCGATGCAAACTTTCGAGCGTGCGCGACAGCTCGTTGCGTAGATTCTCTGGGATGCGGCCCCTAACTACCGCCGCAAGTACGGCGTTGGGTCCACGCTGTAACACAACACTTAAATCGCCCAGCCTTAAGGTGTCTAGCTCGTCTCCTTCTTTTGTGGAGAAAGAGTCTTCTATAAAGTCCTGAATTGCAGAAAACATTCCAGAGACCATATCGGGGTCGCGGGTATCGGCAAGCTCCGAGTATTGGTGATGGATCAACAGGCTCGATTCTCGATGAATAAGAAAGACCTGTTCGACGCTAAATTCTAATGTATTGAGTAACACAAGCTCGGAGTAAGACTTGCCAGTTCGCCAGGCGTCGAATCGCCATCTTAGTGACTTAGGGGAAAGGCTTTCTTCTAATAACTGATTCAGATTCTCAAGCATTTGCTGCATGGTTTCTGAAATCGACTTTCGAATTGCTGGGCCCATGATAGGGTATAGAGATTCGGCGAGCTTCTTAGGGTCTTGATTTATCGAGCTGCTAATAGCCTGATCTATCGTTGGCGCAAGAACTTCTGCGATGCTGTCGTCTTTTAGACTTCTCTCTTTGAGTGCCTCGGTAATGATGTTTGAGACAATTTTTGAAAACTGACCATCATCGTTAATCTCATCCCTGAGCTTGAGTAGTTCGTCATACTCGTCGCCCAGAATGATTTGCTTGATTCGACTAAGATCAGTATCCACGATGTGGTCTTCTAGTTGCAGTAATTGAAATGGAGCTATGACTTCTTGTTTTTAGCAGAGGATTTTTCAGGCGCCAGTGATTCAGCCATACCCAAAAATAAAGTCGCGAGAGAGACTCTGTCTGTCTTGGAGTTTAGCAGCTCGTTGTGAATCTCTTCTAGCTGCTTAGCCAAGTCCTCGTTCCAACTGGAAGCTCTGGATTCTAACGCTTCCAGTTCAGCAGACAATTCTTCGTGCATTTCGTTGCGACTGGCTTCGCTACTTTTATCAAGTGCAGTGATATCGGCATGGGCGGCATCAAATTTGCGCTTAACGTCATCGGCTGTGTCTTTGGCCTGCTTCGCCAATGAGTCCTTGAGCTTTGCAATACTGTCTTCAACTCGCTTGATTTGCTTGTCGAAGTCTTTCGTTAATCTATCGGCTGTAGCTTCAACCAGTTTTTCCAGCGCCTTGGACTTTTCCTTGGTTTCACGAACCTGTGCACCGAAGAGGATGTCTCGTACGGTATCTAGTTTGTCAGTCAGTTCATTCGACTCTTCCGCCTTCGAAGGCCCCGCTGGCTTTGCTTTACTATTCATGATGTTTCCGTTCTTCTTAAGACTGTGTATTGAGATTTCAAAAAGGGGGTAAATTCTGACTGTTTCAAAAGATTATTGCCATAGTCTTTTGTAAATATTGACCTTTTTTTTGGGTAAATTTGGGGTTATTCAAGCTGAATTGGTAAGTTCAGAAGAAAGAACCTCTAGTTCGAAAGGAGCGTAGCCCCGCAGACAGCCGAAGGGTGAGAAATTTGGCATAGCCAAATTACGAGTCATTCTCTCATGATATATCAAAGTACTCCGACCTCTTGATAACTATAATTAGATTCGCACACACTATTACTAGCTCCAATAGGCACAATTACTGTATTTTGACCCCGATGCTTCATCTATTAGAGACCACGTCATGCAAGTAATTCTAGATACCCTGCTAAGCCAAGAATCACTCGTCCAGTTAGGGCTGATCGCAATTTCTTTCCTAGCTGCAAAGATAGTGGCGTCCGGTATTCGCAGTCGCTTGCCCAGTTTGAAATCCAAGCCCAGCGAGGGAGCCAGTAACAGGCAAGTAATAGTTTTTAAGCTGGGGCGCTACATTCAGCTGGCACTAAGTGTGGTGCTTCTAAAATTAGCGGTTGAATTGGCGCCGGTCACGATCGAGCCAGATTGGTTGATCAGTGTGGCGATTACTGGCGTCTTGCTGTTTGCTTTTGTCTCGTTCCTTAAGGACTTTATCGAGAACAGTTTGGCCTATAAAGCGATGCTTGTTATCGGCGTACCATTGCTGTTGCTTCAGTCCTTGGGTGCTTTGCCCTACATTACGTCTGTACTTGAATCTATTTCGCTCGAGATAGGCAATATCAGAGTCAGCTTACTTGGAGTGTTGCGAGTAGCAATCTTCGGCTCATTCGTTTTCTGGCTTGCTCGTGTCTCTAATACGACTGGCCAGGAAGTAATTAGGAATCAAAAATCCATAGATTTTCGGACCCGTGAAGTAGCTGCCAAGCTATTCGAAATCTGTATCGCCATTGCCGTCATTCTTGTATTGCTGCAGATAATGGGTATTAACTTGACTGCGCTGGCTGTATTCGGTGGAGCTTTGGGTGTTGGTTTAGGTTTCGGCTTGCAGTCCATCGCGTCAAATTTTATCTCCGGTCTAATTATTCTATTAGATAGATCTCTTTCAATCGGAGATTTCGTGGAATTGGAAGATGGTCGCTCCGGTTTTGTAACTGCTCTCAATATGCGCTCAACCACCTTAGAAACATTTGACGGCAAAGATATTATGGTGCCGAACGAAATGTTCATTACCTCATCCTTCGTCAACTGTACCCGTAAGGATCAGAAACAGCGTTATCGCGTAGACTTTAGTGTTGCCTATGACTCAGACATACGGAAGCTCGTCGACCTTATTAAAGAAGCTGTGGCGACTCATCCCCAAGTTCTTAGCGGTGAAGAGTATCCGATAGAGGAGCGCCCAGATTGTGAGATAGATAGTTTCGGAGACTCGGGTGTTAATATGTTTGTCGAATTCTGGATTGAGGCTATTGATGATGGCAAGAACCGTGTGGGTGGTGACCTGCTGCTGATTATCTTTGAGACTATGCGAGAAAATGGCTTCACGATTCCATTTCCGCAGCGTGAAGTTCGAATTCTTAATGAAAACCATGGGGACACTGACAACTTAACAACTTAGTCAGTTTTATTCTTGGTGCATGTCTGTTTAGAAAAGCCTACTTCTGAAGATATGCTGAGTTATGTTGCTACGTTGTCGGTGTCCCCGTTAGCATCCTCGCTAGCAGCTTGAGACTCCTGAGACTCACTTTCGTTTGCTTTCGCTTTTTGTAAGCGCTTCTCTTCTTTCTTTTTCTTTTTGGCTATTTCTCTTTGGCGTTTCTCGAAATTGTAATTGGGTTTAGCCACTGGAATTCACCTTCATCTAGTTTTTGGTCAGAGTCCATAGGATACGGTATTCTTAGACTAAATGCGCTCCCCTCGTTCAATAGGCTGTGCAGCCCAAAATTAGTAATCTATTAGCCTTGATGGGATACTCTTCTCTATTCAGACAGCTAGGCCTAAAAGAAAGGATAAATTGTGGAAGTTTTCGATGTGTTGATCTTAGGGGCGGAGCTGTCGATGGCGCTTGCAGGGTTCGCTGGCATTATTGCGACTTTTCAGTTTCGTGATAGGGAAAAGATACGCCGGGCTGATGCTGTGGGCCTTAGCATTATCGTGGTTTATTCCCTTCTTGCAGCGCTGCAGTGTAGTGTCATTCTGATATTGAGCGTCATTGGAATTTCTGAGCCGGCACTTTGGGCAACAGCTAGTGTGCTAGTCGCTTTCTTCAGCGCTTACAATCTGTACGGTTTTTCCAGGAATATGAAGGGGGCAATCAGAAACAAACGATTGCTTGGTGTCATGTGGATGACTCAGTGGGTAACTGTGGTGATATTTATCGTCAACATCCTCAATGCAGCAGATACGGTTTTTCACAGAACCCCTGGCCCATTTTTAGTAGGAGTGGCTTGGGGATTGGGGCTTGCAGGCTGGATGTTTTCTCGGCTGTTACTCGTTCCTATCTGGCGAGCTCTCTACAAGCAAGAAGCCAGCAAGAAGACCATGAGCAAGGACGGCTTAGTTTCCTAAACTTCGAGCTTATGTGATTGCTGGCTATCAGGTGAAGATTCAACATAAGCTCGGGAAAAGCGAATTACCGAGGAGCACTATCAAACTGCTCTGCTTGATCACAGTTTTTTTTCAACCATTGCTCTTATCAACTTCGCCTTCACGAAATGATCTAACTTGTGAGTTTGAATCCACCAAGTAGCAGCTTCCATAAGTAGCTCTGGATTATCATTTCGATTTGCGAAGAAGGCGTAGAAGGATACGCCGACATTGTCGCCCTTGCTCGCAATTTTCTTGTCGCAAATGTCGATGATCCTGCTTCTCAATTCCGCCCTGATAATTAAATCACTCCGCTGGCTACCTATTTACGCTGTTGGAAACTGATAGTCCTCAAACGTTTTGCGTAAATCTATTTTGCTGATTTTTCCGGTTGCTGTGTGAGGCAGTTCATCGACGAATACGACATCATCCGGCCGGGCCATTTTATGCAACTTGTCCTCTAGAAATGTCAGCACATCTTCTCGACTCAAGGCCTTTCCTGGTTGTAGTACGACTATTAGCAGAGGGCGCTCAGTCCACTTGGGGTGATTCCGCCCAATGACTGCCGCTTCGGCGATGTCGGCATGATTGACCGCCGCATTTTCAATTTCGATAGAGCTAATCCATTCGCCGCCAGACTTAATGACATCCTTGGTGCGATCTGTGATTTGCAGATAGCCTTGAGGTGTTATGGATGCAACATCGCCGGTTTGAAACCAGCCTTCTTCATCGACAGGGCAGTCATCGTCGCCCGGCACATCAGACAGTCCGTAGTAGCCTTTAGCCACCCAAGGGCCTCTTACTTTCAGTGCGCCGAAGGCAACGCCATCCCAGGGGAGTGTTTCATCGTTTTCACCAACAATTTTCATATCTATACCAAAAACGCCGCGCCCTTGCAGGCACTGCAAATCGGTAATCTGCTCGGTAGTATAATCTTCCATGCCTTTCTTCAAGGCGAAGACCGTTCCTAGGGGGCTGGTTTCTGTCATGCCCCATCCTTGCACTACTGTGCAGTCGTGCTGTTCTCTGAAGCGCTCAATGATGATCCTTGGGCAGGCAGCACCGCCAACGCTAACCCGTGAAAGGCTGGGCACAGACTTCTTGTTGGCTTCTAGATAGTCGAGCAGGGCTAACCATATGGTGGGAACGCCAGAGCTAAAGGTGACCTCTTCGGCATTCATGAGATCACATAGGGTTTCGCCATCGGCCATTTTGGGCCCGGGCAATACCAATTTCATCCCTACCATCATCGCTGCATAAGGTGCTCCCCAAGCGTTGACATGAAACATCGGCACTACAGGCAAGCTAGTCTCTATATTCGATGCGCGGGTAACATCTGGTAGCGCCCCGGCTAGTGCATGAAGCAGTGTGGAGCGATGGCTGTACACGACGCCCTTGGGGTTGCCAGTTGTGCCCGAGGTGTAGCACATGCCGCTGGCTGTATTCTCATCAAACTGTGGCCAATCATAGTCATCAGACTGCGCGGCTAATACTTCCTCATAACATACAACATTCGGTAGGCTGGACTCAGGCATATTCTCCTTAGTCGTGAGCACCACAATTGTCTCTACCTTCGATAAATGTTCTTTCAGTGCTTCCATTAGGGGCATGACCAAAACATCGACAAACAGAATCTTGTCGTCTGCATGATTGATTATATAGGCTACCTGTTCGGGGAATAGTTTGGGGTTGATGGTGTGGCATACCATGCCGCTTCCGGAGACGGCGTAGTAGAGTTCCATATGGCGATGATCATTCCAGGCGAGAGTGCCGATTCTGTCGCCAAATTTTGCTCCAAGTGAATCCAGTACATTTGCTAGTTGCCGACAGCGTTTGCCGAATGTTTTGTTGTTTTGTCTATGTCGAGGGTTGTCGACAGTTACTGACACCATCTCCACGTCTGGGAAATTGTACTCGGCATGTTTCAGTATCGACGAAATCATGAGTTGTGTGTTCATCATCAAAGCTTGCATAAAGATTTCCTTAAGAGTTCCTTTCAAATTTTAATATGGGGAGGAAGCCTGCGCTTCCACAAATTCTTGATTCTTTGTATGTTCTATTTGGGCGCTATATCGCACCCAGCCGCATCATCTACACAGCTAATGTCTGGCACCCGCTTGCCATCAACTAAGTCCTGCACCCAGTCGACAAAGCGTGTGTCTTCTACTTCGTATTCGTAGAATATATTACTTCGTAGAATTGTGTGCACTGGTCCGCCAGCGGTGTAGCTGAAGAACTCATCAGTCGCGCCTTCGATTTCCTGATAGTTAGTCAATATTCTCATTGGCAGGCTAAAGCTTCCAGGGGCATCGCCAATTACATGCGTGAAACTTTTTTGAACCTCATCTTCTGCGGCATTGTATTGTGCTAGGCGCAGATTGGAATTGTGATTCTTGCTGGCAATGTAGAAGTCTTCGAAACTGAGAGAGTCATTTGTCTCTCCAGCGTATTCCTCCCAGTCGGGTAAAATTGACGCGCTGTCCCAAGCTGTTAGTGTCACTGGTAGCAGTGGCGTTCTATAACCGCCAGCAGCATCGGCTAAAACCACGACGGGTGATGTGGGGTAGTGCTCGGCAATGTGTCCTGCATAGAACGATGCAGCAATTGCCCCGGCGCTGCTACCTGCGACAACAATATTGTCTACGGCAGTGAAGTTTTCAAAGATCCAGTTGAGCGACGTCATGCTGTTCTCGAATCCATTATGGTGTGCGGTGTAGCTTGTTTGATTCCCCTGGGCGTTTTGGTATTCATAGTCCCGCTGCCCGCTGCCAATATGGACATCGCCGGTGCAATAGGGGACAAACACCATGTCGTAGTCGGCAAAAGGGTTCTCGGTATTTTCGAGATCGAAGATGCCTTGGGATAGGCTAGGGTTGTTCGCATCCATATCGGCAAAAGGTGAGTGGATATTTGGCTCACTGCTTAAATCGCATGCCTGACCGAACCAGCAAGCGCCTCCACCATTGAAGAAGATAAGCAAATTATCGCTGGCATTGGACGTCTTGGCGTTAAATTGAAACGGGGTGCCTGCAGAACACTGGCCATCGGTTTCTAGTGTGTTCCAGCCATCCTCGAGCCCGTCAGCAGACGGCAAATCAGTCTGCGCAGTTGCGGCTATTGGGAGCATCAATAAGAGTGTTATAACGAAAGATTTCATGATGCATCTCCTGAATTTGCCGGAATTATGCCGCCAGCTGATTAGCTTATTGGTTTAGCTTCTATGGTTGCAGCTGATTAAAGACTATAAGTAATTCTGCGAGAGGAATCAAAGGAATCGGTGGTGTCAGAGCGCCTTGATTCCCAGAAAAATGTGGATCAAATAATGCCTGCTACGTTACTCTAGTCTTTGATGCCGTTGATTCCTTAATTACTGATTATGGAGATGAATATGAGCAAGAATAATCCCTCTGCCCAGCCCTTGGTTGATGCTGAGGCTCTGAGAGATCAAGTCAAACTAAAATACCGTGATGTGGCTACTAACCCTGAGCAGGATTTTCATTTCCACACAGGGCGAATGTTGGCGCAGCGCTTAGGGTATGGCGAAGCCATTACTTCTCAACTGCCGGATCATGCGGTGGAGTCTTTCGCAGGTGTAGCGAATCCATTTTCACTGCGTGATTTGCAGAGCGGGGAAAAAGTAGTAGATCTAGGCTCCGGTGCGGGGTTTGATTGTTTCGTTGCAGCGGCTCTAGTTGGAGACGAGGGCCAAGTTGTCGGCGTTGACATGACCCCGGAGATGTTGGGTAAGGCGGAAACTTTAGCGGATGGTATGAATTTGAGTAATGTCGAATTCCGAAATGGCTTGCTTGAAAAACTGCCAGTTGACGATGCCTGGGCAGATGTTGCTATAAGCAATGGTGTGATTAATCTGTGTTCCGACAAGCAAGAGGCCATGGCAGAAATTTATCGGATTCTTAAGCCCGGAGGTTATTTGCAGTTTGCAGATATCGCCAATAGCAAGCCTGTACCGCAGTCGGCAATTGAGAATATCGATCTCTGGACTGCTTGAATCGCCGGTGGCCTGCCGTGTGCAGGCTGGGAGAAGATGTTGAGGGATGCGGGTTTTGTGGATATCCAGATTGGACCCGGAATTGATACGTTTGGCGGGGCATCGGGAGAGTCTAATGCTAGACAGTTCGGTGTGCTTGGTTATGCGTTTTTGGCAAGAAAGCCGAAGTGACGAATTGTAGATGAAAGCATCGGGGCCGGCGCGTCAAATTTTCTTCTCTCCGCCCCGTAATTTTACTGAGTGCTGTTACCAATCTCTTGGGTCAAGCTTGTAATAGTCTTGTAGTTGTTGGTACAGCTCCTGGTGATAAGCCGCCATCTCCTTCGGCCGCTCAAAGAAAGTCTCAGTAGCTACAGCAAAAAACTCCGCAGGGTTCGTGGCGCCGTATTGATCCATTAGGCTATGTCTTCCGCGTACCGCGTCTTTTTGTAACTCTTCAAACTCTTCGCTAAATACATGGGCCCAACTTTTATAAGCGCCGTGTGTATTTAGCACTGGAGCGCCATTGGTTGACCCTGACTCGTGATCTAGCTGATGTGCAAATTCGTGCAGCACAACATTGTGTCCATCTTGTAAATTCATGACGCCTTTCTGCACATTGTCCCAGGCAAGCACGACTTTTCCCTGACTCCAAGACTCTCCCAGCATGGCGATGTGATTCGTGGAAACAAGCCCTAGCTCGTTTGCCACTTCGCGTGTCGCCACAAAGGTGGAGGGATAGACAAGAATGGATTCCAGATCAGGGTAGGGCGTGCGCCCCTGGTTTAAAATCAGTAAGCAGGCTTGTGCCGCGACAGTCACCCGTATGTCATCGTCAATTTCCTGGCCAGCACAGCCATAGAATGTCTTATCAGCAAGGAAAACCTTGATAAGTAGCTGTAATTGCTCCTGTTTTTCGAGGGGAATCTTCGCGATAAAAGGCAATCTATCGTTAAGCGTCTTTTTCCACAGTTCAGGAAAAGTCTGTCCTTCAATGTGCGAGAGACGTATACGGGGCCAGAATACGACGCGAAAAATAACCGCTACTAAAATAAATAGCAGAACTAGTAGCGAGATAATGGCTTGAGTAGTCACGCGCCATAATAACAAGTCGTGGTGTGATAATGCATGCTCTTTGCATGCTATGCCTGTCTGACAGCTATGACTAGAGTGGAGTCGGCACCGAAGAGCTCGAACTTGGTGTATTCAAAGATCTGGTGCGTCCTTCGAATAAGTCTTGATAGGTCATACATTCTCGACGGCGAATATGACTGCCTACGCTGACCTCTTCTGTGCAGTACACACGATCTAAATATTCAACCGTTCGGTTATAGGCGATGACCTCTGCTGGAGTCATGTTGTTGATCCTATTGCTTGGGGCTGCGCAGCACGCGAGAGCGATCAGAATAAGGAATACGCCACTTAAGTTTTTCATTAAATACCCTTGCGAATAGAATATCACTTATTAGACCCTCGTTAGAGAGGGCTCAAATCGTTACGCTACAAGCGCATCGAATTCACCGCTGGCGGTGCTCGCTAATAACTCCTGATAGCCGCCTATCGACTTATCGCCTACGAAGATCTGCGGTACCGTGCGTTGCCCGGACTTCTGCATGATTTCTAGCATGAGTTCCTGGTTGCCTTGCATATTAATCTCTTCGAATTCGTAATCCTTGCTTTCTAAGAGGTTTTTCGCTGCAGTGCAGTAGGCGCAGTAAGTTGAGGTGTAAATAGTAATTGTAGTCATGGGTAGATAATACGTCTAAATAGGTGGTTGGGGAATAAAAAAGGGACGCACTTGTGCGTCCCTTTTCTGTACTACTTCTAAAATTTGATAGATCTAAGCCCGAAGGCTTAGATCAGATTATCAAATCCTTAGAAGTCCATTCTTAGGCGAGCGTAGTAGAACGCTCCTTCAATGCCCCAAGGAGTGGAACCATCGTATGCGTTTCCAGATCCAATTGTGCCATCGAAGTTATCAACATCATCTGCACCAGCTTCATCGAATACGTTGTTCGCACCGATTACGAAAGTGTAGTTGTCGTTCCAAGTGTAGGCAGCTTCAACATCAAAGATGTTCTCGCCGTCATAGCAGTTATCAACGAATCCGGCACAAGTAATATTGTAGCCAGTGCCGTTGACGCCGCGAGGAGTTGGATCGCCGTTGAAGTCCGAGCTAACCCAATCATCGTATGTACGCATACGACCTAGGAAGCGGAAGTCACCAACAAAATGGTTGTAAGTGAACACACCACGAGTCTCTGGGTTGAAGTTCTCAAGATCAACAACTCGGTTACGGCTAACTTCCGAACCCGCGTTGTCAACTTCAGTTTCAGTCCAGTTAATGGCTGCTACTAGAGTACCGTTACCCATGTCACCCCAATCCAGATCCCATGTACCAACAAGGTCGATACCAGTTGTAGTGGTTTCGAAATCGTTAGTGTAGAAGGATACTGAGCTCAGGTCAGAGGCGCCAGGTACACCTAGCTCCTGTAGACATAGTGCCAGGTTACCGGCAGGGTTAGCACGTGCGCCAGGACAGGCTTGGCCGTCTGGTACAGGTTGACCCTGAATATTGATAGTACCTGTTTGTGAGATACGGTCTTTCAACTCAATGCTAAAGAAATCGACACTGACGTTGATGTCCGGAGTCACATCCCAAACCATACCAGCTGAGAAGTTAGTTGCATCTTCAGCAGTCAATTGTTCAGCACCTAGGAACTGAGCGATTGGGTTTGATGGAGGAATCTGACCGCGTTGCTGCAACTCACCGTCAACTGTAATAGTTGAAAGCTTGGTCACGTTTTCTTGACCAGGAGTTGGAGCTCGGAAGCCCGTGTTGTATGAAGCACGTAGAGTCAATGCATCAGTTACGCGGTATCTACCAGCAATTTTGTAGTTGCTTGTATCACCAAAGCTCTCGAAGTCTTCGTAACGGAATGCAGCAGACGCTGTGAATGCATCAGTTAGATCGGCCTCAAGCTCGGTATAAACCGCGTAGTTTGAGCGACCCCAAAGACCTGCTTGAGGTGGGCTGAAACCAGCAAAACCGTGAGCACCAATACTTAGGTTAGGCAGAGGTGTTGTGCCATCGCTGTAAGTATTTGAGCCGTTAACATTTTGGAAAGCGTACTGACCGGCTTGCCAAGAAGCTTCTTCACCAATAATGGTTTCGAAACGCTCATCACGCCACTCACCACCGAATGCAATGCTTAGATCGGAAGCTAGTCCATCAACAGGCAGCGAGTAAACGAAGTCTGCGTTGAAGTTAGTTTCTGATTGAACATTGGAGCCGATGTCGAAGTCTCTCTGTAGTTCGCCATTTACGAAACCGTTTGGTCCGTTAGATGGGTTCCATGAGTTATTCAGGAAGAAAGACACCTTGTTACGGCCGTAGCTTGCGCTGAAATCGTAAGTGAAGTTGGAGTTGAACTCGCCTTTGATACCGGCAATGATGCTGGCATCCTGCAAAGCTCCACCAAATGCTGGTGTATAACCGCCAGGAACGACTTGATTCATAACCCAGCAGTTACCAGGCAGTGAGCCTAGCGCTGCGAAGTCAGCAGCAACAGCTGCTTGATCGAGAAGTACGCCGTTTCCGCCTGAACCTGGGCTTGTGAGCGCAGGACAGTTAGAAGTTACACCAGTTTGGCCGGCTGCGATGTTTGTATCAACAATCGCACGAGTCGAGCCATTGGTGTACGTGCCGCTACGGCTGTTAGGGTTACGGAAGAAGAAGCCACCTTCAGTTTCGCGCTTACCGTAGTTACCAAACGCATACACTTCTTGTGTGTCTGAAAGTTGGATACCGGAATTAAAGAAAACGTTCCAGTTATCTTTGTATTCAGGGCCACCCCAAACTTGTGCGTAAGGCTGGGCAATGCTTGCTTGCTGAGCGGCATTACCACTAGCTAGCAATGTTGTTGCATCAGTGCGTTGTAGAGAGCGGCTTGTTGCATCCTGCTCACTCCAAGAACCAGTGATGTTGATGAAGCCATCGTCACCAAGAGGTAGGCCGATGTTGCCCATGTATTGTGTAAGATTGCCATCACCTTCGCCAAACTCACCAGTACGTGCTTCTAAAGTCATGCCATCTGCATCGTCTTTGAGGACGAAGTTGATAACACCCGCGATCGCGTCAGAGCCGTATTGTGCAGCGGCGCCATCACGAAGGATTTCAGTTTGCTTGAAAGCTAGTGCAGGAATGGCTGAGATGTCAGCACCCTGTGAACCAGCTGATAGTGAACCACCAAGTTCGGCGATTACACCAGAGCGGTGACGACGCTTGCCGTTCACCAGTACAAGGATGTTGTCGGGTGGCAGGCCGCGAAGATTCGCAGGTCTTACCAGAGTGGCAGCATCAGAGATTGAGTTACGGCTAATGTTGAAAGACGGTACAGATGTCTTCAGCATTTCGTTTAGATCCGCAAAACCCATGTTATTGAATTCATCACCACTGATCACATCAACTGGAACCGATGTATCTGATGCGCTACGTTGTGGACGTCGCGAACCGATTGTGACGATTTCTTCAACATCGCTGTTGGCTTGCTGTGCAAACACCATCGGCGTGTAAGCCGCTGGCGCTAGCAGTGCAAGCGCTATGGCTGTAGGGAGAACCCTCTTAGCCATTGTTGGTCTTCGTGTCATTTACTTTCCCCTTATAGAAGTAAAGTTATTATGCCTTTCGAATAGGCTTAAAATGAACTTAGCGGTTATGCGTCTATCCCTAGAATTGTCGAAACAACCCCATATAGGATACCCGCGATTAACTGCGTGGGTGAAGAATATGATTCTGAGGACAAAAAGTCCAATAAACTCGCCACCTTAGCTTGCTTTTCTACCTATTAAAGATGTGCTGTGCACTCAATTGTGGCGTTTTGTGCTTTTATGAGCAAAAATTGCGCAAAAATGGTGCTAAATACGGCTAAAGTCAGAAAAATGACAAATTCTTCTCGTTTCATGCGCGCGAATTCAGTTTTGGCGTAATTGAGTGGATTCTGTTTAATAATTGGTGAATTACGGCTTATTAATGCGAGAGGGCTAACTGTTATTTAGTATTGACCTGAACGGCAGCTAGGGAATAGCATGAGAACACTACATAAGTAGTCAATTTGAAACCCTCACTCCAGTCGGAGTGGGGGTTTTTTGTTTGGGAAATCGCGAATTGAGGAACACGCCATGACGGACGACTCCGGCACAGCAAATCCATTGTTTAGCAATCCGCTGGCCTATCAACTGCCCTATGCAGGTGAGGTCCGTGAGGGCATAAGTTATGCAGATGATTCGAGAGTCTTCGACATCTATTTGCCTGAGCAACTCGATGGCCCGGCTCCTGTAGTTGTTCTTGTGACGGGTTATCCAGACCCAGGATTTGAAAAACGACTCGGCATGAAGCAGATGCAGATTCAGGCCTACAAGGATTGGGCGAAACTATTTGCCGCCAGTGGCATGGCAGCTGTTATTTACAGCAATGTTGATCCTGTAGAAGATCCTTTCACTTTGCTGAACTTTCTGCGCTCTGAGGCAGGGCAGTTGCAGATCGACCCTGCGCGTATCGCACTGTGGTCTTGTTCGGCTAATGTGCCTAACGCAATTCATGTTCTTCATAAAGATCCTGCGGTGCGGTGCGCGGCCTTGCTCTACGGATTTATGCTGGACGCGGCGGATTCCACGGTGCTGCAAGAAACGGCACAAACATTTGGCTTCGCGAACCCCCACGAAGGAATGGAAAACTATCCAGAGAATACCCCCATCTTGGTCATTAGGGCTGGTAAGGATGAATTTCCCGGCCTGAATGAATCCATCGACATCTTCGAGAAGGAGGCTGTCGCCCGCAATAGCCCAGTGAGTGTCATTCGCTATCCGGAGGGGGTGCATGGCTTCGATATACTTGATGATTCACGGCGTTCGATAGAGATGATTAAACTCTGCGTCGGCTTTCTGCGGCTACGACTAAACGTTTATTGATTAGATAGTTATCTCTAGTCGGCGACCTGCAGTTGTGGCTCGTCAGAGCGTGCACTAAGTGATATACCTGTTGGCGGATATTTGATTAAATACCGAACAGTTTTCTGAGGCACTCAATTTTTCCCGAGGTTCCAGTTTTAAAATGTAGGGCGCATTGGATTGGTAAAAACTGTCTCGTGAAATCGCTCTAGGTAGAAGAACTCAAAATAGGAAAATAATAATAATGCAGTTCTGTCGTTCCACGAAGTTATTGCTCGCCACCTTGATTCGTCTTCCTGCCTTACTTGTGATTTTTGTGTCGCTGTCGTCTATTAGTTTTGCGCAGGCGGGTCTGACCGAGGCGGATATTTCGCTGCTGAAGAAGGTTATGCCTGATGCTGTTAGCTTTTCCGAGAAGGCGGGTGATCCGCCAGTCTATCGAGCGTTTTCTACAGCACAGCAGGGCAGTGAGGGTGAGCTGATCGGTTATTTATTCGAGACGCAAGATTACCCCCCCGAAGAGATCGGCTACAGTGCACCCATAGAAGTATTAGTAGGAATGGATCTCGAGGGAATACTGTCGGGAATAGAGGTTCTTTATTACCGAGAATCTTATAAAAGCATACGCGGCGATTTTCTCAATACAGAACGTTTTCCCAATCAGTTTGAAGGCAAGTCAGTATCCGATGGATTCCGCCCTGGTCGCGATCTTGATGGTGTATCCCGCGCTACGATTACTAGTTGGGCTACATCGAGAGGGATTCGCAATGCGGCGCGTAAAGTAGCGCAGAATTATCTGACGGATTCGGAGTTTGTCGCCAACGCGAACAGCGGTGAAGTAGCGCTGGGTATATTGGAAGCGCAATCCTGGGAGGAGATGAAAGAGTCTGGGTTAGTCAAAGAATTTCCCATCCAGCTCGAGGACCTAACAGAACTAAATCTGAGTCTCGCGTTTATGGGAAACGAGGCTATCGGCGAGCTCTTAGTTGGGCCTGATGATTATTCACGGGCGGAGCGAGAAGCGAGTAACAGGGTGCAAGATGGCAGCATGTTACTGGTGGGTATAGATGGCAATGCCTCGACACCCTTTCGTCAGGAACGCCTAGCGATCACACAGGGCGATGCTGTATATAATATCGAGCGCCGTCGCTTTGTGTATGTGGGTAGTGCCGATAACGGCAAGATTGCAGGCAAGGTAAGGTTTGCCGGTGCGATCGTCTTGTCCAGCGACATCGATCTTAGCCAACCTTTTACAGTTTTATATGATACCGGTGTGCAGGTTGAGTCCGTCGAAGAGCTCGCACAGACGGTTTATCAGATCCCACCTGTTCCTTTTTCCTTGGCTACTGGATCCCCTTTGCCGGCAGAATATATGCCGAAATCTGCGAGTCCGTTTCCTGAGTTTGATGATTTCGAGGAGGTAGACGAAGGTGTAGTTGCCACTTTGATCAATAGTGCGCCGCTAGCGGAAGTATTAGCACTACTTCTTCTCTTCGCGATGGTGATGACGGCCTTCTTACGTAAGAGTTCGACAATTCGCTGGGTAACGCTAGCCTATACATTGTTTTATCTGGGGTTTTACAACGGCACTTTTCTCTCAGTTTCACATATCACCAACGGCATAAAGCTCGGGCCTTCTTTGTTCTTGAACGATTTGCCGTTATTGCTGATTGTTGTCTTTACACTAGTTACTACATTGTTTTGGGGTAGAGTGTTTTGTTCCTCGCTATGTCCATTCGGGGCCTTGCAAGATTTTATTACTCGTATCATGCCGAAGAAATGGCAGTGGAATGTTCCTCAAGCGATTCATGATAAGGCGCTCTATATTAAGTACGGAGTTCTTGCGCTGCTGGTGGTGACCTCGCTGACGTTTAGCGACCTAAGCCTGTTTCAATACTTTGAGCCGTTTGGCACGATTTTTTACATCAGTCGTTCTATGGTTCTCTGGGGCATACTAGCTGCGTTCCTAGTGGCATCGATGTTCATTAGTCGATTTTATTGTCGCTACGCCTGCCCGCTAGGTGCTGCCCTTGGGGTCACTTCCTTTCTCTCTCCCTTTCGAATTAAACGCGTTCCACAGTGTGAGGTGTGCAAGGTCTGTGAAAAGAGTTGTCCGACTGGCGCGATTCGTGGCCATGAGATCGACTTTAAAGAATGTGTGCGTTGTGATATTTGCGAGAGTAAGCTGATATCAAAGGCGGGAGTCTGCAAGCATACGGTTGAAGACGTGATAGCGCGCCACAAGACTTGGACGCCAGTCACCGTTACTTAGACTGAGGTAAAGAACGAGCTCACACAAAAGCTACAAGCAAAAAAAAAGACCCACCGTTATGCGCTAGGTCTTTTTTTCAACCGTTTTCAACTCTGTATCGATTAATCGCTGTCTTCGGTTAGCCAGTTGAAATCGTCTTCACTCTGATCAAGCAGGTTTGCGCGTTCTCTGCGAGTCTGCTCTTCTTTCTGAGCGGTTTCCAGAATGTCTGCAGGAATAGCGTCGCCTACTACAATGCCGCGTTTAGTGGTTGGCGCAAAGTAGATTCGGGCGTTTGCCATTTCATCGGTAGTCTCGGGTCCGTATTCAACGGCGGCCGTGGCATCGGGGTTCCAGCGATTCTGTGTAGAGTTATCGAACCACCAGCTCATGTGCATTACAGAACCGGCCGGCAGGAATTTGGGTTCTTGATATTCGTATAAGAACTGCCAATTGAAATCGTAGTCAGGCACCCACAAGAGCGTTTCTCTTTCACCATCGGGATACTCAACCTCGTAGCGCATCGCCTTACCGCGATAGTGCATGTGTGGGCCCATGGAGAGGAGGTAAATGTCTTCTTCGATTTCGTGTGTGTTGGTTACTTTGTAGTTGGGATCGCCCGGTGGAATAGTCCAGCCACTGTGAGGAAGCAGGTTCGTTTCCACGACGTGATCGATTACGGTGCCATCTTCATAGAATACGAATCCGGCACGAGTCATATCGGTTACCGCCGTGCCTTCGCCTGGGTCCTTGTGGTAGTGCATGTTCACAGTGATGAACGGATCTTCCGGCATGAGTACGCCCCAGCCTTCGGGATAGGTAAACGGGCCGCGACCTGGAACGCCAACACCCATATGGCTGGAAACAATGTGATGAACCCAGGGTCCGCCTGGATCGAGCTCAGCCTTGGATACCCACTTGGGTTCGGTATGCGCGCCTTCAGGAACTGGCATCTGTACGGTAGGTTGCCAATCGAGCACATCATCTTCTACATAGACGGGTCGATCAAATTGAACGACTAAATCTGGATCGCCAATCCACCATCCCGAGCTAGGTAAAACTGTGTCGCCTGCCTCGGCGATCAGCCCAGAGTTGTCAGCAGCATCGGAAGGCTTGCCTTCAAGTGCGCCGCCATCTACCCAGGCTACAAGTGTGGCCAGTTCGGCATCTTCAATATAACGTTCGTCTTTGAACTCGCCGCGATGGCGTTCGTGAGCGCCCCAGGGTGGCATGTAGCCAGTTATCAATGCGTTCTTGATCATCGGTGCCCAGAGTTTTGCCTGATCGTAGTCGAGCAGAGACATCGGCGCAGTTATGCCGCCAACTTTGGGGCCGTCTGGTTGGTGACAGGCGACGCAGTTCTTCTGGAATAGAGGAAGTGCATCGGCATAGAACGTGGGTGCCGAATCCTGTGCAGAAACTATCCCGGATAATAGTAGTGAGCTGAATCCAGTAAGTAGGGCAGACGCAGGTAGTGCTTTCAAAGCTAGGGAGCGGGTTGTGAGTTTCATGACGAGCTCTTCTTATTAATTTGTTTCACAGAGACTAATCCCAAAATTTAACAATGTCTAACAAATACAGACTCAGGCGCGCCGTGTGGGTGTAAAAACAATCGGTAATACCGATTAACATCATCGATATTACTCATTTTACCTATGAGTTGAGCATAGATAAGATTGGGCCATTGTTAAGTAGACCTTAGTTTGGCCCTCAGTAGTAGGTTTTTGGCCGTAGTCGTTTGTTTGCAATTTTCATAGGTACTGTCTGCAGTACCATTATGTGCGGTGGTGTGGCGCGCACTGGATCCTTTAATTTAGGTGAAAGGCAGCGAGCACCACCGTTTTTTTTTGAGCGTTAAGTGGTGGTCTATCGAGCTCGAGCTGAAGCGACGTAAAGCTTAGTGCTCTTATCGGGTCCAAGGATCATCCATGGCGGCTAAAAATTCAGGGTGGCCGGCAAGAATGCGTGCTGTGTCTTCTGGCTCCGGTGTAGTCGTCCAATCATTTTGCTTGAAGGTGCCTCCCAATAAAAAGTGCCAGATCAAGTAGCTTGATCTAGCGCTTTTCGTAATTGCCTGTGCGGTTGCCCGCAAAACCTTCGTATCTAGTCGGAGAAGCTGCCATAGCTCTTCGGGTGAGCTAGTAGCCATTCGACGACCTGCTCTGCGAATGTGTCTGAGAAAGACGGTACGTGCGGACCATCTGCAATAGTCCATAACTCGCTAGAGCCACCGGCCTTGCATCCTTGATTGAACACCATCACCGAGGATTCATGTCCCTCTAGGTTTTCAACTAAGTCACGTAGTTCACGTTCGGCTGCTTGAGCCTCACAGCCGTTATATTCGGCCCACTGAGTAACAGTGTCTTTTGCGCTAGGGTAAACGTTGCCGCCAATATCGGCGCCATCGTAGGCTATTGTGCCATCATTGGTGCCATGAATTTGCAGGATGTGAACTGGATTTTCTGGAGCAGGGCGCATGTCCGCATGGGTAGCACCGGCGAGACTTGCAACTGCTGCGATAGTATCGGAGTGATCGTATGCCGCACGGTATGACATGAAGCCACCATTAGAGTGACCTATCAAATAAACGCGATTTGGATCCACATTGAAGTCGGCTTTTACTTCTTTGATGATGTTAAGTACGTAGGCAGAATCATCAACGTCGGATTGGTAAAAGTTGCAGCACGCGGAAGAAGCATTCCAGAAGCGATTTTCATCTCCTCCTGCTTCCTTGTCTCCATCGGGAGAGACCAATAGGAAGCCATAGGTGTCGGCAATGGCGCTGAAGCCCATATAGCTGTCCTGACCTGCGCCGCTAGATGTGTAGCCGTGAAGGAGGACTATTAGTGGTGCTGGTGTGCCAGCATCATAGTTGGCAGGCACGGTTACGGGAAGCTCGCCGCGGCCTAGGTCGATGGATTGCGCTCCCACACTTGCCGAAAATAAGACAAGGACAGTGGCTGTAAGGAGTGTTCGTAGTTTATGCATTATGTATACCTTTGGTTTTTACTCTGGTTTTCTAAAATTGGTTGTTGAATAGTAGGTGTTGCATCAATTGTACTAGGCTTAGGGTGTAAGAATTATCTTGCCGGTAGTCTTGCGACCCTCCAAGGCCTGATGAGCCTCCTGCGCGTCTGCTAGCGGGAAAAAATGCTCGAGTCGCAGCTTTAATTTTCCTTCGTCAATCCATTTAAAGACATCGCCGCTGCGCCATTCGAGGCTCTCTCGGTCGGCGGTGTAATCGAATAGCGTCGGTCGGGTTAGAAACAGTGAGCCCTTCGGGCCCAGCGTCGCTGGATTGAATTCCGTTACCGGCCCGCTGGCGTTGCCGTAAAGTACCATGTAGCCAAACCGCTGCAAACACTCGATGCTCTTGTCGAAGGTGGTTTTACCTACAGAATCATAGACCACATTCACCCCTGCGCCGTCGGTAATGCGCTTCACCTCAGTCTCGAAATCGGTCTCGGAGTACAGAATGACTTCATCTGCACCTGCTTGCCGTGCAAGCTCGGCTTTCTCTTCCGTCGATACCGTGCCTATGACGTAGGCGCCGGCATTCTTCGCCATTTGAATCAGAATTAGACCCACGCCACCTGCTGCGGCATGAATCAGGCAGCTATCGCCATTTTTAATGGGGTAGGTGGATTGCGAAAGATAATGCGCGGTACAGCCCTGCAGCATGGCTGCAGCACCTTCGTTAAATGAAACGCCGTCCGGTATTGTGACCACCTTATCCTGATCGACTGCCGAATATTCTGCATAGGCACCGAGTACATTTGTATAGGCGACTCTGTCCCCGATTTTGAAACGACTAACATCACTGCCTACTGCTTCGACGGTACCGCTGGCCTCTAGTCCTAGTGTTGCAGGCAGCGGGATCTGGTAGAGACCAGAGCGTTGATAGGTGTCTATATAGTTTATGCCAGCAGCTTCAACCTTGATCAATACCTCGGTGGCAGTCGGCTGCGGCTGGTCCGTGTCTTCGTAGCTCATGACCTCAGGGCCGCCGTGTTCTTTAATTCTTACCGCTTTCATGGCTTGTCTCTCTTACCTAGAAGGGTCTTTATCGCAGATATTAGCTGTGCTGACAATTCCTGTGTTGCTGCCTCTGCAACTAGTGACTGGACGGGTGTTGGTTGCAGGTTTATTCTGTGGAGCAGAAACCATTGCCTCATTAAAGACTAAGAACTCAAAATATAAGAACTCAAAATATAAGAACAATAGGATTGGCTATGAATAGAAGGATGAAGTTTTCGACAGCGCTACTCGCGATTTCTCTGGGCTGCAGCACATTAATTTTTGCACAAGATGCATTCGTTGCACCGCCTTCTATTACTGAGCCTGTCGTGTTGCCAAGCTTCGAGGTGGGGCAGATTAAAGTTGTGCCCATTGCCACTGGACTCGCGAATCCCTGGGCTATGGCGTTTCGTGACAACGGCGACATTCTAGTTACGGAGCGCTACACAGGTAAGCTGCGTGTGATTCGCGATGGCAAACTGCTTGAGCGAGATATCCCCGGCGTACCCGAAGTTTATTCCGCTGTGTTTCGTGCAGGGCTTATGGCGGTCGCGGTGCATCCCGACGATGACCAGATCGTCTATATGACTTTTACCAAGGCCATCATGCACGAGGGCGAACCGAATCAGGCGGTGAGTTTGGTGCGGGGCAGATTGGTTGAAGACAACCTTGAGAACGTGGAAGAGATTTTTGTAGCGAAGGGCGTCGACAGTGGTATCGCTGCTTCGGCTCTAATGTTTGCACCTGACGGCAAGTTAATGATGTCGGTAGGAGGCTCCTATGTTTTCCTTGGCACTGGGGAGTATGCCCAAGATCCAGCGGTGCACTATGGCAAGATGCTGCGCCTGAATGCAGATGGAACGGCTCCCGATGATAATCCCTTTGTCGAATCTGGCGAATTTTTGCCGGAAGTCTATTCAGTGGGTCATCGTAATCAGTTGGGTATCGCGCTGCATCCAGAGACAGGTCAGCTGTGGGCGAGCGAGAATGGTCCGCAGGGTGGTGATGAGGCGAATATCATTGTGCCGGGCAAGAACTACGGCTGGCCGTTAGCTTCCTATAGCCGAAATTACCGCGGCAATTGGGTGACGCAGACTCCGTGGCGAGAAGAGTTCGAGAGCCCGACAGTTGTGTGGTGGCCTTCCATAGCGCCTTCGGCTCTAACTTTCTATACGGGAGAGCATTTTCCGAAATGGCAGGGTAATCTCTTTGTTGGCGCGATGATGGAGGGGCGTATTCCTGGCACCGGTCATTTGCAGCGAATTGTCTTCAATAGTAGAGGAGAAGAGATCCGCCGCGAAAGCATGCTAACGGAGCTTAAGCACCGTGTAAGGGATGTTATGCAAGGGCCCGATGGTTATCTCTACATCCTCACAGATGAAGAAGACGGCGCATTGCTTCGTATTGAGCCTGTGAACTAGCAGGCTCGCTAATTTCCAAAATTCAGTAACTTTCCTGCCGTTTGTCTTTGCGGTTCGGGATATAATTTTTTACTTATCGGCCTAGCAGCTAGCCAGTAAATTCCTTTTCTAGTTGTAGCTTGTGACTGGTGTGGCGCCTCAAAATTAGATTAGAAGCCAAAATTTGTCACGGCCGCGGCGTGCGTGCCTTAGGTCCGAGTTGGCTGGGCAATAATTCGTAGGCTAGCTCTGCCCATTCACAAAGCATCGATCGCGTGTCTCTGGGGTCTATGATTTCTTCTATACCGAATGCTTCTGCTGTCCTAAAGGGAGAGCGGTACTTCTCTAACATGCCCTCTAATTCGCGCCGCCGTGCATCTGGGTCCTCTGCGGCTTCGATGTCGCGCCGGTAGGCGGCCTGCACTCCACCCTCAATAGGTAATGAGCCCCAGTCTGCGGACGGCCATGCATAGCGTAAGTTAAGTCGATCTGCATTGCCGTGTCCGGCGCCAGCGACACCATAGCAACGTCGAGTGATTACGGAAACCCAAGGGACAGAAGCTTGGTAGCAGGCCATCAGGGCACGACTACCGATGCGTACCGTGCCTTCCTCTTCAGCCTGTCGGCCAATCAGAAATCCAGGATTGTCCACTAGGTTTAGTATGGGGATGTGAAAGGTGTCGCACAGATCAACGAATCTCATCATCTTCTCTGACGCCGTCGCATTTACCGCGCCACCATGGTGATGGGTGTCGTTCGCCATGATGCCTATCGAATAGCCGTTCAGACGTGCGAGTCCAACCACTAGCGATTCGCCATAATTCGGATTTATCTCGAAGAATGTATCCAGGTCAACTACGGCGTTGATGATCTCTCTTACTTGGTACATCTGGCGCCTATCCCTAGGGATGACAGAGAGTAAGGATTCATCTCTGCGCTCGACCGGATCTGTGTTCGCAATTCTAGGAGGCACCTGCCAAACATTCTGCGGCAGATAAGAGAGGAAGCGAGAGATTGTCTCAAAAGCCTCCTGTTCTGTTTCTACTTCGTTGTCTACGGCTCCGCTGCCGTGGGTATGGATATCTGAACCACCTAGCTCATTCTTCTCTATGGGCTTGCCGAAACCGCGCTCGACCACGGGCGGGCCGGCTACAAAGAGCTGGCTGGTGTCTTTTATCATCAGGGAGAAGTGAGAGATAGTGGTGCGAACGGCGCCGAGTCCGGCTACTGAGCCCATGCATGCGCAGACGACAGGAACGTGTCCCATCAGCCGCATTGTAGTCTCAAATCCATGCAGGGTAGGGACGTAGGAATGACCTACCATCTCTAGCGTCTTTACCGAGCCGCCACCACCACTGCCGTCTATTAGTCTAACCAAAGGTAGGCGCATCTCAAGAGCATAGCGTTCGCCGTAGCCGGACTTGTCGCCAATCTTCGCATCGGCTGCGCCACCGCGTACAGTGAAGTCATCTCCGCCGATAACGACTCGTCTGCCGTTAATTTTTGCCGTACCTAGAACGAAATTTGAAGGTGTAAAATCATCCAGTTGGCCATCGTCGTTGTAACTTGCCTGTCCTGCCAGCGCTCCTATCTCATGGAAGGTGTTTGCGTCGGCGAGAGCATCGATACGCTCCCGTACAGTGAGTCGTCCGTTGTCATGTTGGCGCTGAATGCGCTCTTCTCCGCCCATGGCGGCAGCCAACTGTTCGCGCCGTCTTAATTCATCTACTTCTTCTTGCCAGCTCATGTGCTCTCCCTGTTGCTGCGCTAAGTTAGTTTAATCGAAGAGCGGGTGCAAGCCAGCATTGCTTGGCCCAAGGTGATGCAGGTATTCCTGTAGGCATTGTCATCAGTTAGGGCTCTAGAAGGCAGCTAGAATCGTGGCTATTTTTGCTGATGGGCAAGAGGGTGTCTGTAGTTACCGTAAGTAATTGAAAGGACAGTTCGCTCGAGAGGTAGTAGAATACAAAAAAAATCAGGAGTAGCTAGTATGAATGAAATATCAGGTAACGAGAAAGAAAACGAAGTGACTCCGGCTGCGAATTCGGAAGAAGCTAAAAAAGTGCCAGATCTGATGGATGCGATCAGTCGTCTGCGGAAGAGAAAAGTGGATGATGATGCAGAAGAAGGCGAGGAGCCAGCCGAGTAGATCTTCTAGGCCTCGTGCCTTTGTAATTTTCCTATGCTAGTCTCGATGCGCTGCTGTGTATCGAAGGCAGGGTGGCACTAGTGAGGAGTAGAATGCTTGCTAGCTCCTTTTGGATTTAGGTGTGCAAGCGTTTCTCTTTCAATATTAATTTACTTTGTGTTCTTGCTTCCTCCAAAGAATGGCACGAGGGAGGGAGTGCTAGCCACGTATTGTTGATAAGCCGGATCCTCTCCCCAGCGCTTCTTGCCACTTTCCTCTAGAAGTTTTACCCCGCTCACCTTGATCAGTAAGAACGTTACGAAGATCGGAGATATTAGCGTGACATACTGCCAACCTACTAGAGTAGGCAGTGCGACTACGGCAATTCCTAGCCACAGCACAATTTCGCCGAAATAGTTTGGATGGCGGGAAATAGACCACAAGCCTATTGTTATGAATTTACCTTTATTCTCAGGATTTTTGCGAAAATTGCTTTTCTGACGATCGGCTACCACCTCTATGCCAAAACCCAGTATCCACAGTGCAACGCCAGCGTAGAAAAAACCATCTAAGGCGACTTGATTGGCGGAAGTAATGACGGCGAGTCCCGCCGCCATAGTAATGAACACCCAAGCGCCACCGAGCGTCCATGTAAACAGATAGCGAAAGAATTTGGTCTTTATCTCATCGAAGCGTCTGTCCTTTCCATCTCGCTTAACACGCAGGAATAGGAAGCTGCCAAGTCTTATTGCCCAGACCGCAATAAGTACGCAAACAACCAAGCTGCGCGCATCCATATCGGGATGAAATAAATAGGCGACGACAATTGTCGAGATATAGGAGATGGACCCGGTAAGATCGAAGTAGTGTTCTGTCCTAAGGAAGAATGAAGGGACAAAAACTATCCAGTGCAGCACGAAGCCCACGCTTGCACAGATCAAAAATAGCGGTAAACCATTAGTGTCTAAGCTGCCCTGACCGCCTGCCAGTGCAATTCCGCTGCTGATAGCTAGTATTACCAGTATGCCAATAAGTGGTTTAATCATGGGCGAAGTTCCTGACCTCTCGGTTTTTCGGGTCTTTTTATAGTTTTTATTGAGTTTGTCGCCTTCTACGCTTGAATTATAGGCATTGGATCACTAGAGACACAATCCTATCCCTCTAGCCGGTGCTTGGCAGTTAGCCATGCATTGACTATTATCACCCAGTCGTTCTCTTTACGAAAATAATAACATCAGGCCTATTGTCTATGTCTACCCCTGCACCTATCCGGCTGATCGAGTACGCAATAGCGCGATTTAGTTATCCGGTTTCCACTGTGGGAGCGATTATTGCTATTCCGCTACTAATCCTGTTTGTGATTTCCGGTGGTTTTGAGCCAATGCCAGAATATCCTTTGTGGAATAGGCCGATGGAGATTATAGGTGTTGTTCTTCTGCTTACTATACTGCCAGCGGGTTTGTTGATGTGGTTTACCGCTTGGGTGCGATCTAGTGAGCTGCTATTTGTCGATATTCGCAGCCAGGTGGATGCCCATGCTGAGTTTGATGAGGAGCGTTACAAATTCGGTAGATATTGGCCAATTGCTGTGGTTTTGGGTGTAGCCTTTGCTTTCTATGGAAGTGTCGATGCGGATTTTTTAACTATGGATCCAGACTCTGAAATTTATTTGACGACACTGGCGCTAGCCCTTGGCCAAATATTTATGTGGGCAATAATCGCCATCGCACTCTTTTTTATTTTTCAGGATGATTGGCTTTTCTACCAATATGGAAGATTAGTCCGCGTAAATATCTATGATCTGGACAAGCTAAATGCATTTGGCAGAGCTGTGCTTAGCCAATTCTTGATGGTGGTGGGGGCGCTAGCGTTGACTACACTACAGTCTCTGGATAGGCAGTTTCAATGGGATAGCTACATTTATGGGCTTTATGTTGGCATACCCTCTGCGATAATTATCGTGCTTCTTCCGACTTGGACTATTCGGCAAAATATTCGCAAGGAAAAGGCGTTAGCTCTGGAATCTATCAACACCGAAATCCAGCTCTCTTCGACAGGATTAGACAATGAATCACTGTTGAGATTGAATAGTTTGATAGCACGGCGAGAGCAGGTGCAACATACGCGAACCTGGCCGATGGACATCTCAATATTTTCGCGATTTCTTTTTTATGTTTTTATTCCGCCGCTCGCATGGCTTGGAGCGGCGTTGGTGGAAGTGATGCTAGATTCCTTTCTGGCGGGATAAATTCTCTAGCTGTTTAGTCCAGCGTTAATCGTTGATGCTGGATCCCATCTTCTTTCGCTTCACTGGAATATCCACGAATTCTGCAGGACGTTTTTCTGCCGCGGCTGTCATCGCCTCCATGATTTCCGCATTCTGTAACATGCTGGCATTCCATATGCCGATGTAGTCGAGGCTGTCTGCCGTACTGTGGTCCCGAGAGTAGTTGATGATGCGCTTGCTTCCATAGATCGCTAGAGGCGCTTTGCTGGCTATCTGCTGCGCTATCTTCATCACTCCGGCTAACAATGCTTCTTGGTCTGGAAATATATCGTTGACGAAACCCAGTGACTTCGCTTCATCTGCAAGCATTCGACGTCCAGTATAGGCGAGTTCCTTGACCACACCCTCTGGCAATAGCTTGGTTATGCGCGGGAAGGTTCCGACGTCGGCGGTCATACCAATATTGATTTCGAAGATGGTGAGAAAGCTTTCGGCAGTCATATAGCGCATATCGCAGGCGGTAATTAGATCTACGCCGCCACCGATGACACCACCTTGAATGGCGGCGAGTACTGGAACTCTGCATTCTTCAAGACAGGTGAATGCCTGTTGCAAGTAATCGACTGTGTCGTAAAGCTTCGCTCCATGGGTGCGCCGTTGTTTCTCAGCGACTTGTGGGTCATCGCTTTGCTGTGCGTTGTTGCTAAATACGGCGGTATCGATGCCGGCGGTAAAATGAGGGCCCGTAGAAGACAGGACGATGACACGCGCCTGCGCATTTTCATCCAGCTCTTTGATGATCGCGGGTAATTCGTCCCAGAATTCAGGGATCATGCTGTTTCTTTTTTCGGGGCGATTTAGAACTATGTGGGCGATCTTGTTCTCAACGGAAACTTCAAAACACTTATAACTCACAGCTTAACTCCAACAATAATTTCTAGTTTGTGCGGCAATGGAAATCAATAGTATCAGTGCCTGCGCTAATATTCTGTACCGGTGATCCCCAGGATGTCATTCCGGCATTGGCGAGTCGCCGTCGTCTATCCTTCATGTAGGCACGAAATAGGGGTAGGGATGTTTCATCCAGGAAAGCTTCGATGTCAAACAACACGACACTGTAGTACTTCGCGATGAAAGTCTGGGTAAGCTGTTCCCGTGCCTTGTAGGCGGCTATCCCATCGGCAATTCGCGCTTCACCGTAAGCAGTCGATTCATCCCAGGCCGCGCACATGGCGCGCACGTTGGCCATTTCGCTACCATTGATGAAGCCGCGGGCATTGGAAAGGGTGATGAATAACTCTTGTAGCTGATTGTCGTTGAGGCCGATGCGGGATTTCGTGTTCGCCGGCTCAGAGTTTATTTCTTGCATCAATCTATTTAATACCGCCCTGTCGATTTGTTCTGCGGAGAGGGTCTGCGTGAGCACGGTCAGCTCTCTTGGCTCAGGATTTCGATATTCCTGTTTCGCTCTGTTGGTATCGAGTTTCGAGAGATCAGCTACGGGCAGAGGATCGGATTGACCGAGACTCGCAGAGGCAAGCAGACTAAACAGAGCTAAGGTAATCAGGCGGGGAAGTGGCATTGGAGATATCTTCTGGCGATAGACTCAAGGATATGGCGTTAGAGTACTTTCTTTTTTGCGGCCTCGCTAGGCTTGGGATCAGTTTACCCTCCAGAGCACTGTTGACCAGTGCAGAAGATAGAGAGAAGATGAAATAGGATTGTTCGGAAGAAGAAAAACAACAAGGCGATGGGGGACTGAGATGGGTGAACTTACAACGGGTGTGAACTGGTTGGCTGTCGGTGTCGGTACATTATTTAGCTTTGGCCTGGGTGGGCTGTGGTACTCCCCAGTCCTGTTTGGCGTGAAGTGGGCAGATGGAGTAGGCCTGGAAATTGAAAAGGATGCCAGGCAGCCAGTTCCAGCTCTGATAATGCAGTTGGTTGGTACAGTGCTATTCGGGTGGCTTGTCGGAATTTCAGCGGCCAATGAAGCGTTGTTGTTGGCAGTATTGATTGCGATAACATTGAGTGTGATGCTCATCGCCGCCGGTCTATTCGGTGGAAATAGCCGTTATGCGGCCGTGGTTGAAGGCGCCTTCGTCATCGCGATGTTTTCGATCATGCTGATTTGCCATGCCATTCTGTAGTGCTCAAATGGAGATTCTGGCAAAGCGCCAAGGCGCAGGAAGATCTTCGGCGCCTTAGCCTGTCGACAGATTCTAAATAGGTGGTCCGCCGCCTGGAGGGCCTCCGTTTCCTCCGGACTTATCGAAAGAGGAATCTGGGGTTCCTTTGAAGCAGGCTAATACCCAGGGATAGGCATCGGTTACGTAGTAACCGTAAGAGCCGTTACGCATCATACCGTTGCATTCATCGAGATCGCCGCTGCCTGCAACATATTCATAGTCATCTACGAACGTACCGTCATAGCTTCCACCAGGGTCATCCGCTCCGCTGGGACGACTGCCACTGAGCAATTGAAAGCTGCTGCTGACGGCGCGAACCTGTCCGTCATCATCAATGTAGCTGCCAAAGATGGGAAATCCATCGGCGGCAAAACCGATCACGGGTGATTCTGACATTGCGTTCTGATCGAACAGGGCCTTTGGATTGCCGTGATAGTGGTAGGTGCCATCTGGCTGCGTATGGGCATTATTTGCGTCTGTGCCAAACATAGTTAGAGGGCTCATTGGGTCATAGCGCCAAGCCTGATTGATGTCGTTGCAGCCGATGTTGCCATCGCCCACGCCGAAGCATCCCGCCGCCAAGAGATCTAACTTAACGCCGTTGAGGAAAACAGCATTGTCCGTTGCCAGAGATATGGCTGTAGTTGTGGAGGCGAATGCCGGTTCCGTAGGGATTCTGAATTCGGCGCTGACTTCGCTGACATTGGTAGCGAAGGCGGCAGTCGTATCATTGAAGTTGTGGTTCGGTATGCTATTGCTTAGCAGGACACATTCGCTGCCTTCAACGGTAATGTCGAGAGTGCCGGTAAATTGTATGTTGCGTTTAATATCGGAAACATTCGAGAAACGATTTTCTGCATAGAAGCTACATTCTTCGCGCCGATTCGTTAACAGTAGATTGCTGATGTCTGTTTCGTCTACGCTAATCAGCGAGCTAATTTTTCCTACGGAAACCAAGTCGGGTCCAACCGCGCCGCCAATTGCATATACGTTGTCTCCCTGTACACCTAGGTAGATACCCGTATCTGTATAGTGTCGAACGTAGAAGCCTTGGATCTCCTGTATTACAGGAGCTGTGGGGCTGAGTAGATCAGGGTAAGCGGCTTCGGCGAAATCAAAAACGGCTTGTGCATTGTCTAAGGTGTCAGCCAATGTGACAGATGACAATGAGGAGCAGGCTAGCGTGAGGCAGACGCTGATTCTTTGCAATAATTGCATGGAGGTTTCCTTTTTAGTGCACGCTGAAATGGGTAAGGCAGTGCATGTCGAGTTATACGGGTGAAGTAACTAATCCCTTCGCTTCAGTATAGAGTTATCGACGAGATTAAAAAATTGAACAAATTGTTCGATTCCTTTTCTTAAGATGCTGTAATTACTAAGAAAATAATGCAAACTCTAGATATTCGTTACTGCTTGGCGATGTATTAGTCTGATCGTCGCTTTGCAAAATTGAAGTGGGTTAATAATGAGAATCACTACAAAGTTGTCATGTGTGTTTGCTGTTCTCTGTGTTATTTGTTCGGCACCTATCGCTTTTGCGCAATTCCCGCAGGATTTACGCGGAACATTAATAGTGCTTAACAAGAATGGGCATGATGCGAATTTTATCGATCTAAGGACAGGAGAAATCCTGGAAACTCTGCCAACCGGACGTGGGCCACATGAGTTGGTGGTGACCGATGATGGTCGCTGGGCTATCGGGACGGATTACAGTGGTGGCGACAGCCTTACTGTTTTTGATGTTGGGGAATTGGTAGTTGCTCGCACAATAGATCTACGTGATTACCCGCGACCCCACGGCATACTCTTTCTGCCTGACCAGCAACAGGTAATCGTTACCTCAGAAGCAAGCCAGCAATTAGTAATAGTGAATTTTCACGAAGGTGAAATAGTGCGTGCCATCGATACTGGGCAAAGCGGTTCTCATATGGTGGCGCTGTCCGAGGACGGAGCAACTGCTTACACTAGCAACGGTTCCGCGAATAGCATCTCCGTTATAGATGTCATTACGGGTCAGCTGATAAAGACGTTAGATGTTCCCCACCGGCCCGAGGCGATCGCTACAAATAAGCGCGGCGACGAAGTCTGGGTGGGCAGTAACAGCGAAGAAGTTGTTTCCGTGATTTCTGCAGCAAATGGAGAAATTACCAAGCAGTGGAGTGGTTTCTCTTGGCCTTATCGGATCTTGCTTACAGATGACGAAAAATACGCCGTCATGCCAGATCTTGGTAACGAGCAATTGCGTTTCTTCGATGTGATTTCGGGCACCGAGATAGGCAATATTGATCTAGTTGGTGCGCAGCCGCAGGGTGTTATCTTGTATCCAGACGACCGAACACTATTCGTATCGCTCTCCGGACAAAACAAAGTTCTGGTAGTAGATATACTGACGCAAGAAATACTCGGTGAATATGCCACGGGAGCTGCGCCGGATGGAATTGGCTATTCACCGCTCGTTTTGAAGAAGACGATCAGTTATTAACTAGCGATTGTACCGTAAAGGTCATATTCGTCAGCGTCCTCAATCTTGACCTGAATAAAATCACCCGCCTCCACATCTGGATTCGGCTGGATATAGACATTGCCGTCAATTTCTGGCGCATCTGCTGCAGATCGCGCAACAATTTGCTCAGCATTAGCCTCATCTACTAGTGCTTCGACTACGCGACCAATTTTTGCTTGCAGCTTTGTCGTGCTTATTTCTTGCTGGACTGCCATGAAACGCTCCCAGCGCTCTTGTTTTAGTTCTTCGGCTACGGGGTTCGCAAGCTCGTTAGCAGCTGCTCCATCAACTGCCGAATATTGAAAGCAACCAACTCGATCCAGCTGGGCGGTCTGCAGAAACTCGAGGAGTTCTTCGAAGTCGGCATCAGTCTCGCCGGGGAAGCCGACGATGAAGGTGCTGCGCAGCGTGATATCGGGGCATTGTTCACGCCAATTCAGAATTCTATCGAGTGTTTTTTCTGTTGCGGCTGGACGTTTCATAGCCTTCAGCACATTTAGGCTTGCGTGTTGAAACGGTATGTCCAGGTAGGGCAGTATTTTTCCCTCGGCCATCAGAGGGATAATCTTGTCGACATGAGGGTAGGGATAAACATAGTGCAATCTGACCCAGATGCCGAGCTGTGCGAGTGCCTCGCAGAGACCTTGCATGCTCGCCTTAACCGGTTGACCCTGCCAAAAACCAGTTTGGTATTTGGTGTCCACTCCATAGGCGCTAGTATCTTGCGAGATTACTAATAGCTCCCGAACCCCGGCATTCGCTAGTCTTTCGGCTTCATCGAGAACGTCTCCTACGGGGCGGCTGACTAGGTCGCCGCGCATGGAAGGGATAATGCAGAAACTGCAGCGATGGTTGCAGCCTTCAGATATTTTTAAGTAGGCATAGTGTCTTGGAGTTAACTTTATGCCGTGGGCAGGCACGAGATCGATAAAAGGGTCATGTTTAACATTTTGTGGAAGGAAGTTGTGGACCTGATTGACGACTTGCTCGTAAGCGGCGGGGCCGGTCACGCCTAATACTTTTGGGTGCGCATTGGTAATAATTTCTTTCTGGGCGCCCATGCAACCTGTTACCAGTACTTTTCCATTCTCAGCAAGGGCCTCGCCAATAGCATCCAGAGATTCTTGCTTGGCGCTGTCTATAAAGCCACAGGTGTTCACTACGACTAGATCTGCGTCGTCATAGCTAGGCACGATATCGTAGCCATCGGATTTCAATTGAGTGAGTATGCGCTCGGAATCTACTAAGGCTTTTGGGCAACCGAGGGAGACGAAGCCGACTTTATTGCTTGATGACATGGAGGATCAGACCTGGGTGAATGCTGGGGAGCGGGATTATAGCCAATTCAGGGTGGAATTGGCATGCGCTAATCTTTAGTCGTCTATCAGTTTAGCTATTAGCGGTTAGACGCTCTCTTTTCTGCGCTATCAATACGCGCCTGAGCACCTTTCCTGAGGCGCCTTTGGAGCTTCCGGAATGAACTGGCTCACAAGCTCTTGAATTCATCATGGTAGGAAATAATCCCGCGACATCCATTTAGGTAATTCTTTTCTAGCTCGGCAATCATGAAGACCTCCGCGGGAACATCGTACTGCGACTTGATGGCAAAGTGGGTGGATGGAGTAAATCCAAACCTAGGGTAGTAGTCGGCATGGCCGAGAACGGCTACTGCTCCATACTGGCTTACACGACACTGTGTTAAACCGGCATCTATGAGTAAGCTACCGATTCCTTGCCGCTGATGGGAAGGAAGCACAGCCATTGGTGCTAGGCCCATTAACTTGAGTGAGGGACTTGAGTCGAGGGTAACGGGTGAAAAGAGGATATGACCGACAAGCTTGCCATCGATTTCTGCCACTAGGGAAATTACCGGTTGGGCATTTTCACGCAGACGATTAACTAATCTGCTTTCTCCATCTTCAGGAAAAGCAGACAGATGAATGGATTGGACAGCCGCTATGTCGGCGTGACATTCAGCCCTAACTATCATGAAGATCCGTAACCGCGAAATGATGGCTAGTGATATCGAACCCTTCTCTTAAGTAAAATTTATGTGCGCCAAAACGCGTCACCCCTGAATCTAAATGAAGCTGTTGACAGTTGTTGCTTCGGCCATATTGCTTGAGCCAATCTATGAGAAACTTTCCAGCGCCACTAGAGCGGTGCGCTTCATTCGTGACGAGGTCGTCGACATAGATGTGTTTCGTCCATGCGAGTTTCTGTCCCATAACAAATCCGGCGACGCAGAGAACTTTCCCGGCGTCCTCTACATAGGCGATGCGGTAACCTTCTGCCTGCTGAGATTGGATTTGCTCGATAAGCGAGTTTTCGGAATACTGCGGCCTTAATTGCAATAATACTGGGCCAATTAGTTGGAGGTCCTCTAAGCTTTCCGCGAATTTAACCTGCATATAATTTTACTCCGGCGTTTGGTTTTCTCGATGTTGCGCAGTTAAGAAAATTTCATCAAGCGGGTTCTTCGAGGAATTGCGCAACCCCATGTTGCTGCGGTAGAGGTCGATGAAGACCATGATTGCGGTCAGTATCGCAGCGAAGGATATGAAATAGATCGGGCCCTCGATGCCAAGTTGAGGGAAGCCAAACTTAGCGACGACCCACAAGGTAATGAAGCCCAATGACAACCAGGGGCTATCTTGAGCTGCAAGCCTCAGCGCATAAAACCAAAAACTTATTAAGACTATCCAGCTGCCTAGCCAAAGCATAGCTACCTCAGTATTACCACCCCAACCAAAAGCTTGGGTTTTAATTTTCTCTTCTAAGCAGGATTAGTTTCCAGACAGAAGGCCACTCTGTGCGATTCCGTCGAATATGAACTGCACCGCGAGCGCAGATAACAGAACACCGAAAACCCGTGTTACAACGTGCATGCCAGTCACGCCGAACAATTGCTGAATTCTAGAGGCCAGTAGCAGCATGATGAAAGTGAGCAAAATAATGGCGAGTAGGGACGCGATTACAGTTGCCTGAAGAACGAGGTTACCCTCGCTGTTGGCCATCAGTAGAATTACGGCGCCCATGGCTCCTGGCCCTGCGATTAGTGGCGTGGCGAGGGGGAATACCGAAATATCGCGTTTACCCAGCGCTTCTAACTCTTCTTCTTCAGTGGTTGATGTGCTGCCTGAAGTGCGGGCAAACACCATGTCGATGCCAATGAGTAGGAGTAGGATGCCGCCTCCCGTGCGCAGTGCCGCGAGAGAGATGCCAAGCCCGATAAGTAGATATTCTCCAATGAGTGCGAATAGCACTAGGATGCCTGTGGCGATAAGCGTGCCGCGAATTGCCATGCTGCGACGTCGTGTCGGTGTTTCTGTGGCAGTCAGGCCGGCATAGACGGCAGCCACATCCAACGGTCCGATGGTGGCGAAGAAAGTGGCCATTGCCACAGTGGCAGTTTCTATTATTACTTGATCCATATTCTTGGGTTCTTTGCCGTAGTCGGCGAGTCGATGGTAATGAGTGAAAACCTAATTGGACAGCGCTTTAAGTATGGCCTGCTCGGCATGTATGGCCGTTGTGTCGTAGAGCGTAGTCACTGTGTGATCTTGTTGCACGAGTAGGGCGATCTCAGTACACCCTAGTATTACAGCTTCTGCACCGTTTTCTGCAAGTTGTGCAATTATCTTCAAATATCTGTCTCGTGATTTCTGATCGATGGTTCCCAGGCAGAGTTCATTGTAGATGATCCTATGTACATCTTCCCGCTCAGACTTCTCTGGTACGACTACCTCGATACCGTACTTCTCGGTTAGGCGAGCTTTGTAGAAATCTTGTTCCATAGTGAAGCGAGTGCCTAGCAGGCCCACTTTTTTAATGCCGTCTTCACGCAGACGCTGCGCCGTGGCATCGGCTATATGTAGGATCGGGATGGAAATACTTTCCTCGATCTGAGGGGCTACCTTGTGCATTGTGTTTGTGCAGATGAGGAGAAAGTCAGCGCCGCCTTTTTCCACTGCCACAGCAGCCTCTGACAAAATAACAGCGGTGCCTTCCCAGTCCTCAACGTGCTGCAGTTTTTCGATTTCTTCGAAATCCACGCTCACCATGCAAATCTTAGCCGAGTGCAAGCCGCCAAGCTTGGCCTTGATGCCCTCATTGATTAATTGGTAGTAAGAGGCAGTTGATTCCCAGCTCATACCGCCTAGTAGGCCAATTGTCTTTTGCTTGCTGTTCATTGTTCTATTCACTAGTGTCGAGTTTGCAGCGCATTGCTATAGGTATGGCCGGTATGATGAATTGGGTGCCGCTTATAACATTAAGATGATGGTGATTGATGCGTCGCCGTATGCTCAGAATTGCAACAGCGTCAGTGACAGCATGACCAAGTTTTAGTCAGCAATTGACCTTGAAAAAGGGCAATCATTCTATTCCGAAATTCTGGCCTATACCACAATTTCCAGAGTTTTCAGCCTGTGGATAGATTAAACTGCTTCAATGGATCAGGAGTGAATGTGGATGCCTCATAAAATAATACATAAATACAATAACTTACTGTCAAGAAGCGGCGTTTTTGCACTGCTACTCGTGCTCTGCATAGTGCAGGGAGGAGGATCGCCGGTACTGGCTCAGGATAATGGCGAGTCGGTTCCTAGTGCTTTCGTGGAACTGCGCGAGCTAATTCCAACACTGCATTTAGAGCTTCGCTATTTCAGTGAAGATAACTTTGTCGGTCGTGTTATCGATGGCTACCATGCTGAAAAAGTGTTCATGACAAAAGAAGCTGCTAGTGCGCTAGCGAATGTGCAGGATGAGGTCGCCGCCTTCGGTCTAAGCCTGAAGGTCTTTGATGCTTATCGCCCCCAGCCCGCGGTAGATCACTTTGTGCGTTGGGCCGAAGACTTGAATGACAAGAAGATGAAACAGGTTTTCTATCCTTCAGTGGCGAAAGAGATCTTGTTTGATGAAGGGTATATATCCGCGCGTTCAGGGCATTCTAGGGGAAGTACAATCGACTTAACGCTAGTTGAATCCCAAACTGGTGAGGAGCTAGATATGGGCACACCTTGGGACTTCTTCGATCCTTCTTCTTGGCCAAGTTATCAAGGTCTTTCAGTTCAGGTGCGTGCTAATAGAAATCTACTCGCCTCCGTGATGACCAAACATGGCTTCAGAGCCATCACTACGGAGTGGTGGCACTTCACTCTTGAGAATGAACCTTTTTCCGATACCTACTTCAATTTCCCAGTTAAGTAAGAGCAGACGATGCTATGAGTAAAATAAGAGCACGAGCCCAGACCCATTTCCCCGCAGTTTTGTTAACGTTGATTAGTATTATTCAAGCCTTAGCTCTGGAATTGATGTGGTCAAAAATTCTCGAGAGTGATTGGCTTTGGGTTTTCGGTATACAAGCAATAATTGGCTGGGGCATGATCTTGGGAGTGTTTATGGGCATTCTGCAGGTGTGGGTGATGTACTCAACGATGGTGATGGGATTTGTTTGGCAGCCCTCTCTTCGAGATTCCATCATTCCTTTCATAATCGGCTTACAGCAATTTATGTTGGTTGCCCTTGTCGGTGAGCAATTCAGTACGCTCTGGCTATATGTGCTTGGGTCAATTTTTGTCACTGGCAATTGGGTGTCCCACAATAGTTTCAGACGGGCGCGTCAAAATCCGGAGAATGATGAATTCTTCGGCAAGACAAATCCGGCAACGTTGCGTGATTTCTGGCCAGCCATGTCGATTGTTACGGCCCTTGTTGTGTTTGGCATCGTTATAGACGTGACTCAGAATCAGACTTGGCTGCCGATCTTGGCGTTAATCTTCTCTAACGGTGTCTTGATTCTACAGACGTTTATGTTCCGCAGGATGTGGCGATCGATAATGGGTCTGAATGAAATGAGTCTAGATGAAGAGGAGATAACGTAGTGACGCGGCTATTCTTTTTTTTAGTTCTTGTAGGTTTCTCCGGCGCGGTTTTCGCTGGCGGAGAACTGAGCGACGATATTCGAATTTTCAGCGATGCTCTTGGTTATGATTTACAGTATCGAGTCTATGAGCCCGAGGGTAAACGCAGCAATTCGGAGCTGCCCACGCTCTATATCACCGATGGTCAATGGTATATATCGCGCGGTGAGCTTCCTGCACTCTTAGATAGAGAGATCGCTGCAGGTAATGTAGAGCCTGTGTTGGTAGTGTTCGTGGATAGTCGCAACCCCGACAACTTGCAACAGAATAGACGCAATCAGCAGTTCTTTTGTAACCCGCGATACGTCGACTTTTTTACCGAGGAGTTACTGCCAACAATAGATAAGGAATATCCAACCTCGGCAGTGCGCGACGACCGGGTTATTCTTGGTCTGTCTTTCGGTGGTCGTAACAGTGCTTGTTTTGGGCTCATGGCTAATGACTCATTCGCCGGCATCGCGATGCAGTCACCTGCAAATAGTGAGATGGTGGATGAACTGCGTTTTCAATATATGGCGCAGGATAAATTGCCGCTGAAAATTTTCATGAGTGTCGGTACCGTCAACGACAATACACAGGCGGGTAGGCAATTTATGGAGACGTTAAAGTTTCAGGAATACGACCTGACTTACCGTGAAGTCAACGAGGGTCATGACTGGGATAATTGGGGGCCGCTCTTAGATGATGTGTTATACACGTTCTTCACTAAAGAGTAAGTGACTAAGATGTTGTTGCGTTAACACGAGCCTGGCATTTCTTCTATCCAGCGGCTTATGAGGTCTATGCCCTCATCGTGTATCAATGATCTGCCAAGTTCAGGCATCATTTCATCGGGTTTATCGGAACGCATTCTATATAATAATATTGACTCTTCAGGATGTCCTGGGACTATTGCGTAGCGTAAGTCTCCGGCACCGCCGCCTGCTGCGACAGGTGGCTTGCAGACGCCGCGGTTAATAGCGAGGGTCTGAGAGCTGTCGAGAATGAGTCCTGAAGTATCCGCCGCACCTTGCGGATTGTGGCAATGCCCGCATTGCATATTAAGGTAGGCAAGTGCGCGGTCTTCTAAAGAAGCAGAGGGATCTTGCCAGGATTCGGAGCGTGGAAAATCTTCTACATCACTAATCCAGCCTCGCGCGACCATTTGCTCAAGAGGTGAAGAGTTGCTGAGTTCGGACTCACTCACAGCTACATTCAGTTGGCTCAAGATCGCGCCAAGTGGGTGCATATCGCCGTCGGGGTGAACCGTAGTATGGCAGCCAGCGCATTGATTCTCATTGGGTACGAAGTAGGTAAAATTGCTTGGCTCTGCGCTGTCTTGCCCGCTTAATGAGATAGGCTTGCTTGCTCCAGCAACCCGCAGAAAGGCTTCGCTCTGCTCATCGTTCCAGACATAGGGAAAAGCATCCCAACCATCGCTCTTGCGGACAAGCAGCCGTGTCTCTAGCAGTTGATTTTCGTCCAGATTTATCTTTTGCAGTCCGCTATCGGCTATCTTCAGCAAGGCCGTGCCCGATGCGCGGGGATAGTAAAATGTTTTACTGATTACGGTGCCGACAGGGTAGCTTATTTCACTATCGATGATGTCTGCTTGTAGTCCTTGGGGTATCCACAGCGTGCGCAACTTGTGTGCGTAGTCTGTGAACAATGGGTTGTTAGGTCGAAAAACTACGCTGGACTCACTGGGGGCGAGTTCGCTGACGTCTACAGAAAATAGCTGCCAATCAGAGAGGCGCAGCGGCCTTTCGGTTTCATGAAAGACCGGCGACGAGTCCGTGCAAGCGGAAATGAGCAGTAGGTATGCGCCTAAAAACAGAGCGCGGAAAGAGAGGTCTGTCATTGACTGCTTAGGCTCATAGAGATCGCTGAGAGTCGAGGAAGTGCGCAATCGTGCGCAGCTGCGTCGAATGACGGTTGAGCGAAACCGTTGCTGGCATCGAGGGAAACAAAGCTGGTTTCGGCGGATTCAGAAAAGCACAGCGCATCAGCGGCGGTCTTGCCTGGGGATAGCATGCCGTCCCAAACAATGTCGGGAATGGGCTGTCCGGTTGCAGCCTGCAACAAGCCTAGTGGTTCTGAATCGGGAGTTTCGCCACCTCCCGTATATTGATTATTATGGATGTAGATAGCCTCTGGGAATGGATCGTAGTTTGGGTCTGTAATCGGTAATTCATTGATCAGATAGCTAACTATAAGTACGTTTGCGCTATTATTGTCTATGAAATTATTTCCAAACACCTCGATGTTGTCATTAGCCATGATCATTAGGCCGGTGCCTGCTGGCACGCCGGCTACGATGTTGCCTTCGGGTGCGAAGTTAGCAGTGTTGTTGTCAAAAATTTGGTTGTCATAGACGCGGGTATTTCGACCACCTTGTACAGGGAGGTTGGGTAGATCGAAAACGAGGATGCCGCCAGTATTATTCGTGGTCACATTGTCGTGAACATCAGCGAAAGTTGAGTTTTCGATTTCTATGCCCGCAACATTATATTCGGCGCGTGAATTGCGCACGATTATCTGAGAGGACTGCCCAACGTAGATTCCGGCATCGGAGGCGCCGATGGCTACCGCCTCATCGATCAGCACATTATTCGATTGCACGGGATAGATGCCATAGGCTCCATTCGTGCTCAGTGGTCCACCAGTCCATTCTGTTCTGACGCGAAGCACCTGTACATTGCTACTCTCGTTGATCTTTATTGCATCGCCGATAGTGTCCTCGATAGCTAGATCGCGAATAACAAAATCGTTTGCGCTGACGAGTAGACCTTCTGCTCCCTGCACTTGGTTCTTAAACGAGAGTATGGACTCGTCGATGCCTGCGCCGGCAATAGTCACACCGGAGACATTTAGCGAGAGACTGCGCGTGATTTCGTGTACACCAGCAGGGATGGTAATCACATCGCCGGCTTTTGCTTGTATCAATTGCTCTTGCAGGGCTTCTTCGAAGCTGAGTTCGGGCATGGTGGGTTCTTCATTGCCACAGCTAGCGAGCAGGAGTGCGGCGCCGGCAATCGAGAAAGTTCTTAGTGTTGAAAATTTCATATTAGTCCCATTGCCTCGAATCCCATCCCCCCATGGCACGGATTTTCGCTAGCAAGCGAGTTCTATTCGTCGGCTGAGTATATGACTCTTTATCTAAGCGAGTAAACCGGCAAGCAGACTGGCAGTCTGTGTTGTTGGTGGAGATCTATGGCTATTATTTCGGCAGAGTAGGGAGGGCAATAAAAAATGGGTGGCCCGAAGAACGGACCACCCACTATTTTTTACTCATGCTTCAGAGGGTTATGATCAGGGGCGTCTTGGTGTGGCGTTATAGACTGAGTCAGTCACGCCTTCCAGCCAGTTTACTTCACCCTCGTAGATTGTTAGCTGCAGCACGTCTTCGTCAGGGTGGGCGCCGTGCCAGTGCTCTCTGCCAGATGGAGTCCACCAGGAATCACCAGGGTGCATCTCCAGCAGTGGGCCGCCACGATCCTGCGTAAGGCCACGGCCTTCTTCAACCATTAGGAGTTGGCCCCAAGAATGACTGTGCCAATTAGAGCGCACACCAGCGGGGAACACCAAGCGCAGCGTGCTGATTGCGTCGCTGTCTTCGACTCGAGGTGATCCGCCCATGAAATTGCTCTGCTGTGCAGATGTTAGGTTGGCCTGTGTGCCAAGAACTACCCAACCTAAGGCGAGAGCGGCGCAGACCGAGGTTGCTATTTGCAGGGTTGAAGTTTTCTTCTGTTTTTCGTTGTTATTACCCATTTTTTTCTCCAAATTAATTTAGATCTCAACTCGCCTAGAGTTAACCAATGCCCCGGTAATGTCAATAAATCCAAGATTGGTCCGCTGCGAAGGCTGGTGTTATTCGGCGTACTACTATAGTTTTACCCTATTCGTTGAACCAGAAAAATAGACTAATAATAAATAGAAGTGCGATGAGTACAGAATTAAATCCCTATCAAGCTCGAGTAAGCTTGCTGCAGCCAGCCCTAGCCTTTGCTGCGCTAGCTATATTCTTGATTGCATCGACTGCCTCGGCGCAACAAGCCAATCCCCTATCTTCCGATCCGCGAGCAGCGCGCGCAGGTGGTGTGATCTTTCGCGCCCAGTGTGCTACTTGCCATGGAGCCGATGCGAAGGGTATTAGCAGCATCGATGCTCCCGACCTGACTATGATGTGGACGCAGCAGGGCATGACCGAGGGGCGGGTGTTCACGCGCATCCAAGCAGGTGTGCCCGGCAGTATTATGCCGTCACACGATTTTCCCGACACTGAGATTTGGATGTTGGTTAGCTATTTGCGCAGTGTGGCAGTCTCCGGATCTACTGGAGAATTTACCGGGAACTCTGAGAATGGTGGCCGTTTGTTTGCCGCACATTGCATCGAATGTCATCGTGCCGGTAGTGAAGGTGGTAGTTTGGGGCCCAACTTAGTGCGCATCACCCAGCGGCGCTCGCAACCGGCACTGCGTAACTCGGTGCGTGATCCAAACTCCAGTATCGGTCGAGGCTATAAACCAGTCGTTCTGAGTACGGCGAATGCTGCTGCAATAAGCGGCATCATCAAAGGCGAAGATGCCTTCTCGATTCAGATTCTGGATAGCAATCAGAGGTTGCGCAGTTTTGCGAAGTCCGAGCTGCTTTCTTCAGATAGAGACGTCGATTCACTTATGCCGGTTTTCTTGGAGAGGCAATTGAGTGAGTCGCAGCTCGACGATATTTTAAGTTTTCTTCATCAGCAGCGCTGATAGCGTAGGTAATAATGAATCAATCCCGAGTTTCTCCTCAAATTCTTAGAAGAATGGTCAAAAAGTCGTCGTTTGTGGCATTCGGCCTGCTTTTTCCTGCTTTAGCTGCGCTGGCACAAGACGATTCGGGCCCAGATTACGGAGATATCCTACAGGGTTTTGCGGATCCATCTCGATGGCTAACCTATTCCGGCGACTACAGTGGAAAACGCCACAGCCCATTGACGCAAATAAACACAGAAAACGTTGCCTCGCTACGGCCGGTCTGGACCTTTCAAACAGGCACTACGACTCGAGGTCGTGGTTTCGAAACGACGCCTCTGATTGACGATGGAGTGCTGTACGTAACGGGGTCAAATAATTATGCGTGGGCAATCGATGCAAAAACAGGGCGTCGCTTTTGGCAGTATCGACGCAATCTTCCCGACGACCTAACTTATGGTGCGAGCGCTCCGGTTAACAGAGGCTTCGGCATGCTCGGTAATAGCCTGTTTATGGTGACGCTCGACGCACACCTGTTAGCGTTCGATAGGCGCAATGGCGATATTCTCTGGGATGTAGAGTTAGCAGACTATCGCGTAGGTTACGCGTCAACCGGTGCCCCACTGGTAATCGATGGCATGGTCATTACCGGCATATCCGGTGGTGAATACGCGACTCGCGGCTTTATTGATGCCTATGATCCCGATACTGGTGAGCGACTGTGGCGTTTTAATACGATACCTGGGCCCGGTGAGCCTGGCAGTGAGACTTGGCCCGATGATCCTGAAATTTTGGCGAAGGGTGGCGGTGGCACTTGGATGAACGGTAGTTATGATCCTGAACTGAACCTAATTTACTGGGGAGTGGGCAATCCAAACCCTGATTATTACGGCGATAGCAGGCCTGGAGACAATTTGTATTCGAACTCCCTGGTGGCACTTGATGCGGATACCGGAGAATTGCAATGGCACTATCAGTTTACGCCCCATGACTTGAATGATTGGGATTCTAATCATATGCCGGTATTGGCGGATATTCAGTGGCAGGGTGAACCGCGCAAGGTCGTCATGGTGGGTAATCGCAATGGTTTCTTCTATGTGCTCGACCGCGTCTCCGGAGAATTTCTGTTGGGCAAGCCGTTTACTGCAACTACTTGGGCGCGAGAAATAGGCGAGGATGGTAGGCCGATAGTGTTGAATGATGGGAGTAAGGGTTGTTTGCCAGACCCCTGGGGCAGTACCAATTTCATGCCACCTTCATTTTATCCTGAACTAGGCTTGTTCTACCTTACGGCGCGGGAAACCTGTGCAACCTTTGTTCCAGAGGAACCCAGTCTAGCGCCCGGACAGGCCTCCTTCGGAGGTGTCGTGTTTATAGATCCGGAGCAGGGCTCTGGGGCTCTGCGTGCTCTCGATGTGCAGACTGGCGAATTACGCTGGGAATTTACCTATCCCTCTCCAACCTTTGGAGGTGTGCTAACTACGGCTGCAGGGCTGGTATTCGCTGGCGATCACGAGGGCAACTTCATGGCCTTTGATGCAGTGAATGGCGAGAACCTCTGGCACTACCAGACCGGATCGCGCATATGGGGAGCAGGGGCGATGACCCATGTCCTCGATGGTCGACAATACGTGTTGATACCCTCCGGTACCACGCTCACAGCCTTCGCACTGCCTGAGCGTTAGAGAGATACATAGCGCCTTGTGGCCTGTAGCGGCGCCTGCTTAAAATGAACGTCGATTTCGTGGACTTTTCGTTCAAGAGATTTTATTCTGACTCGTTGTACATAGGCTTACAGCTCTATTTAAGGCTGTGTCTAAACAGGAACACCCATCACTAAGAATAGGCGCGCGGCTATAGCCACAGCGCAAATAAGGGAAAACTGACATGACCGCCAGACACTTTCTTGCATTCGCTTTATCTCTATTCGCACTAACTGTTTCATCGTCTCTGCTAGCGCAGGCTCACGATGCTAGTGTGGCGAATCATCAGCCGCATTATTATGATTCGGCAGACTTCGGTATAGATCCTGAGTCGGTGACTTTCGCGGATCATATTGCACCGATCTTGCAGCGCAGCTGTCAGAGCTGCCATCGTCCAGGTGGGGGCGGGCCTATGGTGTTGATGACTTACGATGAGGTGCGTCCTTGGGCTCCGGTAATTAAGTACCGCACAGCGATACGAGACCGTATGGGAGCTATGCCTCCCTACTTTCTCGAAAAGCACATTGGCATAACTCGCATGAAAGACAACTACTCGTTGTCGGATCTAGATTTAGCGATGATTCAGGCCTGGGCAGACAATGGTGCTCCGCGCGGTAATCCAGAAGATGAGCCGCCTCTCTTGGAATTCGACAGTGGTAATGATTGGACGATTGGCGAGCCGGATCTAATCGTGCGTTCGGGTGACTTTTCGCGTCCGGCGGTGGGTCCAGATTGGTGGGGTGATATTGGTCTAGTGCCTACGGGTCTTACAGAAGATCGCTACGTTTCCGCGATACAGGTTCGTGAGGTCAATGATATTCCTGCTGATGGCGACACCGGTACAGTAGGAGGGCGTTATATTGTTCACCACATGACCTATACCAGCGGTGCACTAAGCGAAGACGGATCCGAAGTTGTTGGTGATGTAGTGAGCTGGCCTATTCATGAGGTTGGTCGCAATGCGGATATTTTTCCCCAGAAGGCTGGGCGCTTGCTTCCCGCTAATTCGGCATTGCACCTCGGTGCTACACATATGCATTCAAATGGGCGCGAGACATCGGCCTATGTAGAATTTGGCATCAAGTTCTTCCCTGTAGGCTACGAGCCTGAATATAGTCGCCGCGGCCCACGCACGGGCAATGGTATCGACATCGATGTGGTGCCGAATAAGGCGAATCAGGAATTTCATAACTATGTTGTTCTGCAGGAACACACCAAGATTATCGCCTTCGAACCACACCTGCACGCACCGGGCGTGCGCATGTGCATGGAGGCAATTTGGGGCCACAACCAGTTTACGCTGAACTGTGTTGGTTATGATCATAACTGGGTAAAGCAATACGTTTACGAAGATGACGCGGCACCGCTTCTTCCGAAAGGTACCATATTGCACACTATAGGATTTCTGGATACTACAACTGCTAATCCTAATCTAGCCGATGCACGAAATTGGGCCGGCGGTGGACGTCGTTCCGTATCTAATATGTTTATCGATCTTGGTTATTCTGTTTCTCTTACAGAAGAACAGTTTCAGGCAGAGATGGCGACAAGGCGAGCCAATATGAAGGATCGAAACGACTACGATGTGGGCTGCCCTCTATGTTGGGCACCCGAGTCGGTGGATTCATCGTTAGCGCAGGGAAATGATTAATGATGACCTTAGTAAAGCTTAGGTTTTCGTGGATGAGCAGTTTATTACTACTTGCCTTGCTTGTGGGGCAGTCTGCCAATGCTCAGACTCGATTTATGCAGTTGCGAGGTCAGATTACTTCACCTGCATTCGAGGGCTGGTGGCCAAATGAAGATGGAACATTCAAATTGTTCTTTGGTTACATGAATACAAATTGGGAGCAGCAGTTTGATCTTCCAATTAGCACGGAGAACTATTTCTCCGAGGTAACTCCGGGAGAACTGGATGATCTAAGTCAGGATGGGTTTGATTTCGCTTCGGCGGACAGGGGGCAACCTACCCATTTCTATCCCCGACGAAATCCCTTTCTGTTTACTGTAGATGTGCCTGCTGACTTTGGTGAAAGTGAATTGGTATGGACGCTTAAGACCCAGGGCCAGACCAATCGTGCCTACGGCACGCTAAAGCCAGATTATCGAATCGACCCGCAAGTGATCTCAACTGAGGTAGGCGGTAACTATGGCAGTCTTAGTGATTCCCTTAGAACGAACATCCCTCCGGAGCTGCGTCTCGAGGGAGAAAGCTTTCGCGCGGTGCGGGTAGGAGAGCCACTGAGTTTGGCGGTTAGGGCGAGTGATCCTGATAATTTGCCAGCACGTCGTGACCGCCCCCGAAGCCAAGGAATTGATCAGCTGTATAGGCCTCCATCGTCTATCGTGGCTATGAGCGGCCCGGGTTTGCGTTTTTCCTGGACCGTATACCGAGGCCCTGCGGCGAAGGCGAGTTTCGAGCCGGCACAATTTAAGACTTATACCGATACTAGAATGTATGCGAATTCGCCTTGGGCACCTCCGTTTGAGATCCCTCAGCCGCCAGAGGATGGACGCTGGACCGCTGAAGTCGTCTTCGATGAGCCGGGAGAATACGTATTGCGCGGTATCGCTAGTGATGGCTCTCTATTTACCTATCAGAACGTTAACGTTACGGTAAGCCGTTAGCGATGCGTGTTTAGCTGGCAGCATAGTACTGCTGTTCGCTGATGCCGCTACCGAGTCCTTCTTTTTCATCCTCCCTCTTGGTGCTTGCCGATTTCTTCGGTGAGCGCTCGCTTGTTTGTACCTTGATGTGACTCATTGCATTCACTAGTTTGCTGGATTAGTCTGTTTTTACAGCTAGTGCTGCTAGTTTGGAAATTTACTAGTTAGTGCAGGCCACCCAGAATGCAGTTGCTGAGACTTCTCGGCAGGGAGAGTTAACTATGAACAAGGTGTCTAATACTGCGCAGAAAATCCTTCTCGCAATTTGTCTTACTACCGCCTTTTTGAGTGGCGGGTCGGTGTTCGCGCAACTAGAACCCATCAATGATCGACCAAATCCATTTTCCACTACGGACAATTGGGCTACTTTGCCAGATGGGCGTACATGGGGTTCAACTGCGGGAGTCGATATGGATCCTGATGGCAGGCACTTATGGGCAATCGATCGCTGTGGTGCGAATAGTTGCATCGGTTCTTCGCTAGACCCGATAGTTAAGATAGATGCGAGTGGCAATGTTGTTGCGACGATAGGTGGTGGCTTAATGTTATTTCCCCATGGCCTTCACGTAGACCGTGACGGCAATATTTGGGTCACAGATGGGCAGGGCCCCCGCGCGGACAATCCTGCGACTGCGGGGATGGGACACGTAGTCTACAAATTAAGTCCAGAGGGCGAAGTGTTGTTGATTCTGGGGCAGCCTGGAGTGGCGGGCGACGGAACAGATGCTCTGCTGGAAACCCCCTGCGACGTAGTTACCGATGCCGACGGCAATATCTATGTGGGTGATGGCCATAGCGGTCAGAACCTCGATGCCACAGTTGATACGGTTGCGCGGATCGTAAAATTCGATCGCGATGGCAACATGATTAAGTATTGGGGTGGATGGGGGGCTGCGGCTGGGCAGTTAAAGACGCCCCATGCGCTAGATATCGATTCTCGAAATCGCTTGATAGTGGGTGATAGGGGTAACAATCGTTTGCAGATATTCGATTTGGAAGGTAACTACATAGGCGAATTTAAATCCTTCAGCCGGCCTAGCGGAATCTACATTACCGACAATGACACGATCTTTGTCGCCGATTCGGAATCGGAATTCGATGACATAAGAAACCCAGGTTGGCACGCGGGTATCCGTGTGGGCAGTCTGTTAGATGGCATTGTGGATTACTTCATAGATGGAACGGTGGAGGCCTATCCTGAGGGTTCAAATCCGGAAGGCGTTGCTGTGGATTCTGCTGGCAATGTATTTGGTGCGGTGGTGTCGGGTGGCGGCGCTCTGGTGAAGTCTGCGCGTCGCTAGATTGTATTCTATGATCCAAGCTTGCGCCTGCTTCTAGTATCTAAATAGCGGGTGAGCATTTCTGGATCATTGTGCAATTGCTTCTCGATTACTTTGATGAGGTCGTCTTTCGAAACTAAACCGAAGTTGGCAATCAGGTCGGAGCTAAAAATCAGCGAGACTATGAGAAAGACGAATAACATCAAATAGAGAAATGGCAGCTCTACGCCCCATAGTCTTAACGCCGCCGAAAATAGCAGCCCAAATATTAGCATCGACCTGAGTGCTGTCTCGCGGTGTATCTGACGCTTAGCACGGATAACAAGATGGAAGTCTCTCTCATTCATATCGATTACACTATGCGCCTCACGCATCCTCTAGGCCTAAAAATTTGATCATTACCTTGTTTTATATCTAATCATAGTAGGTAGCGGCAACAAACAATAAGTTTTAAAGGCTATTTTTAACACCTGCCTATAGGCGAGGCGCAGGTGGAGGTAAGATGGCAGGACAGAAATTAGGGGTGTAACTAGCCAGCGGCTTTAGAGAGTAAAATAAACAGAGAAATAGTTAACTTGAACAGTTAAAGGATTGCCAAGAATGAAGGTAAAAAAGGGCTACAAGCAATTAGTTGCTGAGGCAGAGCAGCAGATACAAACGATAGATTCCTCCGCATTAAAGGCGCGGCTGGAGAATTTGGACGAGTCGGTGGTTATTATCGATCTACGGGACGTTCGTGAGGTTAAGCGCGAAGGCAAGATTCCCGGTTCGCTGCACATTCCTCGAGGCATGCTGGAGTTTTGGGTAGATCCCGATAGCCCTTACTATCGCACCGAGTTCGATAAGGCACAGGAGTTGGTCCTCTATTGCAACAAAGGCTGGCGTTCAGCGCTGTCGGCACAATCGCTGCAGAATATGGGTATCGAGAGTGTCGTGCATCTAAAGGGTGGCATGGAACAGTGGCAGAAAGACGATGGTACTGTTGAAACGAATTAAATACGCCGTGAGGTGGACGCTAGCAGTGGACTCTAGCTATGATGTTGCGACCAATTAAAGGCGCGAGGACAGCGGCTATGAAGACTAAAACTAATATGAGCGGTATATCGGCAATGCTTAGCCGGCGCACTCTCCTTAAGGCAATTCCAGCCCTCTCATTCAGTCCGGTAGTATTTGCACAACCGACGGCTTCGATAGCAGTGCGTAAATTGCACAGCTATGGCATGCGCGTATCGAATGTAGAGCGATCGGTGAAGTTCTATCAAGAATTGTTCGGTGCAAGTATCCAGTCGCGACAAGGAGACACTGTCTGTTTGCGAATTGGTGAAGGGCCAAGATTCTTCTCTCTTTCCCCACTACTGCCAGGGCAACAGCCCGGCTTTAGTCATATTGGTCTCAGCGTCGAAGATTTCGATCTGGAGTCGGTGCGCGATCAGCTCGATGCTTTCGGCGTATCCCGTCGGGCTGACCCAGGTCCAAATGAGGCTTCTCTCGACATTGCCATGCAGTCTTGGACGAGGACGCGCGGACAGAATGAAGGCGGGTCTGCATCGGGGACTGAGGAGTTATTTTTCGCAGACATCGAGGGTCTAATTTATCAGCTCTCTGGCACGAATCACTGCGGTGGAGCGGGTGAGTTTGGAGCAGTTTGTGAGCGGGTGGAAGCGTCATCAGCGGATGGCATGTTTCGCACTGTTGATCTCAGTCACTTTACAAATTTTTTAGCCAATAAAGACCGTGCGAATGAATTCTATACGCGTACCTTCGGGTTGGGTTTTCAAGCTTATCAGGGACCTGCATCACCGATTGTTGGGGTAGGCGATGGCATTCAGTTTCTAATGTATGTGGGTGGCGATCAGGCAGGGGCACCGACTGCACCAGCTCGAGTAGATCACGTTTGCCTCAGCATTGAGGACTTTGATGTGGATGGCATTATTGCGAAGCTCGAAGATTATGGCTTCACCGCTAGAGAGGACGCGTCTGATACGCCTCCGCTGGTACATTGGATTAGCATGCGCATGCCGAATCGTGGCGGCATTGAGGGCGGAACACCTGAGGTCTATTTTTCAGACCCCGATGGAATACGAATTCAACTGCAGGATGCCGTGTACTGTGGCGGCGGCGGATATCTCGGAGACGATTGCAGTGCGCCTGTCTAAGTGCTGTGTTTGATTATTATTGATTGTAGTAAGAGGGAGTAGTATGGAGCATCGATATATTGGAAAGAGCGGATTAAGAGTTAGCCCTATTTGCATGGGGACTATGAGTTTTGGTAGTTGGAGCGATAAGAAGGAGTCGTTCAAGATTCTTGAAGAGTCCTATGAGCGTGGTATTAACTTTTTCGATACGGCGGAAGTCTATCCAGTCCCTCCATCGGCAGAGACTGTCGGTGTAACGGAGCAGATCTTCGGCGAATGGGTTCAGACCAAGCCCAGAGACTCGCTAATCATCGCGACTAAGGTTGCAGGAGCGGCTGCAGGATGGTTTGTTCCGCCTATCCGCCATGGCCTGACGGCTATCGACAGATTCCATATCGAAACGGCAGTAGAAGGGTCTCTACGTAGAATGCAGATCGATTATATCGATCTTTATCAGGTGCATTGGCCTGATCCCATCGTGCCTATAGATGAGTCAATGGAGGCGCTAGATAGATTGGTGCAGGCAGGTAAGGTGAGATATGTCGGAACTTCCAACGAAAATGCCTACGGTTTGACTAAGGCGAACACCGTCGCTGACTATGAAGGCTTGGCTCGATTTCAGTCTATTCAGAATAATTTCTCGCTATTGAATCGCCGCTTCTTGGATGAGTTGGCGGAGGTATGTAAAAGGGAGCATGTATCACTCTTGCCGTATTCTCCAATTGGCGGCGGTGTTCTCAGTGGTAAGTACAATCAGCCAGAGGTTCCAAAAAATTCGCGCTTCGCGGAATACGGTTCCGCAGACCCTAGACAGAAAGCTATGTCTGCTCGGTTTGTGAACGAAGGAACCTTGGCGTCTACTGCTAAGTACATGGAAATTGCGAAAGAATTAGGCATGTCCCCGGTGACTCTAGCTACGGCTTGGAGCATGAATTTTGATTTTGTCGCATCGACAATTATTGGTGCGCGAACTGCTGATCAGTTGAAAGAGTCGTTAGCGGCCCTCGATGTAACACTTAGCGATGAGACAATGAAGCAGTGCGATGAAGTACATAAGCAAATTCTCTATCCGATGGGCTAGTCTTTTTAGTCTTCTTGTTGCGGCGACAGCCAGTGCTCAGACGGTGCATATCTCGCACTGTATGGCTGGCTGTCCGGTTGTTGCTAGCGACAGTACAGTCGACGATGGCGAAATCATTGTAAGACAATTGTTTGCCGCATCTATTAATGCCGAGAGCGGGCTTGCAGATTGGCAGGCTTATCGTGTGCTTGCAGGCAGTGTTGGTGTGGCTTCGCTCTTGCCGCGTGTTTGGTTTGAGGATTCTCTAGTATCTCAGGCTGTGCAGGTAACGGATGATCTAGACAGTCTATCTCAGCTGGTATATTCAGTTTCTAGTGATGCTGAAGAGCGCACCTATCAGACTAGCGAGATAACTCTACTCTCCGAAGATCAGGGCCGTCTGGTTCCCATGAGCAGTTTTGCTGGCACTCCTTACTGGTCTGAATTGAATTACCTCAGCAATATGGCAGCCCTGCCGTTTGAGTTGCGAGTTGGCAGTTGGTCTCGACTCGATCAGGCGATCAATGCACTGGCAGACAAACTGGGGGAAATCTATGTGGTTAGTGGCCCAATCTACGGCGATGAAGCCGGCGGCCAAGAAACCGGCAGTGTTGCCCAACCCTCAGCTTATTTCAAAATTGTAAGCACCCGCGAATCGTTGAGTGCTTTCGTGTTCGCAAGCGATCTGCAGCAGCATGTGAATTTCTGCCATCAGGCGAGCACCCTGATTTCGATAGAAGCTGCTACTGGCCTTACCTTATTTCCTCACCGCGAGCACGATTTTGCTGATACCCTGCATGCGCAATTAACTTGCAAATATTGAAAACGACAATCACTGAGAACTCATCATTATGGAATTAGTAGTAGAACAACAGGTACCTACAACCGTGCCCGTGAAGCTTCAGGCTCAGACCGAGGTAAGTGAGCAGTCTCCACGATTTCCGGTTCATCGAATCTATTGTGTGGGCAGAAATTATAGTGAACACGTGAAGGAAATGGGGGGAGATCCGAAGCAAGAGCCGCCTGTCTTTTTTAGCAAACCGACTAGCGCCTGTGTCACATTCAATCAAGATGTTGTGTATCCCCAAGCAACGAGCGATTTACATCATGAGGTTGAGCTAGTCGTTGCCCTAAAATCGGGGGGCAAGAATATTGATCTCGAAGCGGCAATAGACTGCGTATATGGATATGCGGTTGGTATAGACTTCACCCGGCGGGACCTTCAGGCTATTGCCAAGAGTAAGGGGCGCCCCTGGGATCTGGCTAAGGGTTTTGATCAGTCTGCGCCAATTTCTGCAATATTACCCGCGAGCGAAGTGGCTCAGCTTGGTGATAGGGAAATCTCTTTGAAGGTAAATGACGAAGTTCGGCAACAGGCAAGTCTCAGTGAGATGATTTGGTCTGTACCTGAAATTATTAGTGAGCTATCCAAGTATTTCGAATTGAAATCCGGTGATTTAATCTACACGGGAACTCCATCTGGTGTTGCTTCTGTATCCAAAGGCGATCGCCTGTGTGCCTCCGTCGATGGTGTCGGCGTTTTGGATTTTGGAATTGCATAATCGGGTTTTATTCTAGATGACTACTGACCAAAGTGTTCTGCTGTTGATTCTTTTCGCCCTGCTAGTTTTGTTAGTATGGGGGCGTTGGCGTTACGACATCGTCGCACTCGGTGCGCTTTTTACTGCCAGCATTTTCGGCTTAATACCACAGACCGAGATGTTCGCTGGATTTGGCAATCCGGCGACCGTTACGGTAATAATGGTGTTGATAGTAAGCTTTGGTTTAACGAAATCCGGGGCTGTTGAATTCGTGGCTGATGCCATAGAGCCTATTTCTTCGAAACCATTTCTTCATATCGCTGTACTGACTTTTCTAGCCGCCTTTCTTTCGATGTTTATGAATAATGTCGGAGCCTTGGCGTTATTGATGCCTATCGCAATTCAGTCTACTACCAAAGCTGGCCGTTCTCCGGCCACGGTTCTAATGCCGTTGTCATTTGGGTCGATCTTGGGAGGCTTGGTTACTCTGATAGGTACTCCGCCGAATATCTTGATCGCAAATTATCGACAGCAGATGACCGGTGAGGCTTTTACAATGTTCGACTATGCGCCTGTAGGCGGTGGCATAGCAATATGTGGCATTTTGTTCATGCTTTTTATCGGTTGGAAATTGGTTAAGGTACGAAAGCAAACCACGGGCCTTGAACTTTTTGACGTTGAGAAATATTTGTTTGAACTAAAAGTTACCGAAGAGTCGGCTTTTTTCGAGAAAAAGGCGGGGGAGTTAAAAGACAGTCTTGCAGAGAAAAACTTAACACTCCTATCTATGGTTCACCGGCGAGAGAACATTCCTATCGTTTATCGACGCCAGCTTATCGCATCGAATGATTTGCTGATGATTCAGGGTTCGCATGACGATATAGCTCAGTTCTCTAAGAGCCATCGTTTGCAGATGGTGTCTGCTGAGAATGCTCAGAAAGAGGTTTTGCATTCCGAAGATATGCAGGCTGCTGAGGTTGTAGTAACTCCGAATTCTCCTATTGTTGGCAGGACGCCCAGCCAATTAAGGTTCAACCGAAAATATGGGGTAAATCTATTAGCAGCATCTCGATCGGGTACGCCCCATAGAGAAAGGCTTCGCAATTTCAAGTTTGCTGTAGGGGATGTGTTATTGCTGCACGGTGATGTAAACGAAATCGAAGAAGCGATTATAAAGTTGAATTGCTATCCCCTTGTAAGTCGAGCGCTTGGTCTAGGGAAAAATTCTAAGGCGATTCCGGCTATGCTGACATTTATTCTAGCCATTGTGGCCGCTGCTAGTGGGTTGGTCACAATTCAGCTCGCGTTAGGCTTAGCAACCGTTGCCATGGTCCTTCTAAATATAGTTCCTGTTAGAGAATTTTATGACGGCGTGGATTGGGCTGTTGTCGTACTACTTGGTGCGATGATCCCGCTCGGCACCGCATTGGAGACAACTGGCACTACGATGTTGTTAGTCAATGGAATTCTTGCGGTTGCCGGTGATATGTCGCCTGTATTTTTGATAGCTATGATATTGATCATTACGATGACAGTTTCCGATGTTCTTAATAATGCGGCGACAGCAATTTTAATGGCGCCAATTGCGTACAATATTGCTCTTGCTTTGAACCTGAATCCTGACGCCTTCTTGATGGCGGTAGCAGTAGGTGCATCATGTGCATTCCTGACTCCTATCGGGCATCAGAATAACGCTTTGATTATGGGCCCAGGAGGTTACAAGTTCGGTGACTACTGGCGCATGGGATTACCTTTGGAAATAATCATAGTCATTGTCGCGTTGCCCTTGCTACTAATGGCATGGCCTCTGTAGCTACGACCCGGTTTCGTGATTGCCAGTAACCTAAGAATGCTTTAACTTATAGATTAACTTTTTTTGAGAATTTCCTATGCGCGTCAACTGGAAGACATACAATTCGGGCAAATTTTTTGACGAGATAATTAGTTCTCCCGGATACGCTCGTAAACCAGCACGTCGCTTAGCGAGTCATCTTGCTTCTCTCACTCATGATGAGTTGTTAGAGAAGAAGCGTGCCGCCGATCTCGCAATCAAGACGATGGGTATCTCCTTTACTGTCTACAGTGACGCCGGGAATATCGATCGCGAATGGCCCTACGACATCATTCCACGCATCATCGCCGAGAAGGAATGGGATCAAACCAGTCTAGGTCTGCAGCAGCGCTTACGGGCATTGAACTGTTTCATCAATGACACCTATAACGATCAAAAAATATTTAAAGATAAAGTGATTCCGAAGGAACTGGTACTGGATTCGACCAATTTTAGAAAAGAATGCATGGGGATAAAACCGAAGTATGACGTGTGGGCGCACATCTGTGGTACTGATCTTATCAAGGGCGATGATGGCCAATTCTATGTATTAGAAGATAATCTGCGTGTACCTTCTGGTGTTTCCTATATGTTGGAGAACAGACGGGTTACGAAGCGAGTGTTTCCTGAGCTATTTGAGAATCATCGTATTCGACCTATTACTGAATATCCGGCGCAGTTGTTCGATACGCTCGCGGCTATCTCGCCGAGGTCGTCAGACTATCCCGAGGTTGTAGTACTTACTCCAGGAGCCTTCAACTCTGCCTATTTCGAACACTCCTTTCTCGCTCAGAGAATGGGTGCGGAACTTGTTGAGGGTGGTGACCTTGTTGTTGAAAAAGATAAAGTCTTTATGCGTACGATTGATGGTCTGTCTCAAGTCGATGTGATTTATCGTAGAATCGACGACATGTTTCTCGATCCAAAAGTATTTCGAAAAGATTCAACGCTTGGTGTGCCGGGTCTATTTAAGTCTTGGGTAAAAGGCAACGTGGCTCTTGCGAACGCCCCTGGTGCCGGTGTGGCCGACGACAAAATTATCTATACCTACGTTCCAGAAATGATCAAATACTATCTCGGAGAAGAGCCTCTTCTGCCGAATGTAGAGAGTTATCTTTGTGTCGATAAGGTTCAGCGCCAGCATGTGCTGCAGAATCTAGATAAGCTTGTGATAAAGCCAGCGAATGAGTCTGGGGGCTATGGAATGCTTATAGGCCCGCAGGCAAGTAAACGCGAACTGGCTGAGTTCGCTAGAAGAATCAAAGCAGATCCAAGAAATTATATGGCGCAACCGTTGATATCGCTCTCTACTGTTCCCATCTTGGGTGAACGAGTCGTTGAGCCGCGTCATGTGGATCTACGCCCCTTCATATTGCAGGCGGACAAGACTCATGTAACCGCTGGCGGCCTAACGCGAGTCGCCATGGTAAAAGGTTCGTTTATAGTCAATTCATCACAGGGTGGCGGTAGTAAAGACACCTGGATAGTGGGAGACAAATAGCCCATGCTTTCTCGAGTAGCTGAACGAATTTACTGGCAGGCGCGTTACTTAGAGCGTGCCGAGAACACTGCGCGCTTGCTCAGCGTCTTCTCAACACTATTATTAGATTTGCCTCCGGGCACAAAGCTAAGCTGGCGGTCTTTGGTTGAGATTACCGGAACCGACCAGGCCTTCGATGAGAAATATAAACAGGCAAATGAGCGTAATGTAATGCGCTTTCTTTTGCTCGATAGCGCCAGCTCGCTTTTAAATACACTGCAAAACACCCGCGAGAATGCCCGCACGACGCGAGAAATAATGCCGCTGGAAGCGTTCGAGCAGATTAATGATCTGTTTCACTACGCCAAAGATAATGCCCTAGATTCTATTTCCGGAGGGTCGAGGCATAAGTTCCTTGAAGAAATAATTTCAAACTGTCACGAAATTTCAGGACTGATGGCTGGCAGCATGAGCAGGGGAGCAGCCTATAGCTTTGTGCGTTTAGGCAGGTCTCTCGAGCGTGCAGACATGGCAACTCGCATTATCGATGTTGGTTCCGGTAATCTGCTTCCCGATATAGGTACAGGAGCAAAGCCCGCGGAATCCAATGAGCCCTATGAGAATACGTTGTGGATGAATATCTTGCGTTCGCTTACGGCTTATCAGATGTATCGTCAACATGTTAAGCATCGCGTAAATGGCGAAGACGTGGTTAGATTTCTCCTGCAAGACGATGATTTTCCACGAGCGGCAACGCATGTATTGACTACAATCACGAAAGTGCTAAAACACCTACCAAATAATACCAAGGCCACTAAGCAAGTTAATAAGACTCTGCGAATTATCGAAACAGGCAATATTAGTAAGCTGCTCGATGCGGGCTTGTTCCAATACCTGGATGACTTGCAAGTAGAGATCGCCAAGATACACACCAGCATTTCCGATACTTGGTTCCTTCCTCACAATTAGATGAAGAACTTTGAATGTAAATGCGGGCAAGTACTCTTCTTCGAAAACTCCGAGTGCTTGAGTTGCGGCTTTAGCGTTGGCTTCGATCCAGTAACTATGACTATGTGCCGTGCAGATGGGGAAGACGCTGAGTCTAAGCCCACACTGCGTCGCTGCAAGAACTCAATTGATTACGATGTGTGTAATTGGTGGGTGAATGATTCTGAATCTGACTACTGTCTTTCCTGCAAGCTGAACCACACGATTCCAAATCTGTTAGAAGAGAAACGTCGCGCCTGGTGGAAGAGCCTAGAGTATGCCAAGCGCCGACTTATCTATTCCTTACTTAGCCTGAACTTACCGGTTGTCGGAAAGCAAGAAGACCCTATGGGGCTGGCCTTCAAATTCATGGAGGATCAGCGTACTAATCCAGAGGTGTTCGAGGAGCATGTGAACACCGGCCATGTCGATGGCATGATTACAATAAACATCGCGGAGGCAGATCGTGTTAAGAGCGAAATAGCGCGGCAGTATACGCGAGAGCTGTATCGCACTCTGCTAGGCCATTTCCGTCACGAGAGCGGGCACTATTATTTTCTTAAGTTGATCACGTCCCAAGAGCGCAAGCGGCAGTTCGTCGATCTGTTTGGAGACTATACTCAAGACTACGGCAAGGCGCTGAAAGACTATTACAAGAACAATTTCATTTCAGCCCATGACCCGAACATGATCAGCCACTATGCGCAGTCGCATCCTTGGGAAGATTGGGCCGAAGTCTGGGCACATTACCTACACATGATCGATACCTTAGAAACGGCGAATCAATATCGAGTTAGGCAGAGTTCTGCGCAGTTCGACGATATCGATAATACCTTGGATAAGTGGGGAGAGCTGACGCTTTTACTTAATTCGCTGAACAGGAGCATGGGTCTGGAAGATGCTTACCCCTTTGTGCTTTCCGAATTATCCCTTAGGAAGCTCCGTTTCGTTCACGGCTTGCTCTATCCCAGTTAGTCGCCCAAGTTAGTGGCGGCATGCGCAAGAAGGCATCCTTCAGGAGTTGATCCCAGGATTTCTTTAGATCGCGTAGGAATTCGCTGTCGTCTTCAAAGCGGTGGAGATTTGTTGCGGTGAGAGAGCCGGTTTTATAGATCAGCATTTCTATCGGTGGGCCCACGCTGAGATTACTACGCAGGGTTGAGTCCATAGAAACTAGCGCACACATGGCGCAGGTATCGAGGTCGAGATCTGGCTGCAGGATACGGTCTAGAATTGGCTTGCCGTATTTGCTCTCGCCGATTTGTAAGTAGGGAGTGTCCTTCGAGGTGGTGATGTGATTCCCCTCAGGATAGACGAGAATAGTTTCATGCTTGGAGCTGCCGATCTGTCCGCCAATAATAAAACTGGCTTCAAATTTCTTGCCTTCGATTGTGCGCTTTTCCTGTTGCTCTCTGGAAATATCTCCGATGTAATCAGCAGCCTCTTGGAGGCTCTCTATGTTCAGGAGATTGACCTCTGCACCCTTCTTAATGTCTGATTTGACGGTGGCGATGGTGGCTTGGGTGGTGGCGAGATTTCCTGCGCTTAGAATGACGAACTGCCGTTCACCGTCGATTCCAAAGTGGAACATTTTGCTATAAGTAGACACCTGATCGATGCCTGCGTTGGTAAGTGAATCGGAACAGAATACTATTCCTTCGTTCACTGAAACTGCTACACAATAAGTCATTTTTTACTAATTCTGATCAAACAAGCGCTCAATCATACTAACTATACTAGTGACTGGGTAGCGGTATTTTGGGGAATTTAAGCGGCAAGAATGCCCACAAATAGTGTGATGTTTGGCTGGCTCGAACGATCAACAGCACAGCAAAGAAAACCTGCCGTCGACAACTACTGTGGGCTGTGAGGCCTAGCTCATATTGTCGAGCAGGCTATCCAGATCCTCGTAGTCTAATTCATGGTCGATGCGTTTGCTGTCTAGGCGCTCTTCGATGCGGCGGCGCAGGGCGGTAAACTGCGTCTTCGATGAGGCCACTTTTATCGGCGTTTCGTCCGCTTCAATAGCTTCATCATCCGCCAATAAGGCAGTGGCATCTAGAAACTCTTTCGAGTCGTCTATTGAATCATCCCATTGGGTTTCTTTCATGGCGATTCTCACTCTGTCCATAAACGATAGGTAATAGGAACATAGGCTCCTATTACATCTATCGTTTGTTCAGGCGGGAATCTTCAATAAAATTTGGGGGAAAATAGAAGAATACTTGAACAATCTCTTCTTTGGTAGAAAGGCTATTTAAAACAGAGTGTTACTGGGTTTGGGGCGCGATGCTTCAGGCATCGACGCCTAGTGACTCCATAGTTTTCTTGCGCAATTCTTTCTTGGCTATCTTGCCGGTAGCAATGCGCGGCAATTGTTCATACTGGAAATAGAATTTTTCGGGTATTTTAAAGGCAGCGATCCGTGCGCTTAAGAATGTGCTCAACTCCTCGCTACTAAGGGCGCTTTCTTGTTGCAACATTATTGAGGCGCAGGGCATTTCGCCAAGACGTTCGTCAGGTATGCCATACACAGAAACCTCGCTCACCTCAGGATGTTCGCAGATCGCATATTCTACTTCTGCGCAGCCTATATTTTCCCCGCCACGGATCACTATGTCTTTGGCGCGATCCAAGATAATAAGGAAGCCTAATTCGTCTAACATGCCTATATCGCCAGTGTGAAACCAGCCGTCTTTGATCACTTCGGCGGTGGCTTCGGGGTTGTTCCAGTAGCCTTTCATTACCGTCGCACCTTTGATGCAAATCTCGCCGACTTCGCAAGCTTCAAGGGTATTTCCAACGTCGTCCACGATCTGCACACTCGTTACTGGAGGGGTAGGTCTCCCAGTGCTATTCGGTCTGCTAGCGTAGAACTTGCCGGATATTATCGCGCCGATTGCATTTGTTTCCGTCAGACCATAACCAAGGCCTGGAATTGCTGCATCTGGAAATTTTTGCATGATCATATTGAGGTGTTCTGGTGGCCTAGGGGCACCACCACTTTGCACGCCGCGTAAACTACGCAGGTCAGTCGTATCGAAACTTGGCGCTTGCATGAGTTCCCAAGCCATCGTGGGCACACCATGAAAGACTGAAATCCGCTCTTCCTCGATTAGTTTTAATGCGACCTCGGCATCCCATTTGTACATCATCACAAACTTGCGCAGGTAGATGAAGCTGGCTAGAAATTGTGCGTGACTACCAGTTACATGAAATAGTGGGACATTCGCGAGTAGGGCGGGTGGAAATTCTGGATTCTCGTCTAATAGCTCGGGTCGCAGGATCTCTGTGATCTCTTTGACGAACTTCCAAGTGTAGAGTGCGTTGATTATGTTCCGGTGAGTGGAAAGCACTCCTTTGGGCATACCCGTAGAGCCGGAGGTGTACATGATCGAGGCTTTGTCTTCGGGGAATACTTCTGTCTCATCGAGTTCCGCTTGAGAAAGTGGTTTCATCGATCGAGCTAGTTCATAAAATTCGGGGAACGCAGACTCGGCCTCCGGCTTGAACATTACAATTTGCACATCGAGGCTATCTATAAATGGTTTTACTAAGTCCAGTCGTGCCGGGTCTAGAAAGATTAGTTTACTGTCACTGTCGCTAAGGCCGTATTTTAGTTCTGGGCTCTTCCACCAGGAATTCATGGGCACTGCAATTGCGCCTAGTAGGGTGATCGCCATATACGCTATACACCACTCGGGGGAATTGCGTGCACAAATAGCGACACGATCACCCAGTTGAATGCCATATTTTTCTTTGAGCGCACGCGCCATACGCAATGCTAGGTCTAAACTTTCAGCGAAACTAAAGCGCTCTTGCTGATACACCAGAAAAGTTTCGTCACCAGCTTCTAAGCCAAGCTTGTAGAGTGCACCGAGGTTTGTTGGTACGTGGGCGAAAACATTCAATTCCAAACCATCGATAGTGACAGTTTCAGTCTCGAGGGCGGCACCTGGCCCCATATGCGCGGCGGCAATGGTTTTTAGCTTGCTCAGGTCATCACTTATTTGTTGTTCGGACAGTTTGTTTGCTTGAATTGTCACTCTTTATCTATCTCCAGCGTCACTTTTCCCATGACTTTGCGTTCAGTGAACACATTGAACGCATCTACAAAATCAGTCATCGCGAAAGATTCGGTGACAATGGGTTTTAATTTTCCTGCGTCGTACATTTCCAACAATTCGGCGAAGTTCTTCTCGTATTCTGCAGGTTCTTCTTTTCTGAAGCGCCCGAGAAACACACCAACCATGGATGATCCCTTGAGCAGGGCGAGATTAGCCTTGTACTCGGGGATGCGTCCGCTGGCGAATCCCACCACTAGAAGTCTTCCGTTCCAGTTTATGCAGCGACAGCTTTGATCGAAGAGGTCACCGCCCACTGGATCGTAGATTACGTCAGCGCCCTTGCCATCGGTAAGTTCTTTTACTTTCTCTTTAAAATCACCCTCACCGTAGTTTAGTAATGCATCGGGGTTTAATCGATTGACGAATTCGAGCTTCTCATCGGAGCTGGCGGCAGCAATGACCTTGGCGCCCATCAGCTTGCCGAGTTCAACGGCGGCTAGGCCTACACCACCACTGGCGCCTAGAACTAGCAGGGTTTCGCCGGGCTGCAACTGTGCCCGTTGCTTCAGGGCGTAATAGGATGTTGTGTAGATCATCGCAAAGCCAGCGGCTGTCTTAAAGTCCATGCTGTCTGGAATCTTACGCAGGCCATCGGCCTTGACGGCAACCTGTTCGGCTAATCCGCCGATACCGGGAGTGGCCATGACTCTATCGCCCACAGCGAAGCCTTGGAGACCTGTGCCAACAGAGGTAATTATTCCGCCAACTTCCGAGCCCGGTGTGAAGGGCATTGGTGGTTGAAATTGGTATTTACCCTGAATCTGCAATCCGTCAGGGAAATTCAGTGATGCGGAATAAACCTTAACAACCGCCTCATTCTCTGCGGCGATGGGGTCATCGATCTCTTCCAATGCAAGATTTTCAGGGGGGCCATAGGTCTTACAAACGATCGCTTTCATAGGATTACCTCGAGTACAACGAACGCGGATTCAATCACGAATAGGTCTCTACTTCAATTGTTCAGAGTATTCCTCGATTTCCTTCTGTAGCTGTTGGTGATTGTATTGTTGTGGTGAGTGCAAACGCGTATATTTAACCCAAGATTTTTCTCTATCAGTGCATCCCTCGATGAATGAACGAAAACGACAAGCCTATTTAGAGGCCATGGATATTCAGACCTATTTCCCTAGGCAACAGTTGCCTGGGGCGAAGCCTTCGCCTGTCTACGATTTCCCTGCTATAAGCGCAGCTCTTCCTGAAATGACTGAGTTGGATGAATTGGCTCAGGCGCAGACTAGAGTCTCAGCGAAGAGTGAGCGGTCAGCAAAGGGGTTGGAGGCGGTTGAAGAGCTGCGCTCACAAGCGCCTACCACGCGCAAAGCAACGGTAACGCCAATCCATCAATCGACCCCGGCGCCAGAAAATGCGAATGAAATTGACGCAGCTGCGGATCAAGAGGGTGGTCTGAGTTTTACGCTACGCTACTATCTCATCAACGAAAGACTGGCTGTGCTCGATGAAGTGCCTGAGCAGGGGTCTAGGCAAATCAACAAAGAATCTCTGGCCTTGATGCAAGCAATTCTAAAGGCATTGGGACAAGATGGCTTCGAGTCGAACCCGCAGGCGGAAGAATTTTCCTGGCCTTTGCAGGGTGGCTATTCCATGAAAAACACGCCGAAAATAGAGGCGGCGAAAGCGATCTCAGGGTTTCTACAGATGCGCAAAGAGACCGATGGCTTCACTAATCTGCTGGTGTTCGCAGGGCAGGTCGAAGATGTGCTATTGCAGTTTGATGCGAACAAGAACGCGCGAGATTTTGAGAGCAGTAAAGGCTACTTTGTTACGGTAACCCATAGCTTAGCCTCAATGCTGGCAGTATCCACTTTAAAGAGAGATGTATGGCAGCATTTGCAGGCCCTTAGAAAGCGAATCGATAGTTCTATCTAGATCTTTATTGTTAACTTGTCTGAAACCTGTATGCCAATTCCACTGAACTATGCTTCCTGAAAAAAATTCCAAAACAGGCTTCTTTGCGAGAACTATGCGAACTAGCGACGTCGAACTAGTCGCGCAGAATGAAGCCGCTTGCTATGAACACCCCTGGACTAAGCGCATCATTGTTGATTGTCTTAGGGCTGGCTATCAATGTTGGGTCTTAGCCAATAAGCAGCAGATAATTGCCCATGCGGTTGTATCTGTAGCAATCGGTGAGTGTCATCTATTAACGCTGTGTGTCCATCCGGAGTATCAGCGTCATGGCTACGCCAGAAAACTGTTTAAGCTGATGCTTGATCGTGCGCACAAGCAGGAGGCAGAAGTCTGTTTTCTCGAGGTTCGCCGCTCCAATGAAGGCGCGATTAATCTTTATCGTTCGATGGGTTTTGTGCAGATAGGGGAGCGTAAAAACTACTATCCTGGGAAAGGCGATAGGGAAGACGCGTTGATCATGTCGCGCGATTTACCATTGCCTTAGCCGTTTTGGGAGTAGACGGTCGGTAGTTTATTCAGAGCTGTTAATTCTGCTCAGTAATTTCTTCAGCAAGGAGAATACGGCAACGAGGCACAATGCTGCGAGCATGATTCCAGCAACAAGGAAGATGCTACCTAGCAGCATGTTGAGCAGATCTTCCATGGAGAGATCTTGCCAAGAGGCGACCACCCAAACGCAGGCTAGACCGCAAGCAATACCTACCAGTACGGCAGCTGTTTTCTTACGAATTTTCAGTAATGAAAAAATCAAAACTTGGGCCTGTTGTCGTCATCGTCATAGCTGGCTGTGCAGCCAGGGTAGTCGCTGCAACCCCAGAATACACCATTCTTGCCGCTGCGTTTTACCAGTAGCTGATTGCACTTCTGGCATTGATAAGCCGCTTCCGGCACACCATCATGATCTGGCAGAGTGACTTTACAGCCCTTAGAGTATCCGCTGCAAAACCAATAATCCCCTTTTTCCTTATCGGCCTTTACCAATTGGCGCGTGCACAGAGGGCAACGATAATGTTCATCCACATCTTCAGAGGGTTTGCCATCTACGTCATTAAACGAGGTGCGGCAATCGGGGAACCCGGTGCAGCCCCAGAAGGGGCCCATCTTGCCTTGGATTCGCCGCAGAGGTTTCTTGCAGCGCGGGCAATAATGTAATCGTTCGTTACTACTGTCTTGTTCGGTTTCTTGCTGTGTTAGTTCTTTGATCGCAGCAACTAGTGCGGCGTTCTCTGCGGCTGTGCCAATTGAAATACGTAATTTGTCGCGCAATCGATCTTGGTCGAAATAGCGCAGCAGAATATTGCGTTGCTTCAATTGCAGATAGAGTTTTTCGGCTCCTATTGATTCTGGAACCTGACATAAAATGAAATTGCTCTGACTCGCTGGCGCAATAAGACCGAGTTCGGCTAACTCTGTACGTAACTGTTCTCTGCTTTGGCGAATACGCTCGCAGTTTTCCCGTGCGTATTGAAACGAATTTAGCGCGGCGGTTGCGAGGCTTTGGGCAATATGGTCCGTGTTGTAACTGTCTCGTGTTTTAAACATCATCGGTTCAATCAAGGATTTCGCTGCAATGCCGTAACCAAAGCGCAAGCCCGCAAGAGAGTATGCCTTGCTCAATGTTCTGAGGATCAAAACGTTGTTATGAGATTTAATCAGCGAAATCGAATCGTAGTTGAGTTCTGGGTCGACAAAATCGACATAGGCCTCATCGATTAACAACAGTCCGGAAAAATTTTTAGCTATCTTCGCGAGATACTCGGTGGATAGCAGGGCGCCGGTGGGTGCGTTAGGGTTAACCAAAATCAATAGCTTAGCTGCGGACTTATTTAATTGTTCTAGAAAATCTTCTGGCATGCTCCAGTCATCATTGAGGGCAATCTCTTCAAATTGACACCCCTGAATTTCGGCGAGAACTGGGTATAGAGAGTAGCTGGGCTTGCAGACAGCAATGGTGTCTCGTTGCTCAACATAGGTCGTTAATATGAGTCGTAATAATTCATCACCACCATTGGTGGGAATGATCTGCTCAGCGGAGATATTGTGTAAGCGGCTAGCGGCTTCCCGAAAGGAATCAGCCATCGGTGACGGATAGCGCCTGAGGGCAGCTACGTCTATCGCTTGCAGCGCTTCGGCCACTTGAGGACTGGGCGGATAAGGGTTCTCATTGGTATTGAGTTTAATGGTGTTAGCAGCTCCGGTTTGTTCTCCCGGGGCATAGCCTTGCATTTTCTCAATATTTTTACGTTCGAAAGACATACTGAAGATTCGTCAATTAATTGAATAGAGCTAGGAGACCAGAAAATTGTTCAGAGGCGCCCTAGAAGAGTCAGATGAACGGATTGAGACAATTCATCTGTAAACGGTAGGGTGAAAAGCTTATAGCTTTAATGGGTTTTAGTCTAGCTTCTATACTCGGTCAAACTGCTCGTTGGATCTGTATTAGTTTGGTAAATAGGTGTTCAGCCTATTGGTCCATCCGGCTATCCAGCGCTGCTCTCTGCGTTCGCTAGGCGCGTTTGCGACGCGCCGCTCCAGAACTCGAGTCGCAGCCGCGACGAAGTCCTCGAGGTTGGCAGGGCTGCTGCGCATTTCCAATAAAACCTGCAGCAGTCCCCAGCCTTCATCCTGGTAGCGTTCGCTTGGAGCTATGCCGGTTCCCTTAAAATGAACATAGTCGATCAGGGCGTACATGCCATAGGGCGTTTGTGAGTTGGCGATCTCATAGAAGCGAGTCTGCACGGAGCGACGTGTAGAAGGTTCTAATTCGCCGAAAAGATCTGCCGTGGAGTCATGTAATCTTTCGACGATAAACCGTACTTGCAGCTCGGTGGTCGAGCCTAGGAATTCGCGTAGCTGCCGCATTCTCTGGCTGTCGAGCTCGGTTAGAAATTGCTCTCTGCTCTGCCAGGGAGAGTCGGGGTTTTCTGTTGTCTCTAACCATTCAGGTAATGTGTAGCCGTGCTTCTTGTAGAAGGCTAGCAAGCTTGGAAAAGTTTCTTCGAAGCGCTCATTTTGCTGTGTGCGGTACCAAATAAAATGGCCTATGCCGAGTGAGGGGAAATCCTCGCCTTCGTTCCAGCTGGTAAGGCAGCTAAATTTTCTGTTGCACTCGTTTGCAAAGACACGATCGCCTAGCCAATCCATCTGCTCTGGATTGAACTGTGGGAGTTGCCCCCAAACCGGCGGAATTACTGCGATCTGCAGCAGTACTATCAACAAATATCTATTGAAACTGATTGAAATAACTGGCATTTTGATTTGTTATTACAAGATTAAAGAAAAAAAGAGCAATATAGACTTGTTATCGGCCAAAACCTCGGAATATGCGGAATTTGGCACTATTTTCGTCACATATCGACGGGCAAAGCACGTAGAATGGGCCTCGATTGGGGTCAGGGTCGAACAGACCAAGAAAACATCTGAATAAGAGATGCTGGAAATACTGAAAAACAATGACTGAAACAGCTAGCACAGACATAGAGATTGAAATCCCACCGGCACCGGTTGTGGAGAAGCAGGATGAGTTTGTCGCTAATTTGTCCAAGATCTATCAGCGCCTCAAATACAGCAAAAAATTAAAGACCTCCATGAAGGAAGTCGAGCAAGACTTGCTTGGGTTGCTTGACGTCAAACTGTTCACGATCTACCAAAGTGTAGACAACGGTAAGGAAATTCTCGCCAGTTTTAAAGGCGGCGATCCTGACGACGATGATTCCATAGAGATCAGAGTGCCGTTCAGTCCGACATCGCTGGCAGGCTATGTTGCACTTAGCCAAAGAGCTCTTGTTATTAAGAATGTCTTGAATAGCGAAGAGTTGATCGACATCCATCCGCGTCTGCAATTCGATAAACGTTTCAGTGAAGCTAAAGGCTGGAATGTAAAGTCCATGATCATTGTTCCCATCAAGGATGAAATCTTGTTGGGTGTCATGCAGCTAATCAATTTCGAGGGCGATCGAGAGTTCACAAAGACTGACCTGAAGCACGCCATGATGGTCAGTCAGATGCTGGCTAAACAGTTCCGTTCTTCTTTGCAGAGCACGCAAGGTCCTTATGATTATCTTGTGCAGAAAAGTAAGCTCACTGGGGTTGAGCTAGCAGAGCTGCAAAACAATGTTTCACTCTACGGCGGTTCAGTCAGCCGTAGTCTCATGGAAGAGTACAATATCGAAGCTGACGATATCGGCAAGTCATTGGAGCACTACTATCGTGTTCCTTATATGAAGTATGACTCGGATCATGAGCTGCCCTTCGATCTGCTGGAAAATATCGGTGTAAGTTACCTCAAAAGCAATCTCTGGTTGCCGGTTGCGGGTGACAAGGAGGAGGCAGTAATCCTCATTGATGACCCTTCCGATTATCAGCGCATCATGGAAATTCAGGGTGTTGTTAATGCCAGAAATTACGTCTTCCGTGTCGGCCTTCCTGAGCATATTCACCAATTCTTGCGCGGCGATGCCGATGCAGATATGGAAGCGGGTTTCGATGATGTATTCGATTCGCTTGGAGGCGAGGGTGGTATCGAAGTCGATGCCGAAGGTGATGATGAGGAAGATGAAGGCTTAGCAGCTACATCTGGCATCATTCAGCTGGTTAATCGCATCATCACCGAATCGGAACGATTGGGTGCCTCGGATATTCATATCGAGCCCGGTAAAGACGATGCGCCAGGTGGCGTCCGGATTCGTGTCGATGGTATTTGTAGAGAACTACTTAAGGTACCAAAAGAACACTGTGCGGCATTGATTGCTCGCGTTAAGGTTATCTCTAGGTTGAACATCGCTGAGAAGCGCCTGCCACAGGATGGTAAGTGTAAGCTCAAGGTTAGAGGCCAGCGCCTCGAACTTCGTGTTGCCACCGTACCAACCGTCCAAGGTGAGAGCGCTGTACTGCGTATTCTCGCGGCCGGTGCCGCAATGCCATTAGAGAAATTGAATCTAAGCCCCAGAAACCTTGAAAAGGTTATCGATGCATCGGCTCACCCACATGGACTGTTCCTAGTTGTGGGGCCAACCGGTTCTGGTAAGACGACTACCTTGCACGCTGTGCTCGGGTACATCAATAAGCCCGACAAAAAGATTTGGACGGCGGAAGATCCGGTAGAGATAACACAACCGGGTCTGCAGCAGGTGCAGATGCTACCGAAGATTGATTTCACCTTTGCAACGGCAATGCGCGCCTTCCTGCGTGCCGACCCTGACGTGATTCTGATTGGTGAGATGCGCGACCATGAAACCGCGAGTATCGGTGTCGAGGCGTCCCTAACGGGTCACTTGGTTCTATCCACCTTGCACACTAACTCCGCACCAGAAACGATTACTCGTCTACTCGATTTGGGTTTAGACCCCGTTAACTTTTCCGACGCGTTGCTAGGTGTATTGGCGCAGCGATTGATGAGAACACTCTGCGGTAAATGCAAGCAACCGTACAAGCCCGATAAGAAAGAGCTGGATCATCTGGTCGATGCCTACGGCCGCGAAGCATTCAAAGACCTTCCTTATGATCTGGACAATATTGAATTGCAGGGGCCTATTGGCTGCGATGACTGTGGCGGCACCGGATATAAAGGTCGAACAGGCATACACGAATTGCTAATGGGTACCAATGAATTGCAGGCCATGATCTACAATAAAGCGGAGCTCGATGTGATACGCGAGCAGGCGTTGAAAGATGGCATGCAAACCATGAAGCAAGATGGCATCGAGAAAATATTCATGGGTCTAAGTGACTACCAACAACTATTGCGGGTTGTTGCTGAGTAGCATAGTTGCTGGCTATTGGTGCTGCAGCCCTCCACGGGCTGATGGGCTCCAAGTATCCCTTTTTATCGTTCGACGAAGGTTCTTGCAAATTCCCCACTGTATTTGCGGGTTTTGCCGAGATACGACTTTCTTACAGGGCCCCGTCCTCTGTAATCTCGGGAAAAGTGCTGAATAGCGCACAACTAGGGTTTGAACCAGTTCATGTTCTGGGCTTTTGCCCACCCTAAACTCATCTGCTTGTTCTATATTACTTCTGAAGCCAACTGAAAGTGATTAGCTTTAGAGGTGTAATTATGGAACGACAAAAGCAGTTAATTCAGCCGCTTGTTTATTGTGCAGTAGTTTTCATTACCTTAGGGATAGCGATAGCAAATGAAATTCTCGCCCGCTTCGGGCTAGAAAGTAATTATATCGTCGTGTTCTCTATCGCTTTTTTGGTAGCGGGGTTATTGCTTAGAAAAAACCTTGTTCTGCTAATGCTTGTGCTGGTGGGGGTATTTGCCATCAATCTGCCGGATGCCACACTCCTGCAGTATCACCTCGATCGTGACGTACTTCTGGCGATGGTGTGCGCTACCTTGTTGGTGCCTTCCGTGTATCAGCTGATCGTCAGCTAGAAGGGTAGCTTAGTTAGCGAGTATATTGGCGATTGCATCGAACCTGGTTACTAGCCAGCGATCGTCAATGAATTTCATATCTATCTCTACGTCAGCGGGAGTGTTTCGAAAGATAAGCTCAAGCTCGTAGGTTGCCAAATCGTCGCTTTGACCAAAGCGTATAAGAGCAATATCTGCATTCCCTCGTATGCTCTCTATTGATTCTAGAGGCCCCGTTTGGCGCACAATGCCGTTCACATAGCGCACAAGCAATTCCACTGGGACTGCTTCTTGAAAGTCAGGATGAGAGTTGTCAATTAACAGCGTTGGATAATCTTCGGGAAATGTATTCTGAACTATTTGCAGAGCAATTTCTTGGGCAGAAGCGCCAAGACGATTCGTGCGCAATATTGCCCATGAGAATACGGCGATTACTAGGATCAATGAGAGGCAAGCCAAAGTCACGATTTAGCGTGAATATTTTCAATATTACTCCGCGCGGAATTGCCAAAAATTAACGCTAAGAACGAGCGGTAGTGTAGGCTGAAAAACTTCAATAAAAACAGTGATAAAGGAATTCTCACATTTCGTAAATCGCGTTTGATGCGAGAATTTATGCACAAAAATTAAGCCTCTGTCACAAAACACTAAGAATACGCAGGTTTTATTTTAGATCGTAACTTCTAAAACTCGTAACCCGTTGAATAATATACAAATAACCTATTGATTAAAATTTGATCAATTTGTGTCATAGAGGCGTATTTTCGAGGCTTGAAGCGATTCTTGAAGAATTACCCACTGACTTATCCACAGATTCTGTGGAAAAAAACTTTGCGGTAGATTAATCGAATTTCCTAGCATCCTCAATGGCTTAAGAAGGCTTGTTGGAGAGTGTGTTAGCAGTGTGCGCTAAGTGCCTATTTAAAAATCAGCCTAGAATTGCTCTATTTCTGAGGGATGGGGGTACAGACATTGAGATTATGCCAGCTAAAGGAATGTGTTATGTTTGCACTACCATTAGTTGTACAGCATTTTATTATGATCGAATTAACAGCCGAAATCCCATTCCTATGGCGCTTAGGCGCCGAGAGCAGCGACGGCTACTGCTCCGTATCTATGATCGTACCCTGTCCGCCTGAGACCGAGATCAAAGACCTTACCATCGAAACCAGTGTCCTGAGTCTTTCCTCAGACAGCACCCGTTCCGAAAAGGAAGAGACGTTGGAATGGAATCAGGAAGACATTAGCTTATTCTTGAAGTTAGTAAATCAAAAGCAGCTCGCCAATAAGCAGCCAATATCCGAGACGGTGCGCATCGACCTTACCGATCCCGCGGTTATCGACATCATTCATATTGTCGCAGCGGCTGGCTTTGGCGTGGCGTTTACATCCTATGGATTATTGAAACAGTCAGGTGGTTTGTATCCTGTGCACAGCTGTGAGGTTGGTGCACTTGCCTCATTGAATACGATCATCGGATTCAAGCCCTGCATTGTCGTTGATATCGAAGATGATGATGTTGTCTGTGTCTTGCTGGAAAATATCGATGTGCAGGCTACAGATGAGTATGATCAACTTTGCCGACACGACCTGTTGTTAGCAAAACGAGCAGACATCCTGCATCCCGAATTTGCGGAAACTAAGGTTAAGCCTGAGGGCGCTGTGCTGCACTAGCATTTTTGCAGCATAACAGTGCTGCAAAATCTGCCTATTTACTTTGCGCGCTGGTTAAAACGTTTGCCAACAAGTGCTGCGGCAATATTCACTTTCTGAATATCGATGGCACCGCCCGCGATACCCCATCCCCATGCATCCCGTAACTTCTGTTCTAGCGGATACTCTTTGGAGTAACCGTAGCCGCCCATTAGCTGCATCGCCTTGCCGGTTACTTCGCGTGCGGTCTCATTAGCAAAACACTTCGCGACAGAGCTCTCAGCGATAGAGGGGAGTCCCTTTTCAGCATTTACAACTGCACGGTAGAGTAGGAGCCGCGAAGCTTCGAGTTTCATCTTCATTTCGGCTATCTGTAATTGCACTGCTTGGAAATCGATGAGGGTCTTACCAAATTGTTGCCGTTCTTGAGAGTACTCTAAAACATAGTCAAAGGCGGATTGGGCGACGGCCAATGACATCGTAGTATTGCCGCAACGTTCTAGGTCGAATGCATCCATTAATTTACCGAAGCCTCCCGCTGCTACGAGTATATTCTCAGCCGGCACCTCAACGTTGTCGAAATACATGTCGGCGCTTGCGACACCGCGGAAGCCCATGTGGTGATCGCGTTTGCCGAAGCTAAAGCCGTTGCTATCTTTCTCGACGACAACGGCGCCTATTGCCTTCGCGCCGGGACTATCATCCATTCGGCAATAGACAACATACGCCTCGGAATGGCCGGCCCCTGAGCACCAGCGCTTACTGCCATTAATTGTTACTTGATCGGATTCAAGCTTAGCTTGGGTAGTAAGGTCGGTTAGTGCTGAACCTGCATTTGGCTCTGACATGGAAACAGCGACAACGATTTCGCCGGAGCACACCTTGGGCAGAAATTTTTCCCGCAGTCGATCACTGCCGAAATGTGCTATTGCCAAGCTGGGCCCGAAGCAGGACTCGAATATGGGAAAGGCTACTGCGATTGAAACTTTGGCTATTTCCTCTAAGACGATCACAGCATCGAGGTGGCTCATGCCGGCTCCACCATACTTCTCGTCGAGGTTGACGCCGAGATAGCCTAATTCGGCATAGCGCTTACGTAGCTCGATTCCAGGAGGCTCGTCACTCTCTTCTATTTGCTTGGCGATGGCTGGCAGTTCTTGCTGCGCAAACTTACGTACGGATTGCTGCAGGGCGACTTGTTGTTCGGATAGAGTGAAATCCATATTTCGGAGTCCTTGTGCTTCAGTTTTCAGTGCTGTTGCGGGGTATTGTAGAGTATCCATCAGACTACCCATAGACCCGCGTTGCAGGCCGGTTTCCCTACTCTTGCTCCCAGCTGTTATAATCGCGCCCGATTTCACTCGGCATCTAGAGTAAGTTGAGTATAAATCCTTCTAATTCTGCAATCTGAGCAGAGAGCATGCAATTGCATTGCCTCTGGTCGTAACACGGCAATCATCAGCATGGGTATTGAATCACTAATCGACGAAATAGGGCGCCGCCGTGTGTTGGCGATCATTTCGCACCCGGATGCCGGCAAAACCACCATCACTGAGAAATTATTGCTTTACGGCAACCTGATTCAAGTTGCGGGTTCGGTGAAGAGCAAGAAGTCGGATCGCCATGCGACATCTGACTGGATGGCGATGGAGCAGCAGCGAGGCATTTCGGTGACTTCCTCGGTGATGCAGTTCCCTTACAACGGTCGAATGGTGAACCTGCTCGACACTCCCGGGCACGAAGATTTCTCCGAAGATACTTATCGCGTGCTCACCGCCGTGGATTCTGCGCTGATGATTGTGGACGGTGCAAAGGGTGTGGAAGAGAGGACGATCAAGCTGATGGATGTCTGCCGTCTGCGTGATACGCCGATCTTTACCTTTGTTAACAAGCTCGATAGAGATATTCGCGATCCTATCGAGGTCCTCGATGAGATAGAGACAGTGCTTAACATCCAGTGTGCGCCTATCAATTGGCCATTGGGAATGGGTAAAGAATTCAAGGGCGTCTATAACCTGTATGAAGACAAGGTTTATGTCTATCAACACGGCCAGGGCAATCAGATTCATGACGAGGTGGTAATCGATGGGCTGAACAGTCCAGAGACGGCACAGCTACTTGGTAGCTATACACAAGACTTCATCGATGAGATTGAACTGGTGCGTGGTGCCAGTCACGAATTCGATAGAGAGGCCTATTTAAAAGGGACTCTGACACCCGTCTTCTTTGGTACAGCTTTAGGGAACTTTGGCGTTAAGAAAATGCTCGAGGATTTTGTAGAGTGGGCGCCTGAGCCAAAAGATCGAGAAACAGAAACCCGTGTAGTGGCAGCGAAAGAAACGGACTTCACCGGCTTCGTCTTTAAGATTCAGGCGAACATGGATCCTAAGCATCGTGATCGCATCGCGTTCATGCGTATCTGCTCGGGTGAGTACACAAAGGGCATGAAGATGCGCCACACCCGCATCGGCAAGGATGTCAAAGTGGCGGATGCGGTGACCTTTCTTGCGGGTGACCGCGAGCAGGCAGAGACGGCAGTTTCGGGTGACATTATCGGGCTGCATAATCACGGCACGATACAGATCGGCGATACATTTACCACGGGGGAGGAATTGAAGTTTCGAGGAATTCCTCACTTTGCTCCTGAGTTGTTCAGGCGTATTCGCCTGCAAGATCCGCTCAAACTCAAGCAACTACAAAAGGGCCTGACGCAACTATCAGAAGAAGGGTCTACGCAGGTGTTCATGCCTCTTCGCAATAATGATCTGATCGTGGGTGCCGTTGGTGTGTTGCAATTTGAAGTCGTGGCGTTTCGCTTGAAGGACGAATACAAGGTGGATTGCAGCTATGAACCGGTTACGGTTTATGTAGCAAGATGGGTGGATTCCGAGAACAAGGCTAAGTTAGAAGAATTTCGGAAGAAGGCTCATGAAAACCTCTCGATCGATGGTGGTGGTTATCTTACTTATCTTGCACCTACTCGAGTCAACCTGAGCCTGATGGAAGAGCGTTGGCCGGAAATTGAATTTCGTGCGACCAGAGAACACTAGCCGGTGTTTTCTAATCAATTGTGAAGCTTCAATTAACAAGCCCTAGTTTATAAATAATAGTTAGTAGGCAGTTTAAACTCTATGTCCAAGTGCCACATGCAATTCGAGATCAATGCCACCGACGGCAAGGCTCGCACCGGTGCCATGCAATTTCCTCGCGGTGAAGTCGCTACCCCGGCATTCATGCCGGTAGGTACCTACGGTAGTGTAAAGGGTCTGAACCCGCAGCAGATTCGCGATACCGGAGCTGACATCATTCTCGGCAATACCTTTCATCTGATGCTCAGGCCGGGCACCGAAGTCATCATGAAGCATGGCGACTTGCATGACTTTACTGGCTGGGAACGGCCGATGTTGACCGACTCGGGGGGCTTTCAGGTATTTAGTCTCGGCGAGATGCGCAAGATCACCGAGCAGGGCGTTAAATTTAAGTCTCCTATCGATGGTGCGGAGATTTTTCTCGGTCCTGAAAACGCCATCGAAATACAGCATCAACTTGGCTCCGACATCATCATGGTATTCGATGAATGCACTCCTTATCCGGCTACTGAGACAGAAGCCAGAGACTCGATGCAGCTCTCACTGCGTTGGGCGGGGCGCTGTGTTGAAGCCCATGGTGATAACAGCGCGGCGTTGTTTGGTATTGTGCAGGGCGGCATGTTCGAGGCGCTGCGGGAGGAGTCCTTGGCAGGCTTGCTCGAACTTGGTTTCGATGGTTACGCGTTGGGTGGGCTATCTGTGGGCGAACCAAAAGAGGAAATGAAGGCGGTTGTAGAATTTTGTGGCGAGAGATTGCCGGCGGACAAGCCGCGTTACCTAATGGGAGTAGGCACGCCGGCTGATATTGTGCACGCTGTCAGTCAGGGTATCGATATGTTTGATTGCGTAATGCCGACAAGAAATGCACGGAATGCGCATTTGTTTACCTCCCAGGGCCTTCTGAGACTGCGTAACAGTCGCTTCCGTTATGATACGGGGCCGCTAGATGAAGAATGTGGTTGTTATACCTGCCAAAATTTCAGTCGCGCTTATTTGCACCATCTCGACAAATGCCGTGAAATGCTTGGCGCACAGCTGAATACTATTCACAATTTGCACTACTATCAGACTCTGATGGCGAGTTTGCGCGAGGCTATAGAACAGGGTAGATTGGCCGCCTTTGTTAGCCAGTTTCAGGAAGATCAGCAAAAATTGGCCTGAACCTGGATGCTAAGCACTTGAAAATAAGCCAATAATCCCAAGTTAGAGTAGATACGCCCTTGCGGCTGGCCTAAGGCATTCGCAATAGACGTATCTGAAAACAATAAATGGCGCTAGCTGGCGGTCTAAAGCGAGCGCAATAATCGATATAAGAAGTGCATTAAAGCCGGTACAATTCCCAGCTTTTCTGCCTTATCGGATACTTAATTCCTTGAGAGAGTCAATTATGAATTTTATCTTCCCGACAGCCTATGCCCAAGAAGCCGCGGGGCAACCCTCGATGACTTATAACCTGATTCTTTTCGGCGGCATGTTTGTGCTGTTCTATCTGATCTTGTGGCGCCCGCAGTCGAAGCGTGCAAAAGAACATAAGGATCTTATTACCAGCGTCTCTAAAGGAGATGAGGTAATGACATCAGGTGGACTGATGGGCAAGGTTACTAAAGTAAACGAAGATTATATTGCCGTTGAAGTCGCGCAAAATGTAGAGCTTAAATTGCAAAAATCTTCAGTCGCCGCAGTTCTGCCAAAAGGCACAATTAGTCAGATCTAGTTGCGTCGGAAATTAGTCGAACGCGTTTACCCACCGACGATAAAGAGCTAGCTGGTAGCACAATATGTTAAATAAATACCCGGCCTGGAAAAACATTCTCATTCTTATAGTGGTTCTCTTGGGATTTCTCTATTCCTTGCCAAACCTCTATCCAGATGATCCTGCCCTGCAGATTTCTCATGAGCTCACCGAGTTGAGCGAGGGAGATATGCCAATCATTACTTCGGCATTGGAAGCGGCGGAGGTCGATTTCTTTGGTGAAGAATTAAATAGCGAGAGCATTCGCATTCGCCTAAGTAATCTTGATGATCAGTTACGCGCGAAAACAGCTATAGAAGAGGCCTTGGGGGACAGCTATATCGTGGCATTGAATCTTGCCCCCACTACGCCAGGCTGGTTGCAGGCCATAGGTGCCGGCAAGATGAACCTTGGTCTAGACTTACAGGGTGGAGTGCACTTTCTTATGGAAGTGGATATGGAAGCCGCGCTGAATCGTCGTATGGAAGACAACTTAAGCAACGTTAGAACTATATTAAGAGAACAAAGGATTCGCAGTCGCGGTTTGAATCTGATTTCTAACTTCCATCTAGAAGTGCGCTTTGCGAATACCGATGATCGCAGTCAGGCTAGATCTGAGCTGGTTGATATCTTTCCGGAATTGCAATTTCAAAATCGCGAAGCAGAAGGCGTATTCATTTTAGATATGCGTATGACTCCAGCTACCGCGCTGCAGATTCAAAATGATACCTTGCAGGCGAATAGAACTACTCTGTTGAATCGTGTTGACACACTAGGCGTATCGGAACCAACTGTGCAGCAACAGGGCTCGGACCGAATAGTAGTGGAATTGCCTGGCATGCAAGATCCAGCACAGGCAATCCGTATCCTGCAGCGAATCGCCACATTGGAGATTCACCTGGAAGCCGAGTTAGGTGCGCCGAGCTTAAGTTACGAGACTTATAACTACGAAGGCATTCCCGTCAACGTTGACAATGACGTGGTCCTGCAGGGCGATCGTATAAGCAATGCGGTTTATCAGCTAGATCAGAATAGCCAGCCTTCGGTGGTGTTGAGCCTCGATGCGCAGGGCGGCAATCAAATGAACCGTGCGACACGCGACAACGTTGGCCGGATGATGGATATTCTTCTGATTGAGACTAAATCGCGCACTATTACTTCAGTGAATGAAGAAGGTGAGGAAGTTGAAGAAATTGAGTTCTACGAAGATAAAGAGCTCATTATGCACGCGACCATCATACAGGCGTTAGGCAGACAGTTTAGTGTCACCGGCTTGACTCCGCGTGAGGCAAGCGATCTGGCTCCATTGATTCGTTCGGGCTCCCTCGCAGCTCCTATGACAATTGTTGAGCAATCGGTTATCGGGCCATCAATGGGTCAAGAAAATCTTGATCAAGGTTTGTTAGGCGTGCAAGTAGCTGCCGGCCTCGTTGTTATTTTTATGCTTATCTACTACCGAGCTTTTGGTATGGCGGCGAATGCTGCACTCATCATGAATATCCTGATGATCGTAGCGGTAATGTCTTCGATTATTCCGGCGACACTGACGCTGCCGGGCATTGTAGGTATCGTTCTCACAGTGGGCATGGCAGTTGATGCGAATGTGCTCATCTTCACGAGGATACGTGAGGAATTGGGGGCTGGTGCGCCGCCGCAACAGGCTATCGATGCGGGATATAACCGAGCATTCACTACTATTATCGATGCGAACCTGACCACCTTCTTAGTAGCAGCGGTACTCTACACGATCGGCACAGGACCAGTGCGCGGATTCGCAATCACCCTGATGATAGGGATTATTACTTCTATGTTCACTGCCATCGTTGGTACGCGAGCGATTGTGAATTTGATCTACGGTGGCAAGTCTGTGAAGACACTCTCCATTGGAAAATATAGAAAAAAGGCCACGCAGGACGATCTGAGCATAGCGGCGGGAAAATAGATAAATATGTTAATGACTGAGAAAGAAATCGATTTTATGGGTGTGCGCAAGTTGGCGGGTGTGGCATCTATTATTCTAGTTATCGTTTCCATCGTATCGCTAGCATTCAACTCACTGGAATTTGGTCTGGATTTTACCTCTGGTACTTCGGTGCGCTTGAGCTATTCCGAGCCAGTGGTCGTCGAAGATGTTAATCAGACGCTGCGTGAGAATGGTTATGAGGATGCGGTGGTCGTAACATTCGGAACCGATAGAGATATTCGAATCCTTCTGCCGGTAGATGAAAATGTCGCGGTAGGTGAGCAGGCTGCGCAGGCAGTTGTGGTTGGTGAGCTAATTGCAGAGCTGCTACAGAGTGACAGTGGTAGTGAGATCACGCTATTAGGTTCTGACTACGTGAGCGCGAAGGTTGGCGGCGAACTAGTTGAGTCTGGGGGCATCGGTATGTTGGTGGCCCTTGCGATTATCATGGTTTACATCGCCATGCGCTTTCAGTTTAAATTTTCCGTTGGGGCCGTGGTAGCACTCGCGCATGACCTCATAATTACACTAGGGATATTTTCTCTGTTTCGGATCGAGTTCAATCTGAATACATTGGCTGCGCTATTGGCCATCATTGGTTATTCGTTGAATGACACCATCGTGGTCTCTGACCGTATCCGTGAGAATTTTCGTCGTCTGCGCAAGGGTACACCGCTTGAGATGGTCAATACGTCTCTGAATCAAACATTATCACGTACGTTGATTACGTCATTGACTACATTGCTGGTGCTCTTTTCCATCCTCTTCATCGGTGGTGAGTCTACTCAGGGATTTGCAGTGGCGCTTATTATTGGTGTAGTGATCGGTACTTATTCTTCAATTTACATCGCCTCGAATGTCATTCTGTACATGAATGTGACCCGCGAAGACTTAATGCTGCCGGTGAAAGAAGGCTCAGATTTGGACGATATACCCTAGTAAGGGTTCATAACACGTCGACATTTCCCCGATCTGGGCAAAGCCTACGATAAATAGCACTTGGCGCTGACCCGCATAATTGCTATGTTTTAGCCCGTCAAAATCTAAAGTTCATAGAGGGCGATTCAGATTGATTCACACCGGGCTACAATCTCAGCACACAGAACAATCTCGCTGTAACTGGCGTCTCGCCTTTTCGGTGTTATTGCTGCAATTTTCTCTGTTTTTGCCCTTCAAATCGCTAGCCCAAGATCCTGCCTTATTTCCCAGACCTGCTGAATTAGAGCCAGCCATAAGCTTCTGGGTGCGTGTATATACTGAAGTCGATACGCAGAGTGGCTTCCTGCATGATTCACAACATCTAGACGTTATTTATACTGATCTGCGCTTGAACCGCCGTCAGATAGAGGCAAGGCGCAGCCAAATTCAAGAAGATCTGCGAGTGCTTGCTAGCGGCAAGCGTGATCAGCTTACAGATACGCAGCGTGAGATTCTCTCCCTCTGGCCTAGCGATGTGGGTAATCAGACCCTGCGTACGGCTGCTTCCAATGTGCGCTGGCAGTTAGGGCAGTCGGATAGGTTCCTTGGTGGATTGCAGAGATCGGGCGCCTACCGTCAGCATATAAGAAATGTTATACAAGAGAAGGGTCTTCCTGCAGAGCTTGGTGTGCTTCCTCACGTCGAATCGTCTTTCAACCCCGGTGCATTTTCTAGTGCATCGGCTGCAGGCATGTGGCAGTTCGGTCGTGCAACAGGTCAGCGTTTCATGCGCATCGATCACATCGTGGATGAGCGAATGGATCCCTATACAGCGACTAATGCTGCTATGAGCTTGCTTGAATACAATTACAGTGTTCTTGGCACTTGGCCTTTGGCGTTAACTGCTTACAACCACGGTGCAGGTGGAATCGCCAGAGCCGTTCGAGAGACAGGTACTACTGATATCGAGAAAATCGTCGCGAATTACAAAGGGCGCTCTTTTGGATTCGCGTCGCGTAATTTTTATGCGCAATTTCTCGCCGTGAATGATGTTGAGAGAGGTGCCGAAGAGTACTTCGGCGATGTGCGTTTTAATTCAGCGCCTAGTTTCAGAGAAGTCCAAACCGATGCCTTTATCGATGCCGAAGTATTTGCCAGTTCGGTCGGCATCAGTCTGGAGCAATTGCGTGCGGACAATCGCGCTCTGCGACCTGTGGTATGGGAGGGGAACAAGAGAATTCCTCAGGGCTTTCGGGTCAAGGTGCGAGCAGAAGTTGTTCCTACTGGCGATATCTTAGCGATGGTGCCTGCGGATTTTAAGTTTCCTGTACAGACACCTGATATAGCTTATGTAGTTGAACGTGGGGATAGCCTCTCGGTAATCGCTAGACGCTTCAATACCTCAGTGACCAGGCTTGCCGCGCTGAATCAGCTACAGAGTAGAAATAGGATTCAAATTGGTCAGCGTCTCTTGCTTCCTCAGGACAGTAGCCAACAGACTTCGATTGCAGCTGCTGTTTCGAAAGATGGATCATACACAGTGCGCAGAGGTGATACGGTTTCACTAATCGCGGCGCGCTATGGCGTTACCGAGCGAGCGCTATTGGGTGTGAATGGTATTCAAGACCCACATAGAATTTATCCAGGGCAGCAGCTAACGATGCCTGGGCAAGGGGATGCCGGGATTCAGCTAGCAGGGGCGGACGCTACTATTACTCCAGTGCCAGCTCAACTAGCAGAAGAAGCCAGTCCGCGCACGGAGCCTGTGAGTGAGACGCCGACATCAGTTGCTGAAGAAGTAGAGCAGCTTACACTGGTGCGTCTGCCTCCCGCTGCGGTCTTACCGGACAATCAAGAATTAGACGCCCCAGTTACTGTTGAAGAGAGCACGGCTGAGGCTTTAGACCCTGTGATAGACGTTAGTGCGAGTAACGAGCAACTTGTTGAAAATCTGTCTGCAGACCCCTCGGATTACACAGTAGCGAGTAACAATACGGTTGAAGTTCAGGCATCGGAAACGCTGGGGCATTTAGCCGAGTGGTTAGGTATTCGTGCCTGGGATGTGCGCCGTCTAAACAACATGGCATTTGGCGACCCCGTCATTGTGGGTAAGCGTTTGTCTCTGGATTTCTCCCGTGTGAACATTGCGGAATTCGAGCTTAAGCGTCGCGAATTTCATTCGACTTTGCAGCAAGAGTTTTTCAGCAATTACCGCATCCAAGGTGTCGAGCAGTATGAGATCAAGCGTAACGATAATATTAGCGCTATAGCGAGAAATCGCTATTCCACTCCCATTTGGCTAGTGCGGCAGTACAATCCCGGGCTGGATTTCAATCGCATACAAATTGGCCAGCAAATAGCCTTTCCACTCGTAGAGCAATCAGAGTAGTCCTCGACTCCTTTTAGCCTTGAACGAGTCTTTCCAGTAGTTGCGCATACTTGGGCCGAAGTACTTTCTGAGAGAAGTTGTCTAGAAGGACTCTTGGAAGCGCATTACCCTTGGCCAGCATTCTCTGCCAATTTTCGAGTCGTTGAAGAATGCCCGCACAATTCACTTTGTCTTCGTTATTTCCATTAAAGGGGTAGAGGCACTCAGCGTCGATGTATTCTGGATAGACCAATGCATCGGGCACAAGAGGCGTGCAGCCTAATGAGCAGGCTTCCTGTATAGCTAGACCCTGAAAATCATGTAGAGCAGTGGAGAGCACGACGTCACAGCGCCTAAGCAGGTCTATATAGCTCTCACGGTTCTCGATGAAACCGAAGCTACCCTGATCGATGGCAAGATCCGCCGCATGTTGCTCTAGGTAGGTCGCTATCTTGTCAAATTCTGTGGGGAAAGATCTGAATTGCTGTCCTACGACATGGAGTCTGATCGGCAGTTGCTGTGCAAGAATTGTCTCGGCTAGTTGCAGCAGTAGTTTTGGTCCTTTGTCATATTCCCAGCGATGATTCCAAACTACATCGAGTATTGGATTGGGATTTTTCGTTGTTGGCGCGGTTGCTTGTAACTGGAATTCTTCCAAGGGAACTGGGATAACCTCGCTCTTTTCAATTTTCTCCAATAGTTCCGGTGACAATTGGTCCGGTAACCTTTTAAGTAATTGCTTGGCACCATGCAGGAACGTGGATCGGTTGTAATCGCTGTTGAAAGCGATTGCGTCCGCACACAGCGCTGAATAGAGAGGAACCAGTTGTGGTTCGACGTTGTGGCTTCGCTGGCTTTCGCCCAATGGATAGACAAATTGATTCTCATGGAAATAAAGCAGGGTGGGCAATTTTGCGATACGAGGTATGAACCCGCGAAGACTTGCTAGATCAACCATTGAGGTGGCGATGAGCAGGTCGTAATCCTGATTGAGTCGGTCTTTTTCGTTTAGAGCCCATTGCAAACTATTGCCTCTTATCCGCCAGTTAAAGTGGCGTGGCGGCAACACGAGTTGAGTCCAAGTGTGTTCGGGAAATAATTCGACGAGTCTGCCGCGCCAGATTTTGTGACTCATAGCGTCGTAGGCAGAAAGCAGCAGTATTCGATAATTCGTTAAAGGTTCTTTCATCACAATTCAATCGAAGAATAATTCTGGCATAATTTCCGTTCGTAGCTTAGCGTGCGCGAACCAATAAGTCTGTCGCATCGCGGCAGACATTTAACAATCGGTCAGCGGATGCGACCTCGGGGGAACAATGACAATTAAACTACACGGCATGACCTATAGTAACTATTACAATATGGTTAAGGCCATCATGATAGAAAAAGGTATGGATTTCGAGGAAGTTCATGTGCTGCCAAATCAGGAATCGGAATTCTTGATTAAGAGCCCGATGGGAAAAGTGCCTTGCCTTGAGACCGAGCAAGGCTTCCTGACTGAGACAGGGGTGATGATCGATTATATAGATAGCCTGGAAATTGGGCCTTCACTCTATCCAGAAGATCCTTTTGCCCGTGCCAAGGTTAAGGAGTTGATTAGACACCTAGAGCTATACATTGAATTACCTGCGCGACGCTTATATGGCGATGTGTTCTTCGGCAATCCGGCTACCCAAGAGCTTAAAGATCAGATTAAGAGTCAGCTGGAGAAGGGGTTCGCATCGCTAGAGAAGCTGGCGAAGTTTGACCCGTATTTGGCTGGGAAAGAATTGAGTTACGCGGATTTTTATTATCGATTTAGCGTAGGCCTGGCAACCATAGTGTGTAAGAAGGCGCTAGATTGGAATGCCTTGAGCGAGTTAGCAAACATTAAGTCGCTAATGGATCTGATGGGTGAGCGTGAATCGATTCAGCAGGTGTTGGCAGATCAGGCGCGAAACGCCTGATCCGTCCAATTTTAGCAAAGTAGGCTAGCGGTGAGGTGTTCTCTCGAGAATGCCTGCATTGCTGCCCATATCGAGGATGGTCTCGATGTTTTCTTCGATATCCTCAACTGATGCACCCAGCCCGAGGTCGACGCCAACATTCTCTCTGACGTCTGCAGAGTAGTAGCGTCCGCCTGCTGCCTGAATGATACGGCCATTGGGAGCCTTCTCCGAGCAGAGGTAGACCACTGCTGGTGTTACCAGCTCTGGTGCAAGCTTCTCTGCGCTGTCTTCGAAGCCCGGCAACTCAACTGTCATTCTTGTCGCGGCGATAGGAGCGATAGCATTGGTGAATACATTGTACTTGGCACCTTCGAAACGAAGCGTATTCATAAATCCAACTAGGCCTAGTTTTGCGGCGCCGTAGTTTGCCTGGCCAAAATTTCCAAATAGACCGGAAGTGGACGTAGTCATAACGATGCGGCCGTACTTTTGCTCAACCATTATCGGCCAAACACACTTTGTTGCATTGAGGCTGCCAGTCAGATGAACATCAATGACGGCATGCCAGTTCTCGAGTTCAAGTTTGGAGAAGGTCTTGTCTCTTAGGATGCCGGCATTGTTAACCAAAATATCGATACGGCCCCATTTCGCAACGGTTTCATCAACCATAGCCTGCACCGCCTCGAAATCGGTAACCGATGCATCGTTTGATATTGCTGTGCCGCCGTTATCGCGAATTTCCTGTGCAACCTGTTCAGCTGCTGAGGAGGAGCCTCCGCTGCCATCTACCGAGCCACCTAGATCGTTGACTACGACTTTTGCGCCGCGTCGACCCAGCTCTAGGGCGTGCTGCTTGCCTAATCCGCCACCCGCACCCGTTACAATCGCAACCTGACCTTCGAAATTGATTTTCATACGTCTTCTCCTGCTATTACTGAATCGACTGTGCCCGCCCATTTCTCATAGGTTCCATCAGCGGGCTATTTCAAATGTGGGCAGGATTCTATTCCGATGGCGCGTCAGCTGCAATGGATGTGACGCTCCTATCGGAAAATGCTGGAAGTAATACCTTGGCGTCATTGCTATGATAGCGCTATCGGTTAGTTTGCGTGGACTAGCCTTTTTCTCTACAAAGCAAGGTAATAAATAAGGGCTATGACAGATATCAAACCGGTACCAGCAGCAACCGTGGTAGTTATTCGAGAGACGTCTAATAAGACTGATCTTGAGGTGTTGCTGCTGCGCCGCAATAGCAAGCTGGTGTTCCACGGAGGTCACTGGGTATTCCCCGGAGGGCGCGTCGACGCAGCGGATTTTGCGGTAGACGAGCAAGGTTTGGAGTATCAAGCCGCAATGCGAGCGGCGGTGAGGGAAACGAAAGAGGAGGCTGGTATCGACCTCGATATCGATCAGCTGATTCACACGGCCCACTGGACTACGCCGCCTAAGCTGCCTAGGCGTTTCTGTACCTGGTTCTTCCTCTGTCCGCTTAAAATGCCGGTTTCGGTAATGGTGGATAACGATGAAATATTAGAGCATCGCTGGATTACGCCGCGGGAAGCTCTTGCCGATGCGGCGGCTGAGAATTGGGTTTTGCCGCGGCCAACCATGGTGACACTGCAGGACATTGAGATGCATCGCAACCTCGATGATCTGCTAAAAGATGCAAATCAACGGGATATCCGTGTGTTCCCTGAAGATTCGAGCTATTACCGCCCTCTAGAAATGGGCTGCTAGCCCCTCCCCCGTAAATCCAAATTAATCTCTCTGTTTTGGGCAATATCTCGCCCAAAATCGGGCATTTCACTGCAGCATTCGGTCAATCCTCAGGCTAGCTGATTTTGCTGGTCCTTTGTCTGGATTCCCGCCTATAAGCCCTTGCAATCTCGGGCGGGTTAATGGGATAGTTAAGCCGTACGACTGAAACAATCTGTCAGTGCTCGCGGTCAGTAAAACTGTGGCTTTTAGCCTTTTCCCCGCGTCAAATATCAGTGACCGAGTCGCTTTCGGACGTCGCCCAGCGAGGAGCAATAAGTACAAGATTAGTCTTCCTATTCACCGAAGCAAGAAGAGCCTCTATGTCGTCTCCCACATTCGATAGTCTTCGAGAAACCCTGAAGAATCTTCGTCGTCGCCGCAGCAACCTGTTCATTTTGAAGCAGGTGAGCTATTTCGTTATCGCTTTTTTCGTATTAATTCTGTCGCTCAGTGCGGCGACCCTCTGGCTAGAGCCCGGTAAGACCGGTACCACAGTTCTATTTGCCGTGTCAGTGCTGAGCATAGGTTTGTTAGTCGGGCGCTTGATTCAGGTGTTGGGGAGGCAGACTACAGATGATCGTAAGCTTGCTCATTATGTAGAAGATCATATTCCGGATTTAGAACAGCGGCTGCTAACCTCCTTGGAATTCACCGAAGAAGATTTAGCGAATGGTAAGCGTGGTGTATCCCAGCAATTTATTCAGCAGCTCTGGTTAGATGCCCAAGAACATGTGCAGATTCAACAGGAACAGGTAGACACGGTCGCGCCAGCTAGAACTTCCTACCTTTCCCTCGCATCGGCAGCCGGCGTTGCGGCAGTCGTGATGGCTCTTTTTCTTAGCTCAGATGTACTGTTCAATGCTGCCAGTCGCCTAGCATGGCCATTTGCCATCAGTGAACCGGTGATTGTTGTTGAGGTACTGCCAGATATTGAAATTAGTGTTGAGCCCGGCGATCTAGAAATGCAGCGCGGCGATAGCGTGACGATTATCGCCCGCGTGACGAATGCAATACCCGGTACCATCAACCTGCGCCTGCAAGATGACAATGTAAATTGGCGCGACGCTACTATGAATCGCGACGGCAGCGGAAGTGACAGCGCAACTTATAGCTACTTCATCCCTTCGCTTTCGGAAGACACTACTTACTATGTCACCTTCGATGAGCGTGGCGAGCAGAGTTCGGCGCAATACCAGATAGATCTGTTTGATCTGCCGCAGATCGAGCGCATCGATTTAGCCATGGACTATCCCGACTACACTGAAATTGAAGACATCACAGAGGAAGACAGTGGCGACTTGGTTGTGCCGGAAGGGACTGAGGTTGAACTGTTAGTAACCTTTAATAAGAATATCGCCACAGCAGTTGTAGAGTTCGACGAGAGCTACAGCGCGGATGAAGATGAGGTCAATCCACTTCCACCCTATGAAGACATAAGTCTGGTCATGGAAGGCAATATAGGGCGCGCGAAGTTTACTGTGAACCAAGATGGTGTTTATCGGATATCCGCGACTGATTTTTCCGACTTGCAGAGTAAGAATCCACTCGATTATTTCATTCGTTCCATCGAAGACACGCCACCTGAGTTGGCACTAAAGAGGCCGGGTCAAGATCAGGAGGTTATGCCTCTCGAGGAAGTAGTGCTGGAGATCGATGCTAGCGATGACTATGGTCTGAGTAAATTCACCCTGAACTACAGTGTGGTTGGCGCTGATGAGGTAGAGGTTGATTTTCTACCGGAACAGAATCTTCGTGAAGTGTCCGGTGACGAGCTTATTTATTTAGAAGACCTTGATGTAGAGCCGGGGGACTTCGTGAGTTATTTTCTTACGCTGGCTGACAACAACGGCCTTGAGGGTCCTGCTGAGGTCATATCCGATATTTATTTTCTGCAGGTTATCCCTACCGATCAAGAATTTCGTCGATCCGGTGGTGGTGGCGGTGGTCAAGGTGCCGGCGGCGGGCAAGGTGATGGAGCCGACAGCAGTGCTCTGGTGCAGATCCAAAAAGACATTATCGCGGCGACGTGGAAGTTAAAGAACAGGCAGACAAAGGTGTCGCCAGAAGAATTCGCATCCGACGCTGAAATCATTTCTGAGTCTCAACTCGAGGCCACGGAACGGACGCGTCGTTCTATAGACCGTCTAGCGGAGCGTCTCAGTTTCTCCGATGCGAGTTACGATGCTGCCGTAGAGAATCTTTCACTCGCTATAGATCAGATGAATCTCGCGGCTGACGAATTAGGTAAGGAGCAGATCACCAGCGCCCTGCAACCGGAACAACTCGCACTGCAATACGTTTTAAAGGCAGAGGCGAATATCAACCGCACTAATATCTCCATGCAGCAAGGTGGCGGTGGTGGTGGCGGTGGCGCGGCTCAACAGGAGCGTGAAGATCTGCGCGAGCTGTTCGAGATGGAAATGGGGCAGCTTGAGAACCGTTACGAAACGCCGAATAGTGCAGGTGGCGGTGGCGGCTCCCAGCAGCAAACCGAAGAGGCTAATAAGCTCGAAGAATTGGCGCGCAGGCAAGAAGGTCTAACGCGCGCGCAGCGCAATCTAGCGAGACGTGAAGAACAAATGACTGAGGAGCAGAAGCGCCGCGAATTAGAGCGTCTAATGCGTCAACAGGAACAGCTCAGCCGTGAGGTTGAGCAGCTAGCGCAGCAGTTGAATCGCGGCCAACAGAACTCATCCTCGCAGCAGCAGAATCAGCAGGCGTCCTCTCAATCACAGTCGCAATCTCAATCCAGCAGCGCGTCACCTTCATCTGGTAGCTCTAGTGGCGGACAACAAGGTGAGCAACAACAACCGCAGACAGCCTTAGAGCGCGCGGCACAGCAAATGCAGGAAGCCTCTCAGAGTGAGACCGCAGCGATTGCTGCGGCTAGGTCACAGAAGGCGCTTGAAAATCTCCGTGAGCAACAGCGTGAACTAAGTCAGCAGTCAGAGCGCTCGGTGAATCAGCTGGCGCAGAACCTTGGGCAACGGGGACAGCAACTGTTGCAACAACAGCGAGACTTGCAGGAAAGTCTGCAGGAAACTACGCGGCAGCAAGGTCTTGGACAGACGCGACAATCGGTTCGTGATGATGCGGATCTGCAAGAGCTCATTGAGGCGCAGCAACAGCAGCAGAGAGACTTAAAAGAAATCGAGGACATGCTAAGGGCAATCATTGCCCGCGGTGACAACGAAGATCAACGTTTGATGTCTCAGGCGCAGGCAGCAAGCCGTGAGCTTCGACCGATTCGAGAAGAGATGCAGACAAGCAATCGTGTCTTACGCAACGGCATGGTTAATCTGTCAGTAGATATAGAGCAAGAGCTCGAGGGTTCAATCGAAGATTTTGTGCAAAGCTTAGCGGCTTTGAATCCTTCCAGTGGCGACTCTGCATCAGATCAGGTGCAACAGGCGGCAAGCGATGCGGCTCAGTTGCGTCAACAGGTAGAAGACCTGGAGCAGCAGGCCTTAGCGTTCAATGAGGCGGGACAGCAGCCAGGTGGCGATGCGCCATCGCTACGAGAGATGCGCGAGCAGTTAGAGCAGACGCAGCAACTGGCACAGCAGCTTACGCAGCAATTGCAGGATCAGGCGCGTGCTGGCGGTAATCAGCCAGGCCAGAGAGGGCAGTTGGGGCAGCAGCGAGGCCAACAAGGCCAACAAGGACAGCAAGGCCAGCAGGGTCAACAAGGCCAACAAGGTCAACAAGGCCAGCAGGGTCAACAAGGCCAGCAGGGTCAACAAGGCCAGCAAGGACAAGGAAGTGGGCAGCAACAAGCCGCAGGAGGCGGTGGTGGCAATAGTGAGCAGCAACCAGGTACGGGTGGACGTGTAGGTGCGCAAGGTACGCCGAATAATATTGGCAACGCCAGATCGATTCGTCAGCAATTGACCCAGCAAGATATCGAAGACTTTCTCAATCAACCAGAACTATTTAGACAACTACTTCAACCGATAACAGAACTCGAGGGAGCGCTGCGCGCGCAGGCAGAGCTGGATAATATCAACAACAAACTGTACGCCACTGTTGATGAAGATATCCCCGATGAATACCGAGATCTGGTGGAAGAATACTATCGTGTATTGTCTGAGAACCAGGGATCAGCGAATACAGATCAGTAGCAATGCAATACTCACAACCTAACTTTTTAACAGCGCTCAACGACGGCACATTTACTTTTGCTTACGGCATTAGCCCGTGGCTATTCGCTTTGTTGGTGGTGCTGATCACGATCGGTGTCTGGTTCACCTATCGTAAGACAACCAGGCAACTTAGCAGACCCTGGAAGGTATTCTTCATCGGCATACGTTCTAGTGTGTTGGTGTTGTTGCTGTTTTGTCTGCTGAGACCGGTAGTGACTACGCTACAGGTTTCACCACAAGAAACTTATCTCGCCGTATTGATTGATGATTCGCAGAGTATGGCCATAGCAGATCTCGCTGATGGGCAAACGCGGCAGGCAGCCGTTCAGGAGCAGCTGTATGATAGTGGGCTGCTCGATGAGCTGTCCGAATCTTTCCAGATCCGAGCTTTTCGTTTCGACAAAGAGACACAGCGAATAGCAGGCGTCGAAGAATTAAGCGAGGAAGGAACCGCGTCGTCCATCGATCAGGCATTGAGTTATGTAGATGATCAGCTAAACGGATTGCCTTTAGGTGGCATAGTTTTAGTTAGCGACGGAGCAGATAATAGTGATGACGATCCTCTCGCCACCGCTCAAGATTTCGGAGCGAGAGAGATACCTATCTTTACCCTAGGTGTAGGGCAAGAAGATATTCCCCAAGACATCGGAATCGTCGATGTCAGCGCAGCCAAGACAGTCTTGGAAGGGTCTGTGTTCAACGTACAAGTCGCGTTAAATCATCAGGGTTATGAGGGGCAAGAAGTCGAGCTCTCCATAATGGATGGAGAAACTCAGGTAGTGTCGGATGTGGTGACTCTAGGTGCAGAGGGTGTGACTCGCCGTTTTGAGTTAGAGGTAACGCCGGAGCGTCCTGATCTGATTGTCTATGATTTGAATGTCGAATTGCAGATTGGGGAAATAATCGAAAAGAATAACAGCTACAGTTTTCTGGTTGATAACACCGAAAAGGAAGCTCTCGATATTCTGTATCTCGAAGGCCACCCACGCAACGAATACAAGTTCATTCGTCGTGCGGTATCGGGAGATAATTCACTCAGACTGGCAACCTACCTGCAAACAGGGCCAGAAAAATACTATCGTCAGGGTATCGAGTCGGCTACAGAGCTCAGTGGTGGTTTTCCTGAGAGTCGTGAAGAATTGTTTCAGTATGAAGCGCTGGTTCTAGGTGACATCGAATTCGATTTCTTCAATGCCGACCAACTGCAAATGATAGAAGATTTTGTTGCCGAACGTGGCGGCGGTTTTCTCATGAGTGGAATGGTAGACGAAGAGTTTATTGGCACGCCAATCGCCGATATTCTCCCTGTTACTCTGGTAGAGGAGGGATTCTTGCCTAGTCATCTACGGGGTGGTATTCGTCGCGGGGATCATCCCACTGGCGAGCTGTTTTATCCGCGACTCACTCGCAACGGCGAGTTCTCTCCGTTACTCCGTTTATCCGCTGACGATTCAGAGAATCAAGCACTGTGGAGACAGTTGCCTGAATTACAGGGGGTGTATGTAACCGGACGCATCAAACCTGGTGCGGAAGTATTAATTGAGCATCCCTTATTGCAGTACCAGAATCAGGCGCTACCCCTGCTTGCATCGCAGCGCTATGGCTCGGGTCGTAGCATGTCATTGACTACCGCAAGCACGTGGCGTTGGCAGATGATGATGCCCGCGGCAGATGAATCCCAAGAAACACTGTGGCGGCAGTTGCTGCGTTGGTTGGCTGTCTCGGCCCCAGAACGAATTACTATCGAATTCGACCGTGAGTTTTACAATGTAGGTGATGAGGTTAACGTAAGGGCGGTCGTGCTTAACGACGAGTATGAGCCTGACAACGATGCGACGCTGTGGATGCAAACTTCTAATCCCCTTGAAGAATTTCTTGATGCTCCAATGGAGTGGGATATCGAAGAAGACGGCGTCTATAGAGCGAATTTCATAGCTGAAGAGGAAGGTGTCTATAGCCTCCTAGTAGATGTGGCCAGCGCGGCTGGAGAGACCAGCGATTCTAGCGCGGAGAAGACGGCAGCCTTCGTAGTGACGCCATCACTGCGGGAATACACAAACGCCGAACTCGACAGCGGCCTTCTAGCTCGTATCGCCGAGGTTAGTGGCGGCAGTTATTTTAACTTATCGGTAGCGGGTGAACTGGCGAATACGATCGAATTTACGCCAAATGCCTATTCTCGTGAAGTGCAGATAGACCTTTGGGATCGCCCTTGGTTGTTAGCCCTATTAATTCTATTGCTCTGTGTGGATTGGGTAAGTAGACGAACGAAGGGTCTGTCGTAACAAATGAGCTCAACATAGATAAACATATGAAGATTATGAATCGTTTAGTGAAAACTTTTGCAGCTGGTATGGCTGTTGTGCTCGCCGGTGCGGCCAGCGCACAGGGCGGTGCTAATTCGGGCGAGAACGATTTCTTTCTGGATAGGGCCGAGTCGACAAAGTACGCAGTGATTCTTGCAGGCCCGACCGTCGGTGATGAGAACCAATCAAAGTTTCGACAGTGGGCGTTTTCTCTGCACGATATTTTGGCTAGAGACTACGGCTATAACTCCGATACGATCTCTCTGTTGTATGACCGCGGTGAAGTGGAAGGAGCTGGTAATCAGCGAATCGATGCCGCCTGCGACTTGGAGGGAATTCAAGCCGAACTCAACCGCCTGCAATCAGTAGTGAAGACAGGCGATCAGATAACAATTTATCTAATCGGCCATGGCAGTGGTACGGAAGAAGAATCTAAGTTCAATATCGTCGGTCCAGATATCACCGGCTTGCAATTTGCTGGCATGTTGGATGTCTTCGATCAACAAGACATGGTCATAGTTAACACAACTTCAGCGAGCTATGGTTTTTCAGCGCCTCTGTCTAGTGAGGGACGTGTTGTGGTTTCATCTACGCGATCTTCCTCAGAAAAATTTGATCCAGTTTTCTCGAACTATTTCATCGAGGCGCTAGATAACCGCAATGGTGATAGAGACAAAAATAACCGAGTGTCTATCTTGGAGGCATTCAACTATGCCAAGAGCAGTGTTGAAGAGTTCTATGAGGAGCAGGGTAGATTGTCCTCCGAACATGCAGGCCTTGATGACAATGGCGATTCACTGTTTAGTCTGAACCCTACTACGGCAGAAATTGACGGCAGGTTGGCAGAGATAGCGTATATCGACAATTTGGTAGATGACACGGCGGGCCTGTCAGCGGAGGGGCTTCTATTGAAGAGTCGCATGCAGGATCTGGAGCGCTCGGTCTTCATACTAAGGGGGCGTAAGGTAGAATTCCTAGAAGAAGACTACTGGCAGCAGATGGAAGAGTTGCTCGTAGATTTGGCTAGAGCCACAGGACAATTTAATGAAGTCGTTAACCCGGGTGAATCAAGTGAACAATAAACCTATGGCGAGAAAAAATTCTATAGCTAGCGTGTTCTTGTTGGCGAGTCTGGCATTTAACGTTTCTGCACAGAACTCTGGGCAGACCAACACTGGAGAATCTCCATTATTTCGTGGTGAGCAACTATTGATGACCGGCTCTTACGCAGCGGCCACCGATATCTTTCAGATGGCGGACGGCCTTGATCGCAACGAGGGCCTGGTTGGAGCCAGTAAGGCTTTCGCGATGATGGGCAACTATCAGGAGGCGATGAGCGTTGTTGAAAGCGCGATAGAAATGGATGAATATGCGCGCTTTCCGCTGCTCAGCACACAGCTTGCCGAAGTTAAACGAGCGGTCGGCGAATCGAAAGAAGCGCTGGTAGTACTGGAATCAGTAGTAGCAGGTCTCGCCGAACCACCAGTGCGCACCCTGGTTCAATACGGCAGTCTCCTAGACTTTGTCGGCCAGAAGCAGATCGCGTTTTCGATTTTGGATCAGGCTGTACAGCGTTATAACAATGGTTTGGTATTTGCCTCTGAAGATGTAGCAATGGTTGCCCTGGCAAGTTGGTTAATGGGGAATTTTCATGATGCGAATAGCCTCTTTAATGAAGCGACGCGCGCAAACCCTAATAATCTAGAAGCGCATTCCCTGTGGGCCGATTTGTTCCTAGAGAAATACAATGCCTCCGATGCTGAACGTTCCTATCAAGAAGCCTTAGATATTAATGGTCGCTATGTTCCAGCGCTTGTCGGTATGGCTAATGTAGTAGGTGATGAGCGTGCATTGCAACGAGCACTGGCTGTTAACCCCAATTCAGTTCCCGCGATGGAAACTTATGGCCAATTGCTGATGCTGAATGGCAGAGAAGAAGAGGCGCAAGAATACTTCGAGCGGGTGCTTGCACTCAATCCCGAATCGCTGAAAACACTGAGCGTACTGGCCTCGAGCGCAGCATTGGAAGAGCGCATCGCGGAATATGAAGGCTATCTTGCGCAGGTTGAATCCTTTAGTCCAAACAATCCGGTTTTTCTAGGTAATGTCGCTGACAGCTTCGGCAATAATTATCTATTCGATCAGGCGGTGGAGTTCGCTCGTGCCGCAATCGCAGCAGATTCGCAGTATTGGCAGGGTTACACGCTGCTTGGAAGCAACCTCATTCGCCTCGGCGAAGAGGAAGAGGGCAAGAGAAACCTCGAGATAGGCTACGAAAACGATCCGTTCAATGTAATGACGTCGAATATGTTGAAGGTCTTCGACACGCTGGAGACCTACAGGACTCAAGAGAGCGAGCACTTTAAGGTGCACATGAGCGAGAATGATGCAGACATACTCTGGCCATATCTCGAACCGCTATTAGAAGAAAGTTGGGACACATTGACGGCGAAGTATGGCTATGAGCCCGAAGGGCCAATTCTGATTGAGGTGTTCGAAAAATCAGAGGATTTTGCCGTGCGTTCGGTAGGTCTCCCAGATATCGGTCCTCTAGTCGGAATCTGCTTCGGTAAGGTAATCACGCTGATCTCCCCGGATACACTTTCCGCAAACTGGCAGGAGATTGTATGGCATGAGTTTATGCATGTAATCACCTTGCAGATGACCGGCAATAGAATGCCGCGGTGGCTCTCCGAGGGAATTTCTGTCTATGAGGAACGTGAGGGTAGACCTTACTGGGGCCGAAGTCAGGGTCTGGATCTGGTTCGCGCCGCCGAGCAGGACAAGCTGTTACACGTCGCCGACTTAAATTCTGGTTTCTCCGGAGCGCAGAACAGCGCGGATCTAGGCTTCGCTTATTTTCAATCTTATTTGGTTGTTGATTTCATAGCCGATGAATACGGTTTTGAAAAGTTGGTCGAGTTGGTAGACCAATATGCATTAATTAAAGACGAAGAAGAGCGGTTTGATGAAGTCTTCGATCAGAGTCTGGGTCAGTTCGATACAGCCTTCAGAAATTGGATAGATCGTCGCGTCGCTGAGATCAACGTCTATGTGCATACCGAAGATGTGCCAGACGAAGGCGATGGCCACGGCCATGGCGTGCGCGAGAACTCCAGCGCAATACTCGCCGAACTGTATAACAACGCATCATTGAAGCAGCATATGCGGGCTCGAATTGAAGAGAATGATCGCGACTTCCAGGCCTACCTGCAGCTGGGCATCGTATTGTTTAAGGAAGAGAGTTTCTTCGAGGCAAAGCAATATCTAAATCAAGCCTATGAACTGCTGCCTTCTTACACTGGCTATCCTAGCCCTCCTTTGGTGCTATCGCAGATCTACGAGCAGGAAGGCAACCGCGATGCACAGCTACAACAATTAGAATTGCTCTTAGAGAATCTCCAGCACGATTATGCCTCGGCGATCATCCTGGCTGAGGCTGCTCTAGAAGAGAATAATTTTGAGCGTGCTGGGTACTACATCGATCGTGCCATTCAGGTAGACCCGTACCGTTCTGACGTACATCAATTGAAGGCGAATTACGCTGAGACAATCGGTGATAGTCAGCTCGCAGTTACCGAGTACGAAGTGCTGCTAAAACTCGAGATCAATGATCCAGCGGAAGCGCAGACGAACCTTGCAGAAGCCTATTTGAATAATGGTCAGGCTTTGCAGGCGAAGGAAAACATCTTAAGAGCATTGGAAACTGCTCCTAGCTATCAACGTGCACAGAGAATATTGCTGCAATCAATCGATGGAGACTCGGATTAAATTGCTTATCCTCAAAAGACTCTTACTGCTTGTGCCCGCCTGCTTGCTGCTTGTCAGCATGTTCGCGTCTGGGCAGGTATTGCAGTTCGACAATGAGGGCGACCCAGAAATTTACGGCAATGAGATTACCGATTTTCAGTGGATAAGAGGGATGTATACGAACCACGCGGGCGGTAGTAGGGGGTTTGGCAGGCGTAGTCGTGGCGGTTGGTGGGATACGGACTATCCAGATTCCGATGAAAATTTTCTGCGCGGCGTGCAACGCTATACAAATATCGATACGAACCCACGCAATCACGAGTTTATTGAATTAACCGATCCTCGACTTTTTGAGAACATCTTCCTCTACATGAACTGGAAGAGGGTACCAATCGGCTCTTCATACAGCGGACCTAACTTCTCTCCTGATGAAATCGAAGCATTAAGGGAGTTTATGTTTCGTGGTGGCTTCGTCATGGTAGATGACTTCTGGGGACAGCCGCATCTCGATGATATGTTTATGGAGATGGGTAAGATATTTCCCGAGCGTGAAATCATTAAGTTGAATAATACCCATGAAATATTTCATGTGTTCTTCGACATCGATGAAGTCGCACAGGTGCCAGGGCGTATGGTTACGTGGGACTTCGGCGGATTCATGAACCTCGATGACCCTAGCTATCCGCCTGAGGTCTATGCGGTTCTGGACGACGACGGGCGGGTCATGATGGTGGCAAATTACAATACAGATCTGGGGGATGGTTGGGAGCATACTTTTTATAAAGGCTACCCTACTAAAGCCACGAATGACGCTTACAAGATTGGAATTAACTTCTTGATGTATGCGTTCAGTCATTAATAACGAAGCGAATTCTAATTAGCATCTTGCAGCACACAAAAAATTGAGAAAACCGGAAGATAGGAATTGGACATGACAGATATTGAAGAAGTAGCAACAGACGCAGTCGAGGCCGTAGTTATCGAAAGTCCGGATGATCTTACGCTCGTTAAGAAAATGCAGGACGGACGAGACCAGATCGTTACTGAGATCAAGAAAATCATAATCGGCCAAGATGAGATTATCGATGAATTGTTGATAGCCCTGTTCGCAGGTGGTCACTGTCTGATTACCGGTGTTCCCGGATTGGCGAAGACGTTGTTGATTAAGACTGTTGCCGATATTCTGAAGGTCGACTTTAGTCGAATTCAGTTTACGCCAGACTTAATGCCGGCGGATGTTGTCGGCGCTGAGATCGTTGAAGAGAAAGATGGCAATCGGACGCTTAAGTTTGTTAAAGGTCCCATCTTTACTAACATTCTTCTTGCGGATGAGATCAATAGAACGCCTCCGAAGACGCAGTCATCTCTGTTAGAGGCGATGGAAGAGCGGCAGGTAACAGCGGCAGGTGTGACCTATCCTATGTCAGCGCCTTTCTTTGTGCTGGCTACGCAAAACCCCATTGAGCTTGAGGGTACCTATCCCTTGCCAGAGGCGCAGCTCGACCGTTTCATGTTCAAGATTGAGCTTGGTTACCTAAGTGAAGAGGAAGAGGTTAGGGTGGTGAGTAGCACTACACAGACCAATGACACAACTCTGGCTCACCCTCTGAGCGGTGAAGACATCTTAGAGTTTCAGCGCATTGCACGGCAGGTGCCGGCTGCTGAAGCGGTAATTCAATACGCAGTTAGATTGGTTCATGCGTCACGACCGCAGTCTGAGTCTAGTCCGCAGTTTGTTAAAGACTGGGTGAGTTGGGGAGCGGGTATTCGAGCCTCTCAGAATCTTATTCTCGCAGGAAAAGTTCGTGCTCTTTTAGAAGGCCGTTACAACGTATCCTACGGTGACGTACGTGCGCTTGCACCATCGGTTCTAAGGCATAGGGTGTTGCTGAACTTCCATGCTGAAGCGGAGCGAATCACAACGGATCACGTTATTCAACGGTTGCTCGAAGAAGTGCCCGAGCCGACGTCGAACCTATAGTCTATTCGAACCTATTGCCCAAGAGTTATAACGTGAATTTCGCACACCAGAGTAAAAAGTTGTAATGTCAGAATCGCTGAATTTTCTAGACCCTACTGTTCTAGCTGGTCTCGACAACCTCGAGCTACGTGCGCGTGTTGTTGTGGAAGGGTTTCTTTCCGGTTTGCACAAAAGCCCACACAAAGGTTTTAGTGTTGAGTTCAATGACTATCGTCACTATTCCCGTGGTGATGATATGCGGCACATAGATTGGAAGTTATACGCTCGAAGCGAAAAGTTTTATATTAAGCAGTATGAAGATGAGACTAATGTCCGTTGTATGGTTGTGTTGGATACTAGCGCCTCCATGTCTTACTCATCCGGTAGCGCGAGTAAGTTGGACTATGGCATCACTCTGGCCTCCGCGTTGGCGTATTTTATTAATAGGCAGCGCGATGCAGTAGGTTTGATTACTTTTGATGAGAAGGTCAATGAGTACCTTCCTGCGAAGTGCCGACAGCCTCATCTCATGCGCATATTGCGTACGCTTGCACAGATCAAACCGGGTAAGAAAACCGATGCCGTTAAGCCCTTGACCGATCTTGCCGCCTCACTCAACAAGAAGAGTATAGTGATGTTAATCACCGATATGCTCGATGATGAGGCGCGCATTATAAAAACTCTGCAGACTCTTCGCGGAATGGGAAACGATGTGATCGTGTTTCATGTGATGGACGATGCCGAATTGAATTTTAATTTCAACGAGGCTTCGGAGTTCGTTGATATGGAAAGTGATGAGACTTTTATTACAACGCCAGCAGCAGTCCGCAAGGCCTATCTGGAAAATCTAAATGAGTTTCTGTCGTTCTGTAAGAAACAGTGTCAGAGCAGCGGCGTGGATTACTGCCTGCTAAATACCTCGGAGCCTCTAGACGAGGCCTTGTCTTCCTATATGAGCAAAAGAGCGAAGAGCTTCTAAGATGGTATTTCTGACTCCCTTATTCTTGTTCGGTTTGCTAGCGGCGTTAATCCCAATAGCGATTCATCTTATTCGCAAGGAAAAGCCTCCGAAGGTGATGTTCAGTACTATTCGGTTTCTAAAGAAAACCTCGAAGAAATTGATCCTCTTTCAACATATCCAACAATGGCTATTGTTGTTGCTCAGATCTGCAGTGATCGCGCTATTGGTCTTCGCTTTCGCAAGACCGCTATTCGATCAGACGGTGGCAAGGCTGTTAGATGCTGACCCTATGTCAGCGGTGATCATGCTCGACGTCTCTATGAGCATGCGCTATGAAGACAATTTCGATCGAGCCAAGCAGGAGGCTCTCGATATTCTGGACGGGATGACATCCGGTGACGAAGTGGCTGTAATAGGTTTCTCGAATGCCGCGGTGGTAGTGCGTGAGTTAAACACCGACATTGATAGCGCTAGATCGCTTATCAATAGTTTAGATGAGCCCGGCTATGGAACTACGCGTTATATGCCTAATATACGCCTAGCGGATCAGTTACTAGAAACTTCTCGTTATGAGAATCGTGCTATCTATTTGATAAGCGATTTTCAAGATGTCGGCATGAGTGATGCAGAAGAGGGTTGGAAACTGGCTCCGGGTACAGCCTTTACTGGTATCGATGTCGCTGCAGAGGAAAGTAGCAACCTAGCACTTACCGATGTGAGGTCGCCGGAGCAATTGCTGGAGGATGCAGCCGAACAACAAATTCTTGCTAGAGTTCGCTCGACTGGCACCCTCTATCTAGACCAGGGTGATGTTAGTCTCTACGTTGACGGAGGGCTGATTGAGAGCGTGCCAGTAGATTTGATCGATCGTTCCGAACAGGTGGTCACATTCACGACTAGCTTCGATGCACAGGGCACTCACTATGGTGAAGTACGGGTGACGGGTGACAACTTTATAGTTGATAACTCCTATTATTTTACTGTCGATGTGTTGCCGAAAATTCGTGTGTTACTCGTCAACGGCGAAGCATCGGACGACTGGTTTGATGACGAAGGGCACTGGTTTGGTCTTGCGGTGAGCAGCGCTGCTCAATCACCTTTTTTATTAGAGACTATCGAGCCCGGTGAACTGAGCGCTGCGGTCCTCAGGCAGAATGACGTTGCGGTATTGCTAAACGTAGGTGATCTTAGTGCCGGCCAGGCAGGGGCTATCGAGAGCTACGTGCAGAATGGCGGAAGCCTGTTATTGGCTCCGGGCGATAAGGTGACACCGGAAGTATTCAATCGTCAGTTTGCTGATATTGTACCGGCAATTATTCAAAGTAGAGGTCAGTTAGGTCTTGATGACTATCTTGTGATCGCTGACTTTGATCGTCGTCATCCAATTCTGAGTCCGCTGAGCAGTGATTGGTCGGCACGATTCCAGAATCATTGGTCGTTACTGCCAAATGAGACTGCAGATGTGCTCATGCAATTCGATAATACTGAACCTGCGTTGTTGGAACGTAGTGTTGGTGAGGGGAATGTTATCCTATTTGCTTCATCCCTAGACTTAGAGTGGAATAATCTTGCGCTACAAGGTTTATTCCTACCGTTTGTTCATGAAACTCTGCGGTATCTGGTACAACAGAATCCGAAGCAACGTGCCTATCAGGTTGGAGATAGTCTTAACTTAGATCCTTCCGGCACGGCGGAGATTATCGAAGCTACGGATGCTGTAGGTAATAGCATCCAATTTGCTAACGGCAATTTCGTAACCACAGCGGCAACGCCGGGTATGATTAACGCGAGAGTCGATGGTAATCCAGTCAACTTTGCGGTTAATGGTATTCCTGAAGAATCCAATTTCAATCGTACTCCGGTCGCAAATCTGTACGATCAGATAATTAATCCAGATACCGAGCCTAACCAATCCCGTGAAGTGAGGACGGCGCAACTGATCGAAGAGTTGGAGCGACCGCAGCGAGTTTGGTGGTGGATATTGTGTCTGACGACGGCGCTTATTCTTACCGAGGCCTTAGTAGCTAACCGGACTTATCGCTAGTCACAATTGTCCGGATGTCTAGAGGGGTTTATTTTAACTCTTTGATACTTATGTGGTTAAATTTTATTCCTGCCACAAAACTTCCATAATCCAGTAAAATTAGTTCCGAATCTGATTGAAAGATCGGTTTTTTTGCGCCATATTTGATTCACTACTGGTGCAGGATTATGAAGAAAAAAGACGAACCAGAATTAGCTTATTATCCAGCAGACCCTCAATTAATGCTGCCTCAATTGTTGGCAACGTTGTTTGCTATGTTGAGTATCGCGCTTTTCTCTAACGACACTTCCGCTCAGACCTTTTCTCCCGACCTAACAAATGATTTGGCACCTAAACTCGATGCGGCCTCTAGCAAGGTCAGTACCCTCCCTTCAGAATTTGGTGCCTACGATCAGCGTCAGATCGAATCCTTAGGAGATCTAGGTCGCTTGAGTCAGTCCGCAGGTGAGCATCAGCAGGCGTTAGCCCTTTTTAAGCAGGCTTTACACGTTGCCCGCATCAATCAAGGCTTATATCACGAATCTCAAATACCTATCGTAGATGACATCATCTCTGCCGAGATTGCCCTACAAAATTGGAAGGAGGTGGATAATTATTACGCCTATCAGGAGCATCTCTATCGCCGTCTCTACGACACTGACGATACGCGTCTTGAAACTGGGCTCAAAAAAATTAGTGCCTGGCATATCACTGCATTTAATGTGAATCTCGGTGGCAATCGCATCGAGCATCTACGTAAGGTAAACAAGATTTTCAGGCTGCGTAGACAAATTGCAGAAAATACGCTGTCCTCAGATGACCCTAAACTTGCCATGCTGGCAAGGAATATAAAAATTTTTGAGCGAGAGCTCTTCCTTTCCTCAGACCTGAATCGAGAGATGTCGATTCGACGACAGAATGACTCGCAATCACGAAGAAGCTCCTACCGCCAGAGCGACCGTAGATATGTTGTTGGTCGCGATTAATCGCTGCGAATCCTAGTAAACCAAGTCTCTGATCTCAAAACTCATTCTGGATTTTCGATTGCTCAGGTGACTGCTGCTGCGAAAAAATAAGCTAAAGTAGAAACTTGAAAGCTGCTCGATGCTATAAGAAAAGGGAATAGCGTAGTACAAGGATATTGCTGTAAGAAATTAAGGCGCTAAAGTGGAAACTTGAAAGCCGCTCGATGCTATAAGA
>OLHJ01000018.1_pt1 | contig 101143 bp, 94 predicted proteins | sample 1609491 | NCBI WGS metagenome assembly OLHJ01 (sample SAMN05416861, study PRJEB24817) | seawater metagenome | isolation source: Sea water | place: Canada:Atlantic | collected 2013-11
AAGGGTTGGGCTGTTCGCCCATTAAAGTGGCACGCGAGCTGGGTTCAGAACGTCGTGAGACAGTTCGGTCTCTATCTACAGTGGGCGTAAGAAATTTGAGTGGATCTGTTCCTAGTACGAGAGGACCGGAATGGACTGACCTCTGGTGTACCAGTTGTTCCGCCAGGAGCATTGCTGGGTAGCTACGTCGGGAAGGGATAAGCGCTGAAAGCATATAAGCGCGAAACCCACCACAAGATGAGATTTCTTTAAAGGGTCGTGGGAGACTACCACGTTGATAGGTCATAGGTGTAAGAGCAGTAATGTTTGTAGCCGAGTGATACTAATAACCCATATAGCTTATGTACAATTCGTCTCTCCCCAAGGTAACTTGGGGAGGACACTCTTTTACTAAGTCTATTTAATACTATTACTTTTCTAATAATTCTTTTTTCTTTATGTTAAGATATTTGTTCAGCAATGCTGGACAGTGTATCGTAACTGCTGGACTATGATCAATTTCATAGACTAACAGTTAACGAAACGCTTATAACTAAGGTGGTTATAGCGACGGGGCTCACCTCTTACCTTTCCGAACAGAGAAGTTAAGCCCGTTTGCGCCGATGGTACTACTACTGTGGAAGAGTAGGTCGCCGCCTTCTTTAAGTCCCAACTCTAACGAGTTGGGACTTTTTTTTTGCTTAATTTTAAATACAGGTTAATTACAGTAAGGGATAAAAGAGTGTAGGGTAAAGCATATATAATAGGTGCTACTACTGGTCAGCGTAGAGTCGCCAATTTCCTTAAGTCCTAACTAATATGAGTTAGATGTTTAAAAAAATCACAATAGCAAATATTTAATTGAAATAAATAAATAAAGTGGATTTGTATTCTCTAAAATATTTCTCTTAATAAAAGAATAGAACTTACTAGAAATACGAAAAAGAATATCTGGTGTACTTATTAAAAGGATATTTGTGGCCTTATTTTAAAGTTCTTTTACTTTAAGTAGGTCAAAAGATTACTATACTTTTTATAATATAAAAGGATAAATGAATGAAAAATCGAAAAAAATCTTTACTTCAAAGAAACAATAATAGAATTTATAAAAATTAAACTTTATTTATGATTTAAAATTAAAGATAGAAATTGGAGCATTGTTACTTACTACTAAAAAATGAACTTTATCCTTAATAAGGACTTGCACCACATCTTTAGCATCGCTATCTATAAATGGATCATAGTTTTTGTTATAGGTAAAAGAACCTTTACCGTCCCCTAGTAATACATAGCCAAAATTACTGTCATAGCGAATGGTTTCTACTTCTGCATCATAAATGGCACCTATACCCATAATATCTTTATAACCATCTTTATTAAAGTCGTCTGTTAGTATAGATAAAGTTGGTCCTAATTGTGCTTCATTAGGTAGGGTAGTGCTTTTAAAATTTCCATTTCCTAAATTTTCTAGATAAACCGTTTCAAAGGTATGTGCTGCTAATTGATAGGCACTTTGTAAGTTTTCTTCTCCATAAATTTCATTCATATCAAAATGAGCGAATTCTTTATAGGTTTTAATTTTTTCTAATAAAAATGGATTTTGTTCAGAGCTGCATTCTTTTCCTCGAATGGGAACTAGTTTTCCGTGATTGTCCTTGCTCATCACCACATCAAGATTTCCGTTTTCATCAAAATCTTTTGCATAAATAAATAATGGTTTTTCAGCAGAAGGATGAAATTTATTATTCTTCCCTAAATTTCCTAAAACATAATCTTGATCGCCATCGCCATCAAAATCTTCAGCAGTGATACTAAACCACCAACCATCGGTATTTTCAAGTCCACTTATTATTTCTTTTTCAAAAACACCATCTGTATTAGAAAAAATGGTAGGAGCCATCCATTCACCTACCATCATAAGATCGAGATCCTTATCGTTATCGTAATCGGTAAAAATTGCTTCTGAAATCATTCCAATTTCAGAAAGAGCACTATTAGATTCTGTGTCCTCTTTAAATTTTCCATTTTCATTTTTCAGTAAATAGGAACGTGGAGCTAGTGGGTATTTAGCGGGAATTACGTTACCACCAACGAATAAATCTAAATCACCATCTCCATCATAGTCTCCAGAAATAACACTTTTTCCAGAAGTTAGCATTTTAGGGAGAGTATTTTTAGCAACTGCAAAATCTCCTTTTCCATTATTAAGATATAATCTGTCTTGTAGTAAAGGACTATTTTCATCTAAATCATACCCTGCGCTAACCACATATAAATCTTGGTCTCCGTCATTATCTGCATCAAAAAATATAGCATTGGCATCTTCATATTTGGCTTCTTTTTTCCAAAGTGAATTGTTGGTAGCAGAAAACGTACCATCATTCTTCTGAATATATAAAGAAGCAGTAGCTCCCGAAGCATTCCCTACAAAAAAATCTTCGAGCCCATCACCATTCACATCTGCTTTAGCAATTCCTGTACCTTTAGTGGATTGTTTTTGTGGAATTAATAATTGTAGCGAATAGTCATTAAATTCATTTTCTTGTTGCTGGTAATCTATACCAAGAGTTGAAGGAATAATATCATTTTTAAACGTACTGTGTTTTTTAGCAACATAAGTTTCGTTGGTTGCTGCAGCATAATCTACTGTGATGATTTGGTTGGGTTTTACATCATTAAGTTTTGATGTTTTTCCATCTGGCCATTCCACAACAATAGAACTAAGGGTTGCATTAGAGCCTAAACCAAAATTAAGACTTGGGCTTACAGACGACTTGTAACCTCGTGTTAAATATAATTGTTGAAATTGAGAAATTTCATTGTTAACTAAATATACTTTTGCTCCTATTGCTTGTGGATTATTAGAAGATCCTTTTAATTTTAGTTGTACATAATTATTAGTTGAATTGTTTTTATATACCCCAGCTTTATCTTCTATATTATTTGTAATTAGATCAAGGTCGCCATCGTTATCTAAATCTGCGTAGGTAGCTCCATAAGAAAACGTTGGATCTTCAAGTCCCCAATCCTTAATAGATTCGCTAAAACTTAAATCTCCATTATTTTTAAAAATAAAATTACTCTTTTTTTCAGAAGGGAAAGTATTTAAAACAGCATCTATGGTCATAGATTCTCCTTTATTCATGACTTCTTTTAATTTTATTCTTGCATCTTGATTGGTATAATCTCTGTCCACACCGTTTGTTATAAAAACGTCTTTTAATCCATCATTATCAAAATCTGCCATTAGAGTAGCCCAACTCCAATCTGTTTTCGATAAGCCACTAAGCTGTGCAGTTTCATTAAATTTTCCATTTCCAACATTATAGTGAAGCATATTAGCCATATAGGCATGGTGGTACCCAATGTCTACCATTGCCATAAAATTGGAAGTACTCATAGAAGCCATATTTTCTTTACTGCGTTCATGGCTTGTTGCTGCCATATCTAGTGTAATTAGATCGGGATACAAATCATTATTTAAATCTGCATAATCGGACCCCATACTAAAGGTTGTAATATGGTTCAATCTAGTAAGAATTTCATCTTTAAATGTCCCATCTTTCTGATTGATATACATTACATCAGGCTCTAGAAAATCATTTGCTAAAAAAATATCATCCCATCCATCATCGTTAAAATCTCCTATTACGGCACTTAGCCCCCAAGCTTTATTATACAATCCTACTTCTCCAGTAACCTTTGTAAAATGAGAACCTTCGTTTCTATATAATTGATCACTAGTTGTTTCTTCGATACTACTTTGAACATCGCCACTAATTTTTGTGTTGTTTATAAAATCGTACCTATGATTCACTACATAAAGATCCAAATCACCATCCTTATCGTAATCTAAAGTATAAGCTTGAGTTGTATAACCAGGATCATCGATTCCCCACTTTTTTGCTTCTTCTTTAAAAGTACCGTCCTTTTGGTTTACAAAAAGTAAATTACGTCTACTTTCATCATCATCTAAAGACCCTGCTTTTGAAATATAGATATCCAACCAGCCATCATTATTTACATCAAGCATAGTAGCGCCCGATGAAAAGCCAGAATAGTCTTCTGTTTTTGAAGATCCTGTAATGTCATCAAAAGTGAAATCTCCTGTATTTTTATATAATTTATTAGGTCCAAAATTAGAAACAAAATAAATATCTTCTAATCCATCATGATCAATGTCACCTACAGCAACACCAGCACCAGTATAGATATACATGTAATTCATGAAATTAAAATCATTGGTTTGTTTGATATTATTTTTAAAAGAAATATTAGATTCTTCAGAATATACTTTAGTAAATAATACTTTTTCACTTTCGGCAGCTATTTCCTTAGTTGAAGAATTATTTGTACATGAAAAAATAATTAATAGTAAAAATGAAATATAAAAGAAGTGTTTCATGAAATTAAATTAGTAATGATTTAGAATCAAATATATGCAATTAATGTAATTAAAAAAACAGCAATAAATACAGGCAAATCCAAAAATATATAATTATTAGAAAATTTGAAATGTAGTTTACCGTGTTTCAAAACGATACTATAAATATCATAAAAAATAAGCAATAAGCATAGCGATAATCACTGCAGACATTTTTGAAAGATTGAATTTGTGATTTTTAGAACTTTCGAATAAAATAGTAGTAGAAACATGAAGAAAAACCCCAATAGTTATTGCATTAATTTTTAGCTCTTGGTCTATAGTAAAAAGATGTTGGTTAGAGATCCAGTTTCCCAGTGGAGTCATTAATGCAAATGCAACTAAAAAAGATAGAATTACAATTCTACTATAATTTGCTTTGATGAAAAACAAGGATAAAATTAAGGCAATAGGAATTTTATGAACAATGACCCCAATCATTAAATTATTGTCTTCATCAATTGGAAATCCTTCTAATAGTGCGTGAATACTTAAACTAATAAAAAGTAGCCAAGGGAAATGATGTTTGTCTGACTTAGTATGAACATGACCATGCTCTGCACCTTTTGAAAAAAATTCCAGAAAAATTTGCAATAAGATCCCTATTATAATATAAATACCTATTTCTTTTGATGGGTTTTCATAAACTTCGGGAAGCAATTCGAAAATGGTCACCGCTAATAAAAAGGAACCACTAAAAGCTAAGAAGATAGATATATGTTTTACTTCTTTAACTTTTAAGAATAACGCTAAAATATATCCGATTACTACCGATATAAAGAGTAATAAATAACTCATTTATTTAAAAATTAAAATTAATCGTTCAGAAGTTTCTTCATTAAAATCATTTAATTGATAGTCACCAAAACAATGTTTTAATTGAATGTTTGCTTCTTTAAAGTAAGCTTTAAAATCGGATAAGGAAATTGCTTTTACCTTTTCTGTAAAACTATAATCATTATTGTTATGTGAAAACTGTATGTCTTTAATAATATATCCATTTTCAATTTTTCTTTTCACATGAAATGAAATACCATCTACAACTTTAATTTCTGAAGGAACTAGATGTTGTCTTACATACTCTACATTCAAAAAATCTATAACACCAAAACCATCATCTTTTAAATCTTCCTTAATTGCTTTTATGGTTCTTAAATTATCTTCTTCGTTTTCAAAATAACCGAAGCTGGTAAATAAATTAAAAACGGCATCAAATTTCTTTGAAAAAGGCAAACACATATCGTGTTCAAAAAAATGCAGACTCGAATTTTCAAATTGCTTGGCAAAAGCAATGCTTTTAGGAGATAAATCTACACCGGTTACACTGTAACCTAAATCATTAAGATATTTAGCATGACGCCCTTTTCCGCAGGCTAAATCTAAAATATCTGCATGCTTAGGTAATTTTAGAAAAGTGGTAAGATTTTCCATAAAATCACCAGCCTCTTTAAAATCACGATTCTTATATAATATATGGTAATACGGGGTGTCAAACCAGGAAGAATACCAATTTTCTGTATCTTTTTGCATAAAAATAAATTGCGCTACTAAATTACTGTATTTTTGTACCTTTATTTAAATAGAAGTATTTTATTTATCTAAATTTCAAAATTAATTAAAAAGACTTCCTCTATCTAAGAGGTACAGTATGGAGAAAAACTTTAAGATGTTAGCGAAAACCTTATATGGTTTGGAAGAAATATTAGCACAAGAGCTAAGAAAGTTGGGTGCTTCTAGAGTAGAAATAGGTACTAGAAATGTTACATTCGAAGGGGATATGGGCTTTCTGTATAAAGCGAATTTATGTTGTAGAACAGCTATAAAGATTTTAAAACCCATTAGTTCTTTCAATGTTTTTACTGAGGCAGATGTATACAAAAAAGTTTATGAGATTCCTTGGGAACAGTATATGGATGTAGATGGAACTTTGTCAGTAGATGCTACGGTTTTTTCTGAAAAATTCACACATTCAAAATATATAGCATTAAAAACTAAAGATGCTATTGTAGATCGATTTAGAGACAAAGAGGGAAGAAGACCTGATGTTGATTTAGACCATCCTTCTCTAAGAGTAAATATTCATATTGATCGTAATATTTGTACCATTTCTTTAGATAGCTCTGGACAGTCACTTCATAAGCGAGGATATAAAGTTGCCAATACTATGGCTCCTATAAATGAAGTTCTTGCTGCAGGTATGATTATGCTTTCTGGATGGAGTGGACAATGTAATTTTCTAGACCCTATGTGTGGAAGTGGAACTATTTTAACTGAAGCTGCTATGATAGCTTGTAATATTCCACCAAATTTAAATAGAGAGGAATTTGGGTTCGAAAATTGGCCAGACTTTGATGTAGAACTATTTGAATTAATAGAAAATGCTGCTTTAAAAAAGATTAAAGATTTCCATTTTAAGATTGAAGGATTCGATATAGAAGCAGATATTGTAAGTAAAGCTAAAGAAAATATTAATAGCGCAAACCTACAGGAATTTGTGTCTGTTAGGAAACAAGACTTTTTTGAAAGTAAAAAAGAAAATGATCAGTCTTTGTTTATTGTTTTTAATCCACCCTACGATGAAAGGATACAAGTGGATGCAGAGAAGTTGTATACTTCTATAGGAGCGACACTAAAACATGGGTATCCAGGAACACAAGCTTGGATGATCACTAGTAATATGGAAGCCTTAAAACATGTAGGATTACGGCCATCTAGAAGAATTAAATTATTTAATGGTAAATTAGAAGGAAAGCTAGTTAAGTATGAAATGTATGAGGGGAGTAGAAAGGCTAAGAAACAATAGAATTCTTGCTCAGGCATGAACCTTTTAAGTTTAGGCTTGCTTTAATCATAAGATTGCTTCACTAAGTTCGCAAAGACATTGCGTTTATTTCTTGTAAATAGGTATTAGATAAGAAACTCCATAACCAAAGCCTACACCAAAATCACTATAGTCATAAGTTCTATTGAAACCAGGGATGTAAAGATTGTCAAAGTTATCTGGTTCATCTTCAGTAATTAAGTGTTTTAATTGTAGTTGGATCGAAATAAATAAATTAGTGTAAACCTCCGTTTTTATGCCAAAAATAAATTCTACCCAATGTGCTGTAAGCCCTGTATATTCAATAGGTTCATTAACGGTGGTTCCAGGGAAAGTTGTATCTCCTGTATAAATACCGTAACTTAAAAGCTCCTGGTCGAAAGTAGAAAACCCATATCTTAATCCAGTAAATATGGCATTATTCATACCAACCCAGTTGTTATATGCATTAAAGTCAGCACCAATTTTAATGTAACTTCCTTTTGTAGAGGACTCTAAATTGCTTTGGGTTTGTTTGTCTTTATCCCTACCTAATTCTGAAGCAATATAAAAACGATGAGAAATTCTAAAATCTCCCATAATTTCAAAGCCCGAATAATTATCATCAAATAAGGATATCAATGGTTTAGAGAGATCTACTCCCAAACGTAATCCGTATTTATTATTTTTTATTACCGTATCGTTAACCTTAGTATTTTCATCCTGTGCCTTTAAAGAAAAGGAGGATAAAAATAAAAGACTAATGGTAAATAGTAACGTGAGTATCCTCTTCATTCTCAACAATAAATTTATTAACGATTATTTCATCTATCCAATTACCTGTATCTATTTCTAAATCGGCAGAAAGCTGCTTGTAATTTGCTTTAAATGCGCAAGCACGGTTTATATAAACACTTTCTCTTTGGTAATTGAAATTTATTTTGTCAGTATTTCCAGAATTATCGGTCGCATCCTCTTTTACAAATAAATAGTTTGTAAAATCTTCATTTAAATTTAAAGGAATCGCTATAGAATCTGTTGTCTGGTATTGATAAATATGAATACTGTCTCCTGCAACTATTGTGGTGATAGTAAGATTGTCTACAGATTTTGAAATTAAAGGATTATTATAGTTTTTAAATGTAACTATTAATAAAGGTGTTGTAGGGGTTCCTTCAGAACAGATATCGTCTTTAGTACAGCTATTTACTAGGAATGAGATGCATATAAATAAAACTATTTTTTTTATCATAATTAATTTCAATCTAGCTTTTTCGTTTTTCCAAAAGTACAACATTTTCTACGTGATGTGTTTGTGGAAACATATCTACTGCTTGCGTTTTTGAAACTTTATAATCTATATCTAATAGAGCTAAATCTCTTGCTTGGGTAGCACTATTACAACTAACATACACGATTTTTTCAGCAGATATTTTTAGTAATTGTTCCACAACATCTTTATGCATTCCATCTCTCGGTGGATCGGTAATAATTACATCTGGAATTCCGTGTTGCGCAATAAATTCATTGTTAAACACTTTCTTCATATCTCCGACATAAAATTCGGCGTTATCGATCTTATTTAATTTTGCATTTTCCTTAGCCGCTTTTATAGCATCTGGTACCGCTTCCACACCAATTACTTTTGCTGCTTGTTTGGCTATAAACTGGGCAATAGTACCGGTTCCTGTATATAAATCAAAAACCAATTCCTTACCAGATAATCCTGCAAAATCTCTAGTGACTTTATATAATTCGTAGGCTTGTTCAGAATTTGTTTGATAAAAAGATTTAGCATTTATTTTAAAACGAAGACCTTCCATTTCTTCAAAGATATGGTCTTGCCCACTATATAAATTTACTTCTTGGTCATATATAGTGTCGTTTCCTTTGGAATTTATTACATATAAAAGAGAAGTGATTTCTGGAAATTGGGATTGAATAGCTTCTAAAAGTAATTCTCTCTTCTCTTTGTCTTCATGAAAAAACTGAAGCAATACCATTACATCACCAGTACTCGAAGTTCGTAACATTAAAGTACGTAAAAAACCTTCTTGTTTTCTAGCATTATAAAATGTGAGTTGTAGTTCTTCGGCTTTATTTTTTACAAAATTTCGAATTGCATTACTTGGATCACGTTGCAAATGACAGTTATCTATATCCAGTATTTTATCCCACATACCAGGAATATGAAATCCTAGAGCATTTCGGTTTTCAATAACTTTATCGCTTTTTATTTGTTCTAAAGTCAACCATTTACTATCGCTAAATGAAAATTCCATTTTATTCCGATAAAAGTATTGGTTTTCAGAACCTAAAATAGGTGTGATTTCTGGGAGTTCTATTTTTCCAAGACGTCTTAGATTATTTTCAACTTCTTTTTGTTTGTAAAAAAGTTGATGTTCATAACCCATATATTGCCATTTACAACCACCACAGGTTCCAAAATATGCACATTTAGGCTCTACACGTTTGTCAGAATATTTAGAAAAAGAGATGGCTTTTCCTTCGTAATAACTTTTTCTTTTTTTAGTAGTTTGTACTTCACAAACATCACCAGGCACCGCATTACTTATAAATACCACTTTTCCGTCTGGAGCGTGTGCTATTGCTTTTCCTTTTGCACCAGCATCGGTCACTTCTAAATTCTCAAAAACTTTCTTATTATTTCGTCTTGCCATAGGGACAAAAATAAGAATAGCTTCAAAATACTTAATGAGATATTTCAATTATCTTTAATAAATTCAAATTAAAATGAACCTTTTTAATTTTAGAGCGTCTTTAGTATAGATGATCTTATGGAAAAAGCGAATAAAATAGTTGATTCTTGGTTGGTTTTAAACTATCAGTCTGGTCATAAGAAATCTTTAGCAATCTTGGTGAAGCGATGGCATTCAAAATTTTGCAAACAAGCTTTTTATTATACAAAAGATATTGATGTCGCTAAGGATATTGCTCAGGAAAGTTGGCAACTTATTATTAATAAAGTACATACTCTAAAGGACACGAATAAATTTGGTAGCTGGGGTTTGGCAATTGTAACTCGTAAATCGATAGATTGGTTGCGAAAGGAACAAAGAGATTTCAAAAATTTAAAGGATTACTATGAATCGATGATTGTTTTTAAGGAAGAGAAATTACAAGGTTTGACTGATGTTCAAAAATTAAAACAAGCTATTAAAACTTTACCTAAAGGGCAACAAATTGTGATTCGCTTATTTTATATAGAAGCATATTCCTTAATTGAAATTTGTGAAATTCTAAGTTTATCTAAAGGGACAGTAAAATCAAGATTATTTTATGCTAGAGAAAAATTAAAAACAATAATTAAACATAGAAATTATGAACCGAGCGAGTCAAAAGCTGATTATTAAAGATAATGAATAAAAGCGAACAGCATTTGACAAACTTATAAATATGAAGGACAAATGAAAAATGAATTTGAAAAAATCGATGAATTAATTAAAGAAGCATTAACGGAAGAAGAATCAATATTTTACGATAATCTTGAGGAACAAAATGTTTTTCAGATGTTGGGAGGATTGTTTCAAGGGAAAAATAAATGGATTATGTTCTTAATGAATTTTGTTATGCTAATAGTCTTTGGTTTTCTAATCTATAGTGTTGTCCAGTTCTTTGATACAGAACAGACAAACGAAGTAATTAGGTGGTCCTTGTCTATAATTACTTGTTTATTGGTAATCTCCATGTTAAAGATGTTTCTTTGGATGCAGATGGATAAAAACAGTATTAAAAGAGAGATTAAGAGGATGGAACTACAGATTTCAACACTTTCCTCAAAATTATCAAAATGATCTTTTTCAACTGAAAATATTATTTAGTAAATTGCGGACTCTAAGGATGATTTCTCTCCTCCGCTGAATTTTCGATAATCGAAAGAATAAAGGTATAGAAGGAATAACATTATATTCAATATTAAAAATTTATGTTATGGCTATTGTAGACCAAAATTTATCACAAAAAGCAATCGATTTAGAAAATGAGTATGGAGCTCATAATTACCATCCACTTCCTGTAGTTTTAGAAAAAGGGGAAGGTGTTTATGTATGGGATGTAGAAGGGAAAAAATATTATGATTTCCTATCTGCATATTCCGCAGTAAACCAAGGACACTGTCATCCAAAAATTGTGGATGCATTATCAAGCCAAGCAAAAAAGTTAACATTAACCTCCCGTGCTTTTCATAATGATATCTTAGGCGTTTATGAAAAATATGCATGTGAGTATTTTGGCTTTGATAAAATATTGCCCATGAATACTGGTGCAGAAGCTGTAGAAACTGCTATAAAAATTTGTCGTAAATGGGCTTATGAGAAAAAAGGCATTGCAGAGAATGAGGCGAAAATAATTGTTTGCGAAAACAATTTTCATGGGCGAACTACAACGATTATCTCTTTTTCTAATGATCCAGTAGCACGCAAAAATTTTGGACCATATACAAAAGGGTTTATTAAAATTGAGTATGATAATCTAGAGGCATTGGAAGCAGCTTTAATGGCAGACTCTAATATAGCTGGTTTTTTAGTAGAGCCAATTCAAGGAGAGGCAGGAGTATATGTTCCCTCTGAGTATTATTTACAAAAAGCAAAGGCACTTTGCGAGCAATACAATGTTCTTTTTATTGCCGATGAAGTGCAAACAGGGATTGCAAGAACAGGTCGTTTGTTGGCTACTTGCGGAAACTGTACTTGTTCTAACAAAAATTGTAGTGGAACTCCAGAGGTAAAGCCAGACATGTTAATCTTAGGAAAAGCAATAAGTGGTGGTGTATACCCAGTTTCTGCAGTATTGGCAAACGATGATATTATGGGTGTTATTAGACCCGGAAACCACGGATCTACCTTTGGTGGAAATCCAATTGCAGCGGCAGTCGCTATTGCGGCTTTAGAGGTAGTTAAAGAGGAGAATCTAGCTGAAAATGCAGAACGCTTAGGGAAACTTTTTAGAGACAAATTAGAGGCGTTTATTCCAACCAGTGATTTACTATTGGGTGTAAGGGGTAAAGGCTTATTAAATGCAATTTTAATAAATGATACAGAAGAAAGCGACACTGCTTGGAACATTTGTTTAAAGCTTAGAGATAATGGGTTGTTAGCAAAACCAACTCATGGAAATATTATTCGTTTTGCACCACCTTTAGTTATGACAGAAGAACAACTATTAGATTGTGTTTCTATAATAGTTAAAACAATAACAGAGTTTGAAAAATAATTGATTTGAATTATTTAGATATAAAAAAAAGCGGCTATTAGCCGCTTTTTTTTATTAAGTCTTTAAACGATTAATTGTTTTGAATAATCGTTTTAAAATCTATATTGATATTTTCTATGGTTGTTAATTTTACTAAATAAACACCATCTGCTAAATTAGATGTTGGGATATTAAAATTAGAAACCGTACCAACATTATGTTTGGTTGCTACCAATTTTCCAGTCATATCATAAACAGCAGCAGATTTAATGTCATAACCTTCTGGATTTGAAACTTCCATTTGTTGATAAGGATTGTTTTGGAAGAAATCTACAGAAGCTTTTGCTATATCAATAGCCTTAGTTCCCTCTGATTCTTCTAATAATTGACGTCGTTCTTTAAATACAATAAAAAACCGATCTTCATAAACTCCAGCAGGTAATAAAATACCAGTATCTATAAATTCACTTGGATGTATTGATAGTTTTTTATATGTGTCATTTACAGAATCCCAAAAGTAAGTATCACGTTCAAAGTTTTGTATATCAATAGTGTTAATTGTAATTTTTGTTTGTGCATCTAGACTAAAACCAATTGGGATTTGTTTATAATCTGCATAAGGCCTTGTCTGTATTACAAATGGTTCCATTTCTTCATTTTCTTCTATTAGGTAATAAGCCTCCGCACCACCAGAATCCATAGGGTGATGTGCATCTAAACCAACATCATAACCATCGGTACTTTCGTCATGAAATGCTAATAATAATTGTCTAGCAAAAGAATCATTAAAAACCATATTAATCCGTATTTGCGGTGTAATCACTACAAAGGCATCTGAATTAAATGAACTTCTTTCTGTTGGACCCTCATTATCTTCTTGTATTCTAATTTCAGAAACCTCCCCTATCTTTTTAAAAATTCTTTGGTCATTTTGTAAAACTATATTATCTGCAGATGCATTAATAGTTCTTAATACAAATCCTTGTCCAACAGGAGAATATCTACGATCTACATCTGTTACATTTCCAGTCCCAGAATCACCACCTAAGCCTCCATTTGCAGAATAATTTTTAAATGGTGGAGCTACATAAAATCCTGGGTCATCTAAAGTATTATCAGGTCCAGGAATCCAAACACCATAACCTCCAGATTTTCCTGAATATTGATGAGTAAACTCATTTTTCTTTGGCTCATCCCAAAATAATATACCAGTTAATCCATTTGCTGTATTATCTGCAAAAAATAGTTTTAAGTCTAATGCAGAAGGGTATGGATTTCCTGATAAAGTCCATTGTGTTCCAGAATTTACTGGAACAGTAATAGTTCCATTGTTTGGACGACCTCTAAAATCATATTCTTGAGATTGAGAAATCGCACCATTACTCACTCCTTTCATGGTAAATCCATAACCAGTAGGGATATTGTCATTTGGACCAACATGTATATAGTTTCCTTCTTGTTCATTTGCAGGAGAACTAGTTCTTGTATAAATCCAACGTGTTGATACAGTAATTGGATCGGTAGTAGAACTTCCATTAGATCCTGGGGTTGTAGCTACTTGATCAGAATCTGTAACATCATTTACATCATATAATCTTGAAACTCCAGCATTCACGTTTCCTGAACCAGCCAAGTCCTGATTACCAACAGGAGAATGCCAAAAATTATAATGGTAATTACTGGTAGAATCTATAGTTTGATAAATGGAAATATATCCATCTCCAGAGTTTAGTGTAGCACCAGATCCTTGTATTAATTGAGATCCTTCTCTTAAATAAATACTTGCTTTAGTTGTTGCAACATTGGTGTTAACTTCAAGGTTCACATCATCTTCAACAAATAAGACTTCATCTTTTACATAAACATAGGAATCTGTAGACCCGTTGGGTTGTACATACAACTGCGAAAATACAGTCGAGCTAAAAATTAGCATGGCTAAAAGAAGTAGTAGGTTTTTCATAATCGTTAAAATTTATGAAGTATCTCAGGGGCAAAACACTTCTAATTATAAACAAACTTAGTGATATTTTTTGTTTTTTTCAAAAAAAACTTACTAAAGTGTTCATTATTAAGTAGAAAGAAAAAATATAAAATGTAAAAGTATTTACTAAATTTGGTTAATTTTAAAATCATATTTAATAGTTTAAAAATGAAAATAGGAGATAAAATATCTGTGTTAGATGAAGATATTTCAGGGAAGATTATAGCAATTTCCGGGGAGCTTATTACCATTGTTGATGCAGATGGTTTTGAGTTGCAATACTCTAAAAAAGAGCTGGTTACTGATAATCATGGAGTTTCGGATTACGATATGGTTCCACATAATATATCAGAGGTTCTTTCAGAAAAACAAAGCAAAAAGAACGTTAATTCTAAACGAGTAAAATCAAAAGTAAGAATTCTCCCACCTATGGTGGTGGATTTACATATTCATCAATTAATTCCAAAATCTAGAGGCCTAAATAATTTTGAAATTTTAACGATTCAACTAGAAGAGGCAAAAAGACAATTAAATTTTGCAATTTCAAAAAAAATACAACGAATAGTCTTTATCCATGGGGTAGGAGAGGGTGTGTTGCGTATGGAATTGGAGTTTCTGCTTAAAAGATTTGATAATTTAAAGTTTTACGATGCAGATTATCAAAAATATGGAGTAGGTGCTACAGAAGTTTATATTTTTCAGAATAAAAAAGCCTAGTCTATAAACTCAGGTGTCTCGGTTACTGTAGTATTAATAACACCGTTTTGACTACCCATATTTAAAGTTTCTTGGATTATTTCCTCATCTGTGCTAATTAATACAAGATCTAATAAAACAAGATTAATATCACTAATAAAGCTATAGGAATGTAATCTAAATTGGTCAATAAGGTTTGTATTAGAAATAGCGCTATTTAAATAATCTGGAATACCTTCTTGAGTTTCATCATTTGTAGGATCCAAATCTCCATTTGCATCTTCATATCGAGTAATAACTCCATCATTATCATCGTCAATATCTAAATAATCATAAATCCCATCTCCATCTGTATCCTTTGGGTTTTCAGCTTCTCCATTTAAATAATCAACACCTAATTCGATAACAGTAATCACATTATCACCATCGTCATCTTCATCAAAATAATTTAATAAACCATCTCCATCTGTATCTAAATCGCTAGTAATATCTTCATCAAGTCCATCGTCATCCAATTTTGAAACAGTGGTTGTTAGTTCCGCTATACCAGATTCTCCAAGAAACTCTAAAGTCACAGTTGGTGTAATTGGTGGAATATTACTGCAGAAATAATCATCAGAAACATCATCATTAAATTTTCTGTAATTTACAGTATTTGTACTGCTATTCAGCTCATATTCTTCAACACCAGGATCTAAAAATAATACTCCAGTATTTGTTAAAATCAATGAAATACTTTCGGCTGCAAAGGAATTATTAATATTAAAGAATGTGTAGCCACCTGGGTCACCACAATTGTTTAAATTCAATTCATCAAAATCGAATTCTGTAACAATAATATCTCCGTCATTACAAGCAAAACAAAGGCTTGAAATAGCAAAAATTATAAATAGTTTTTTCATAGAAAAATGAATGATTACAAAGTAACAATTTTCTTTATTAGGAAACTAAAATTAATATTACTTTTGACACATGAAGAAAGTTTATTTTGATAATGCAGCAACCACTCAAATTAGAGAAGAGGTTATCTTGCGAATGTCTGAAGTGTTAAAAAGCGACTATGGAAACCCATCTTCTTCCCATTCATTTGGAAGATCTGCTAAGTCCTTATTAGAAAACTGTAGAAAAGAAATTGCAGCACATTTTAATGTTTCTTCTGCCGAAATTATTTTTACATCGGGTGGAACAGAAGCTGATAATTTAATCCTAAACAGTTGTGTTAAAGATTTAGGTGTAACTAGAATTATTACGAGTAGAATAGAACATCATGCTGTTTTGTATACGATTCAAAATTTAAAAGCTACTACCAATTTGATGGTTGATTATGTAAAATTAGATGATCGAGGAATGGTAGATTATAATCATTTAGAAACTCTACTTAAAGACTCTAAAAGTAAAACCCTTGTGAGTTTAATGCATGTTAATAATGAAATAGGAAATAAAGTTAATTTAGCTTTAGTTGCCGAAATATGTAAAAAATACAATGCATTACTTCATAGCGATACAGTACAGTCGGTAGGATATTACCCTTTGGATTTTTCTGAAATACCTATTGATTTTACTGTTGCTTCTGCTCATAAATTTCATGGGCCAAAAGGAGTAGGTTTTGCGTTCATCCGAAAAAATTCTGGGATAAGATCTTTAATAAGAGGTGGAGAGCAAGAAAGAGGTTTACGAGCCGGTACGGAAGCTGTATATGCAATTGCTGGAATGGCAAAAGCCATAGAAATGTCTTATGATAATTTAAAAGAAGAGAATCCTTATATCACTTCCATTAAAGAATATTTTATAGATAGAGTCCTTCAGGAAATACCCACTATTAAATTTAATGGCTATTGTAGTGATTTTGAAAATAGCACTTATAAAATAGTAAATATACTATTACCTATTTCTTCGGAAAGAGCAACGATGCTTTTATTTCAATTAGATTTAAAAGGAATTGCCTGTTCTAAAGGAAGTGCTTGTCAAAGTGGAAGTACAAAAGGGTCTCACGTGTTAACAGAAATTCTATCAGATGAAAATTTATCAAAGCCCTCTATGCGTTTTTCATTTTCTTCTTATAATACAAAAGAAGAGGTAGACTATGTAGTCGATGTGTTGAAAGAATTTGTTTCGTCTTAAATAATAAAATTTTACAGTCTATATTTTTAAAATTTCATATTAAGTTTTACATTAAATACCCTAGGGGTCATGTAATTAGGGATTGCATATTGAGTTTTTGTATATACATCTCTCACATAAGTGTTGGTGATGGAGTTTTGAACATCAAATATGTTGAAAATATCAAAGCCAATACTTAAATGCTTAAAAGGTTTTAACCAGCCACTTTCTCTTAATTTATGGGCATCTACAATTACATAGGAGAATCCTAAATCAACTCTTTTATAATCTGGTAATCGAGTTTGATAATCATAAGGATCTGCATAGCTAGGTGATCCTCCAGGTAATCCGGTGTTATAAGTTAAATTGAGGTATAGTTTTAAATCTGGTATCACTTTTATATAATCCTGAAATAATACTGCAAATTTTAATCGTTGATCGGTAGGTCTAAAAATATAACCTCTATCGTCATGGTTTTCTTCGGTTTTAAGATAGCCGATACTTACCCAACTTTCAGTACCTGGCACAAATTGTCCAGCTAATCTTACATCTGCTCCATATGCATAAGCAATTGCATTGTTATTTGCTTGATAACGGATTCTTACATTATCTATGGTATAGGGGTTAACATCGGTGAGTGTTTTATAATACGCTTCAGAAATCAATGTGAATGGACGATCCCATATTTTAAGGCTATAATCATGTCCTAGTACAATGTGTACAGATTGTTGTGCTTTTACTTCTGGTCTTACTGTACCAGCAGCATCTCTTAATTCTCTATAAAACGGTGGTTGATGATACCAACCTCCAGATAATCTAAAAAGCATGTCTTTTTCCCAGTCTGGTTTTAAAGATATTTGTGCACGTGGACTAAAAACAGTTTGTGTGTTGCTTTCAATTCCTTTGCCACTTACTGTCCAATTATGAGCACGAACACCAGCATTTAACCATAAATCACTGTTACCTGCCATAGTTCTATAACTCCATTGTGCATACCCAGAAAACCTCTCAATTTGCACATCGTTTGTAGCTCTTACCGCAGTATAAGGTGCCAGTGGGGCATCGTATGGTTCGTATGGTTCATTATTGCCAGTGCCATCAATTGGTGGTCTAATTGAAAACCCTGCAGAATCTAAAACTTCATATTCCTGAATTCGATCCCGAATATCTTCACTTGTATATTTAAGCCCGTATTCAATTGTGTTATCTCCAATATTCAATATTCCTTTATGTTCAAGGTTAATTATTAGAGCATCCAAATCGTTACGAGCGTGAGTAAGTTGAGAACCAATTCCTTCACTAAATTCTACTTCCCCTAAATCTTCACTCCCAATGTCTGTATTTACTTCTCCAAGACGGTATTCAGCAAAAATATCGTAATGTTCTTGTTCTTTAGTATGATAAGCTGAAGCAATAAATTTTGCAGTATAATTTTCTGAAAGGATATGAGTACTTTTTAATGCTCCGAAATAAGTGTCGTATCTATCTTTTTCTATTCCATCATAGAAAACCAATAAAGCGACAGGGTCTGCAATAGTTCCAAAATTAGTTTGTCTGGTAAGTGGTTCAAAATTATATTCATTAACAGATATGTTTCCTAAAAAGCCTAAAATAAATTTATTGGAAAATTTATAGGTGAGATACGTCTGAAGATCAGTAAAAGCTTGATCATAATTCGATTCTGTTTCTTTGGCATCTACAAATAAACCATTGTCTCTATAGCGCATTCCAATAACTCCTGTAAATCTACCATTTTTAGAAACTCCTCCTGCTGATACATTTGCTCCTAATAAACTAAGATTCACACTTGCACCAAAATTGACAGGTTTGCGATAACTTATATCTAATACAGAAGATAGTTTATCTCCATATTTTGCTTGAAACCCTCCAGCAGAAAAATCTACAGTCGAAGTTAAATCTGTATTTACAAAACTAAAACCTTCTTGTTGACCACTTCTAATTAAGAAAGGTCTATAAACTTCAATTTCGTTTACATAGACTAAATTTTCATCGTAATTCCCACCTCTTACTGCATAAGTTGTACTTAATTCGTTGTTTCCGTTAACTCCAGGAAGGGATTTAATTAAACTTTCAACTCCAGCATTAGCTCCTGGAATATTCCTAATCGTTTCTGGGCTTATGGTCGTAATACCTTCAACTCGTTTTCTTTTCTTTCTCGAAATAAGAACCTCTCCAATTTGCTCAACATCGATTTTCATCACTGGATTGAACTCAAAATCTGAATTTGGGCTCAATTCTGGAATAGTAACTTGAATGTTTTTAAAGCTTATATGCGAAAAAATTAAAACGATTTCTTGATTTTCAGGGACTTCTAATAAATAGTATCCATCAAAATCGGTTTCTGTACCATTTAGATTAGTAGCAACACTTACATCAGATATTGGAGTATTGTTTTCGTCTAAAACCACACCCTTTATCGTAGCATTTTGAGCTAAGAGGGAACTAGAAGTTAAAATAAAAAGGGAAAGCAGGAGAAAAGTAGAAGTCTTCAAATGAATTTATTAAGATTATTTTCTATAAAATGTTGCTTCAAATGTAGCATTATTTCCAACATTATCCACAACAATTAGTTTCAAATTATTTTCAGATTCAGAAATAATATTGTCATTAAAATCATAAGTTAAAACGTCCTTTTTGGAATTATATTCCATTAGAATAAATTTTCCATTTATGGTAGCTCTATAAGAACTAACTCCGCTGAGCTTGTCTTCTATTTTTATTTTTAAGGTATTGTTTTTACTAAGCCATTTTTTTTCTGAAAAATTTAATGGCTTTATAATAGGAGCCGTATTATCTGAAACTAAAGCATAAGACCCAAAAAGTTTGGTCTTGATTAAAAGCTTGTCTCCCTTTCTAGTAGTTGTATTATGATAAGGGACTCCCTTATAGTTTAGTCTGCCAATAAATAGTTTGTTAATGTCTGAGTCCTTGTAATTAGAAACATCTACCGTAATTGTCATGTTTTTATGTAAGGGTATTACGTTTTTATGCAATTGTAAAGTATCTCCTTGCGTTTTTATATTTAAATAGGTGTTTTCATAAAGGCTATTTGCTGGAATATAAACACTAAACTTTCCTTTTGTAAATGAATTGGCCTGATCGGAAAATAAGAAGTCTTCTGTTTTTGTATTTTCTCTAGGTTTTAAAATTTCTAACTTCTCTCCCTTTATAGGAATCGAAATAGTGATACTATTATTTTTAAAATCTGAAACTTCTATAGTATACAGAGAAGTGTATTCTTCCTGAATATTAATATAACCGAATTCATTTTCTTCTTTAATAATACTTAAAGGATTATTGGTTTGTCGAAAAAGTTTTTGAACTCGACTGCGGTTGTTTTTAAAATAAGCATAATCAATATACCTATTTAAATATCGAGTTTCAGCAAATGAAAATTTTTCAAATAAAACTTTAAACCGTTCTTCACCATTATAAGTTGACTTTATTTTATAAACTCCGTTTTTATTAGAAGCGCCATTTTGTTGATCGTGAGCTGATAATCCAAATCCAATTTTTCCGAATGCTTTTATGTTTTCTGTTTTATAAGAACCATCTTTTTGAAGAATAAGTCTCAATTTTACGGGGTTTTGGGATTGGTTTATTTGAGCGTCTTCACTTATTGGGTAAGCAAAAACACTGTTGATAATGGGTTTTATAGAATCTAAAATTTCAATTCCGAACAACATTGGATTCATAGGGCGAGAATCTGCATCTCTTATTTCAAAATGTAAATGAGGGCCTCCGCTACTACCACTATTTCCTGTATAGCCAATTAAGTCTCCTTTTTTTACTAAAAATTGATTTACCTCAGGGAAAAGTTCAAAGGTAAAAGTCTCTTTCTGGTATTGATGCTCTTTTACATAATCCTGTATTGTTCCTGCGTATTTTTGTAAATGAGCATAAACTGTACTATATCCATTAGGATGACTTAGATACAATGCTTTTCCATAACCAAAAAGAGAGACTTTGATTCGGCTTACATAACCATCTGCGGGTGCATAAATAGGAATTCCTTCCCTTTGCTGGGTTTTAATGTCAAGGCCGCTATGAAAATGATTGCTTCGTAATTCACCAAAACTACCAGAAAGAATTAATGGGATTTCGATAGGGTTGTTAAAATAATCGGTTGGAATATCTTTTTGACTATAAACAGTTCCTCCAAAAATTAAAAGAAGGAAAATAATTTTTTTCATAGGGTGATTTTAACAATGCTCTATAGATAAAGGGGAGTGAAATCTTTTTAAACAGGATACTTATTCAATATTACAAAAATAATACTAAAAAAGTAGGCTTTTTTGTTATCGATTGTTAACTTTGTAGAAGAAGTATTGAAATAAATTTTTAATGAGTAATCTTTCAGAAATTGTTGATTCTCTAGAAAATAGAGTTGGTAATTTGATTCAGAAATATGATAATCTGAAGCAATCAAAACTAAAACTAGAAGAAGAATTAACTGTTTTAAAATCAAAACAAAGTCATTTTGTAAAAGAAATTGACAAATGGCAGGAAGAATGCAATTCATTAAAATTAGCAAATTCGATGCTAGGCAGTGAAGAATATAAACGAGATACAAAACTCAAAATAAATGAATTGGTTCGGGAAATTGATAAATGTATAACCCAGCTTTCCGAATAATTTAAAAAATGTCAAACCAACAAAAAATAAAACTATCTATTGCTGATCGGGTTTATCCTCTAACTATTAATCCAGAACAAGAAGAAGGACTAAGAAAGGCAACAAAAAAGATAGAAGAAATGATTAAAAGGTTTGAAAACAGTTATGCCGTAAGAGATAAACAAGATGTATTAGCAATGTGTGCTTTACAGTTTGCTACTCAGGTAGAACAAAAAAATATTGATACTATTGAAGTTAGTCAGGATGTTGAAGATAAGTTAGAAACTTTAAATCAATTACTGAAAGATTATTAATAGTTACGTTCTTTAAAATACATTAAAATTACTGCCTACATTAGTACTATTTTGGTAAACTCAACACGAATTCTTTAGAAAGGGTGAGTTAAAGTTGTAAAAGCGCGCCGTGTCCCTTTGGGAGAGCGGATACTTGATCAGCTTGTTAGCCCTAAACTTGTTTTAAAGGAGTTTATACAGAACCCGATATTAATGTAGGCTTTTTTTTACATAAAATTTAACATAAAATGGAAAATAGTATACCCATCATAATAGGAGTAATAAGTTTAATTATAGGATTTGTTATAGCGAAAGTGCTAGAAAGAAACAACTCATCACAAATTATAAAATCAGCAAAAAAGAGAGCAACATCCATTACAAAACAAGCTGGAAAGGATGCAGAGGCTTTGAAAAAAGACAAAATGCTCCAGGCTAAAGAAAAGTTTTTAGAGTTAAAATCGGAACATGAAAGAGTGATTTTAAACAGAGATAAAAAAATCTCTGAAGCTGAAAAAAGAACAAGGGATAAAGAATCTAAAGCTTCCAGTGAATTAGCAAAAGCTAAAAATTTGACTCAAGAATTTGAGGCAAAAAATAAAGATTACCAAGAGCGTCTATCTCATGTAGATAAGAAACAATCTGAAGTTGATAAAATGCACAAAAGACAAGTAGAACAACTGGAAGTAATTTCTAGCCTTTCTGCCGAAGATGCTAAAGCACAACTATTAGATAGTATAAAAGATGAAGCCAAAACCAATGCGATGGCTTATATTCAAAATTCTATTGAAGAAGCTAAGTTGACTGCACAACAAGAGGCTAAAAAAATTATCATCAATACCATACAAAGAATAGGAACTGAAGAAGCAATAGACAATTGTGTTTCTGTTTTTAACTTAGAAAGCGATGATGTAAAAGGTAGAATAATTGGACGTGAAGGAAGAAATATACGTGCGATTGAAGCTGCAACTGGAGTGGAGATTATTGTGGATGATACACCAGATGCAATAATTATGTCTTGTTTTGATTCGGTTAGAAGAGAGATTGCAAGATTATCGTTGCATAAATTAGTAACCGATGGTAGAATTCATCCAGCACGTATTGAAGAAGTTGTTAAAAAGACAACCAAACAAATAGAGGAAGAAATAAAAGAAGTTGGTAAAAGAGCAGTTATAGATTTAGGTATTCACGGTTTACATCCGGAACTTATTAAGGCTGTAGGGCGTATGAAATTTAGATCTTCTTATGGTCAAAACTTATTACAACACTCAAGAGAAGTTGCTAAGCTTTGTGGCGTGATGGCTTCAGAGTTAGGTTTAAACCCAAAACTAGCAAAACGAGCAGGTTTATTACACGATATTGGGAAAGTACCTGAAACAGAAACGGAATTGCCTCACGCAATTTTAGGAATGCAGTTAGCTGAAAAACATGGAGAGAAACCAGATGTTTGTAATGCGATTGGAGCTCACCATGATGAGGTAGAAATGACTAGTTTATTATCTCCAATAGTTCAGGTTTGTGATGCAATTAGCGGTGCAAGACCAGGTGCAAGAAGACAAGTATTGGATTCTTATATTCAACGTTTAAAAGATTTAGAAGATGTTGCTTTTGGATTTAAAGGAGTAAATAAAGCATACGCGATACAAGCTGGGCGTGAATTACGTGTCATGGTGGAAAGTGAAAAAGTAAGTGATGATAAAGCAGCAGAATTATCATTTAGTATTTCTCAGAAAATCCAGACCGAAATGACTTATCCAGGTCAAGTAAAAGTTACCGTAATTAGAGAAACTAGAGCAGTAAATATTGCTAAATAGATCATTAGAAAGCTGGATCATTAGATGCTTAGATAATTAGTTATTTAGATGGTATGTCTGTTGATGCGTTGTTTTTTGTTGCCAGATACCAGATACCAGATACCAGATACCAGATACCTAGAATTTAGGATTAGATAATTTGAAGGTAAAAAAAATCTATTCTCTTCTTGGGTGGAAACTGTTCATGATTTTAGCGAGGTGACTTTTATCTATGTGTGTATATATTTCTGTAGTAGTAATACTTTCATGACCTAACATTTGTTGAATTGCCCTAAGATCGGCACCATTTTCTAATAAATGAGTTGCAAAGGAATGTCGAAAAGTATGTGGGCTTATATTTTTATGAATCCCAGATTTTTCAGTAAGCTCTTTTACAATATGAAATATCATTGCTCTTGTAAGCGAGTTCCCCCTTCGATTTAAGTATAGTGTGTCTTTAGCTGCAGGGTTTATTTTTTGATGTACTCTAATTTCTTTTCTATACAAGTCCATGTATTTTATAGTAAGAGTTCCTATTGGTACAAATCGCTGCTTGTTTCCTTTTCCAGTTACTTTTATAAAGCCTTCGTCAAAAAATAAATCGGAAATTTTAAGATTTATTAATTCTGAAACCCTTAAACCACAACCGTATAAGGTTTCTATAATCGATCGATTTCGTTCCCCTTGGGGACTGCTTAAGTCTATATTACTAATAAGCATGTCTATTTCTTCAATAGAAAGAGTGTCTGGTAATTTCCTTCCTATTTTTGGACTTTCAATAAGCTCTAAGGGATTTGTTTTTCGGTATTCTTCAAAAACTAAATAGTTAAAAAAACCTTTTAATCCAGATATAATTCTACTCTGTGAGCGAGGATTTATGATTTTGGCTATAGCATAAATAAACTGTTGTAAAGTCTCTTGAGAAATATTAATTGGAGAAACTTCTATCTTGTTTTCTTCCAGCCATTTTACTAGCTTCTTAATGTCAAGTGTATAATTATATAAAGAATTTTGAGAAAGCCCTCTTTCTATCCGAAGATAATTTTGATAATCTTTTGTAGCTTGCTTCCAATTCATATAGCGATATTAATCAATAATTGCATAAAATAAAGATAACATATAAATAAGATTAGGCATTAAAATGAATTATTTTATATTTGAGGAACTTAATAACTAAAAACAATCAATCATGAAAAAATTTATTTTAATCGTATTTACCGTTTTAGTATCTGTAGGTTCCTTTGCACAAGGAATAGATGTAGGGATAAAAGCTGGAGCAAATTTCTCTACTTTAACTGATGTGCCAGATGTTTCCACAAGAACAGGATTCTTAATTGGAGGCTTTGTTACTTTAAAATTTACAGAAAAAATGGCATTACAAGGGGATATTTTATATTCTCAACAGGGAGCAGATGGTAAAAATGGCTATAGTGACTTAGCTTTAGATTACGTTATTTTCCCAATTGTATTTAAATATTATATTATTGACAGATTAAATATCCAAGCCGGACCACAATTTGGTTCTGTTATTAAAGATAATTATAATAATAATTTAGATTCTTTTGATATTTCTGGAGTAGTGGGAATAGGAGTGGATTTACCGTTAAATTTACGTGTAACGGGACGTTATAGTTTTGGACTTAATGATATTGGGTTTTCAGATTATTATGGCAATGGCTTCACGACTAACGCGAAAAACAGTGTATTTTCTTTAACTGCAGGATTTAGCTTTTTATAAATAAAAAACATAGGTTTCGTTTTTTTTTATAAATTTGTATCCTAACCAAAACAAATTAATGATGAAAAAATTATTAGTATTAACTGCCTTAGTAGTATTTAGCTTTACAAATGTGAATGCTCAAGATGGTGTGGATAAAGTAATAGAGCAAGCTAAGAACGGAGGTTTTTATGTAGGAGCTAATTTAGGATTCTCTTTAATTAGTAATAGTTATTATCCTGGATATAACAATAATAGCTCAGATGATTACGGTTCTTTTAATTTTGGCTTTGATGCTGCGTATTTATTTGGTGTGATTCCTAATTTAGAAATAGGACTACTTGCTGGTTATACACAGTTTATTGCCAGTGGAGAATATGCTTCTGGAGAAATTGATAATGATACAGGAAACTTTATCTTTGTTGACTTTAAGGATGCATCTTTTATTCCAGTTGCTGTATCAGGTCGGTACTTTTTTGCAGATCGTAAGTTCTTTGGAGGTTTAGATTTAGGAGTAGGAATTAATGTTGCTGGTGATGCTAAAACAGGATTTTATGCAAGACCTAAATTTGGGTTTAACTTAAATAAAATTACTTTAATTGCTTCTTTCCAAAGTATATCTGGAGGTCAAGATTATAATTCTGCAAATGGAGTTAATGTATATTCTCTTAATGGATTTAAATCTATTAATGCAGGTATAGAATACGGTTTTTAATGAACAATTAAATATATTTAAAAGCGGAAGTACTACTTCCGCTTTTTTTATGTCTAATTTATTGTAATTTTACATTATGAAACGAGCATGTTAAAATATTTAACATTCAAGAGAATGCCTAATAGCGAACAGCAGGTGACCGATTTAATAAAATAATTAAGACACATGAAAATCATCATCATCAACGGCCCTAATATCAATCTACTCGGAAAGCGAGAAACCGATATTTATGGCGATCAATCTTTCGAAGAGTTTTTTACTATTCTTAAAAACAAATATCCTTCAGTTTCTATTTCTCACTTTCAATCGAATATTGAAGGGGAATTAATAGATAAGCTTCAGGAAGTTGGTTATGACAATGATGGTGTTATTTTAAATGCAGCCGCTTATACGCATACTTCCGTAGGAATAGGAGATGTAGTAAAAGCAATTTCAACTCCAGTAATTGAGGTTCATATTTCGAATACTTTCGCTAGGGAAGAGTTTAGACATCATTCGTTTATTTCTCCTAATGCAAAAGGAGTAATCCTAGGTTTTGGCCTGCAAAGTTACGAGTTGGCTTTGCAAAGTTTTTTATAAAATAGATCACTTCGCTTATAGATATTAGATTATTCTCTTTTTTCTCTAAAAGAATCAAGACAAATAAAAAAAAGTCCAAGAAATTTTCTTGGACTTTTTTTTTGTCTGTAATCTATAGTCTAATAGTTTAGGTAGTAAACGGTCTATTTTTTTTACAAATGGATCACCTCGCCATAAGCATCAGCAACTGCTTCCATTACCGCTTCACTCATCGTAGGGTGAGGATGTATCGTTTTTAATACTTCGTGTCCTGTAGTTTCTAATTTTCTTCCTAATACCGCTTCCGCAATCATATCGGTTACCCCAGCACCAATCATATGGCAACCTAGCCATTCTCCATATTTAGCGTCAAAAATTACTTTTACAAAACCTTCTTTAGTTCCTGCTGCACTAGCTTTACCACTAGCAGAAAAAGGAAATTTTCCAATTTTTAATTCATAACCTGCTTCTATAGCTTGTTTTTCGGTCATCCCTACAGATGCGATTTCAGGAGTTGCATAAGTACATCCAGGAATATTTCCGTAGTCTATAGCTTCTATATGCATTCCTTTAATCTTTTCAACACAAGTAATTCCTTCCGCAGAAGCAACATGTGCTAAAGCCGGTCCTGGAACCACATCACCAATAGCATAATAACCAGGGATATTTGTTTGGTACCAATCGTTTACCAAAATTTTATCTCTGTCCACAACGATACCAACATCTTCCAATCCAATATTTTCAAGATTAGATTTAATTCCTACTGCTGAAAGTACAATATCAGCTTCCAAAATTTCTTCTCCTTTTTTAGTCTTTACAGTAGCTTTAACCGTTTTTCCGGAAGTGTCAACACTTTCTACAGAAGAACTAGTCATTACTTTAATCCCTGCTTTTTTGAAAGATCTTCCAAACTGTTTTGAAACATCATCGTCCTCTAAAGGAACTAGTGTTGGTAAATATTCAACAATAGTCACTTTAGTTCCCATAGCATTGTAAAAGTGAGCAAACTCTACTCCAATTGCACCACTACCAACCACAATCATACTTTTTGGTTGTTCTTTTAAAGTCATTGCTTCTCTATAACCAATTACTTTTTTACCATCTTGTGGTAAGTTTGGTAATTCTCTAGATCGAGCACCAGTTGCAATTATAATATGGTCTGCAGAATATTCTTTTCCATCCACCTCTACTTTTTTACCTGGCTTCAATTTTCCAAAACCATCAATAACATCAATTTTATTTTTCTTCAATAAAAACTTAACTCCATTACTCATTCCATCTGCAACCCCACGGCTACGTGCAACCACTTTTGTAAAGTCTTTGTCAGCTCCATTAACACTTAATCCATAATCTTCCGCATGTTGTAAATAATCGAAAACCTGAGCGCTTTTTAATAAAGCCTTGGTAGGAATACATCCCCAATTAAGACAAACACCTCCTAAGCTTTCCTTTTCAACAATTGCGACTTTAAAGCCTAATTGTGAAGCTCTAATAGCCGTTACATAACCTCCTGGTCCAGATCCTAAAACAATAATATCGTATTTACTCATTTTGTAGTTTTTAGTGTATTTTTCAGAATGCGAAATTACAAAATGTATGTGTAATAGTGTGAAAAAGCAGAAAAAAACAATTCCCAAAATCCAAAAAGTTTTTTAATGGAAATTGGGAATTATTATTTTTATAATTTCTGATTATTCTTCTTCCTGAAAATCTAGAGATAAGGAATTTATACAATAACGTTGTCCGGTTTCTGTAGGACCATCATTAAATAAATGACCAAGATGTCCGCCACAATTGCTGCAAACAGCTTCTGTCCGAATCATTCCATGGCTTTTATCTAGAATAAATTCTACAGCATCTTTATTGGCATCATCAAATGAAGGCCAACCACAACCGCTATCAAATTTTTGATCACTAGAGAATAGTGGCGTTTTACAAGCTCCACATACATAAGTACCTTTGTCGATATGAAGATTAAATTTCCCTGAAAAAGGTCTTTCTGTGCCTTTCTCACGAAGCACATGATAGGCGTCTTGGGACAATTCTTTATTCCAAAAAGCTTCAGATTCTTGTTTAGGATATTTTTTCTTAGTCATCTTTAGTAGGTATAAAATTTACTGCTGCACCATTAATACAATGTCTTTTTCCTGTTGTTTCTCTCGGACCATCATTAAATACATGGCCTAGATGCCCTCCACAGGTTGCACAATGTTCCTCAGTTCGAGCATAGCCATTATTATGGTCTATTGAATATTCTACATTCCCTTTAATCTCTCTATCAAAACTTGGCCAACCAGAACCACTATCAAATTTATAATCACTTTTAAATAGAGGAGTGTCACAAGCTGCACAGGTGTACACTCCTTTATCATAATTTTTATTCAGTTTACTTGAAAATGCACGTTCGGTACCAGCTTCTCTTAACACATGGTATTCCATGGGTTCCAGCTCTGCTTTCCATTCTGTTTCAGTTTTAGAAACGGGATAGACTTTTTCTTTGGTTTTATCTTGTGCTGTAGAATTACAACTCCATAGAATAATACTTAATAATAGTAAACTTAATTTTTTCATTCCGAAGTTTTAGTTGGGAAGAACTTCTATATCTGTAGTGTCAATTTGCATATTAGACATTAACTCTTCCATGGTTAAATTAGAGTTTGCATATTCTGCTGGTAGAATAGCTATACGAAAAATTAAGTCGTTTGTAAAGTCAGAACCTAACGTATTTAAATTAAAATTTGCATCTAAAAATATATTTACATCCACAAAAGTGTGATCAAATGTATATAATAGAGTGCCTTGATCTAAAAAATAAGTTTGAGGGAGTTGTGACCAAACGTCCAAGCCATTATCTACATATTCTAATAAATAAACCAAAACAACGTCAGATTCATACACTACAATGTTAGAAGGGAAACTTACAAAACGGCTATAACCGTTGGCCTCATTTAAATTGATATTTGCCTCAAAAACTTGCCCTAAAATTGTTTCTCCAGGAGGCCCTTGTGGTCCCCTAGGTCCTTCACAAGAGGTAAAAATAAGAGTTGTACTAAATGCTAAAAGTAAAAATAGATTTTTCATGTTTTTATGTTTTTTATATGATTTACAAAAGTCGTTCCATAAATAAGTGCTCTTAAATAAAATAAACGATGCGCATAAAAATATATAAAAAATAGTACCTTTAACAGGATTAAGAAGATTAATTATAATGATGAAACAAATACCTTTATTTCTATTTACTTTATTGGTTTTTTCCTGTAACACGAACCCATTTACAGGAAAAAAGACATTGGCATTAGTTCCAAATTCTGAAATACTTCCCATGTCCTTTCAGCAGTACGAACAATTTTTAACAGAACATCAGGTAATAAAAAACTCAGCAGATGCAAAAATGGTGAAAAGGGTAGGGCATAAAATTTCTTCAGCAGCAAAGCGATATTTAACTGCTTATGGTTATGGAGAATATTTAAAAGACTATCGGTGGGAGTATAATTTGGTAAAAGACCCTGCGGTAAATGCTTGGTGTATGCCAGGTGGGAAAATTGTTTTTTATACAGGTATTCTTCCTATAACAAAAGGCGAAACAGGTATTGCTGCAGTTATGGGGCATGAAGTTGCTCACGCCTTAGCTAATCATGGACAACAACGTATGAGTGCTGGACAATTACAGGCTGTTGGTGCTGTAGCGGGTAATGTTGCTTTTATGGACGACCCAGAAAATCAAGCACTCTTTAATGTAGCGTATGGAGTAGGGTCTGATATTGGTGTTATGAAACCTTTTAGCAGAAGTCATGAAAGTGAAGCAGATAAAATTGGTTTAACACTTATGGCAATGGCAGGATATGACCCTAATGAATCTGCAAGGCTTTGGGAGCGTATGGAAAAACTAGGAGGAAGTACTCCACCAGAGATATTAAGTACACATCCATCTAATCAAACAAGGATTGATAATATTAAAAGTTGGGTGCCTGGAGCTATTGCTCAAGCAAAAAAGTTTGGGGTTACCGAATTTAAATAATAATCTTGTAAAAATTATTTTACTACTTTAGAAGCTACATAAAGGGATTTCTTTTAATAACATTTATTCAAAACATTTATGGTTAACTTAAAAAAAGGAAGTAAAAAGCTATTAAACGCATGGGCTTTTTACGACTGGGCAAATTCTGTTTACAGTTTAGTAATTACTTCCGCAGTTTTTCCAATTTTCTATCAAGCCTTATTTCGATCTGCAGAAATAGATAGCATAGTTATTTTTGGAGGAGAAATACGAAGTACTCCTTTAATTACTTATACTACTGCTGCGGCCTTTTTAGTAGTTTCCTTACTTATTCCAATTCTTTCGGGAATTGCAGATTATGTAGGTAATAAAAAGATATTCATGAAGTTTTTCTGCTATTTAGGAGCATTTTCATGTATTGGATTATACTTTTTTAATTTAGAGAATATAATACTCAGTCTATTGTTTTATTTTTTAGCATTGATTGGTTTTTGGAGTAGTTGGGTGTTTTACAACTCTTATTTGCCAGACGTTGCTTTTCCAGAACAGCAGGATAAACTTAGTGCAAAAGGGTTCTCATTAGGATATTTAGGGTCTGTTATTTTACTTGTTTTTAATTTGGCGATGATTATGATGCCCGAAACCTTTGGCTTGGGTGAAGGAGGTGAAGCAAAAATGTTAGCTATGAAGTATTCTTTTGTATCGGTAGGGATATGGTGGATTATCTTTAGTCAGTATACCTTTTATTATTTGCCTAAAGGAAATAAGTCTAACAATAAAATAACTAGTCAAATTTTATTAGATGGTTTTAGAGAGTTAAAAGGAGTTTATAATTCTCTTTCCGATAATTTAATACTCAAACGATATCTAACCGCATTTTTTGTTTATAGTATGGCAGTACAAACTGTAATGCTTGTAGCAACTTATTTTGGAGAACAAGAAATTAACTGGGGAGGAGAGGATCAAAAAACGATAGGTTTAATCTCCAGTATTTTAATTATACAATTAGTAGCTATTGTTGGGGCACAGTTAACTTATAAAGCTTCCGGAAAATTTGGAAATATTCCTACTCTAATTTTTATCAATGGGATATGGGCAGCGCTTTGTATTATTGCATACTTTATATATACTCCATTTCAATTTTACATTACAGCTGGATTTGTAGGTATGGTTATGGGAGGAATTCAGGCATTGTCTCGTTCTACCTACTCAAAATTTTTACCAGAAACTAAAGACACGACCTCTTATTTTAGCTTTTACGATGTAGCTGAAAAAATAGGAATCGTAATAGGAATGTTAATTTATGGTATTATTGATCAGTTAACGGGTAGTATGCGGAATTCAATCGTGTTTTTGGTAGTATTTTTTATTCTTGGTGCATTTTTATTGATTAGAATTCCAAGAAATAAGTAATTCTTCACAATTTTTATTTATGTTTGCTGTTATTACAAAAAAAAACCTACGATCTATGAAAAAAGTTCAACTTTTTAATTGGCTGCTTATTGCTTTTGTAGCAATCCAATTTACTTCCTGTGAAAATGAACCTCTAGAAGGGGAGTTTCCAGAAGAAGATGAAATTGTAACTGTTGAAGAAGGTGGCTTTATTGCTACTATAGAAGGCTCTGAGTTTATTGCAGAATCTGCCAGTGCTACCATGTCTTCTGATAACACATTAATATTAACTGGAATTACAGATACTGGAGATACTATCATATTAACAGCAGAACAAGTTGCGGTTGGAGTTTTTGATATCACAGCAGGATTAGGTAACTTAAATAGTGGTCTTTATTCTAATGATGACAATTTACCTTATATCTCTGCTGAAGCTTTAGGAGGGTTGGGAACATTATATTTATCTGAAATAGATGAGCTTGGATTAACTGTTACAGGAACCTTTAGTTTTACAGGAGCTAGATTGGCTTTTGATGAGGATGGTAACCCTATCTTAGATGGTGATGGTAATCCCCTTATAGAAATGGTTGAGATTACTTCAGGAGAATTTAATAAAATCGCATATACATTAGATGATAATGGAGGTGAAACACCATTAGAAGACGAATTTTTTGCAAAAGTGGATGGAATTGATTTTATTCCAGAATCTATAACCACAACATTAAATGAGTATGCTGACATTAATGTGGTTAAAATAGTAGCTGTAAATGCGGATGGTGCTATTATGAGAATTGATATACCTGAAGAATTAGGAGTTGGTACTTTTGCTATGGAAGCTTTATCTGATGGTACAAAGTTGATTAGTTTATATAACTCAAATACAGGAGGAGAGAATTTAACTTCGAACCCTGGTACAATAACGATTACAAAATTTAACACTAATACTGGTGTCATAGAAGCTACTTTTGCTTTTACAGCTACCGATCCTATTAATGTTGACCCTACAGTAAATGAAGTTACGGAAGGTTCTTTTGCAGTTGATTATGTAGGGACTCCTGGCGATACTGCTACTAATTTTACTGCAGATGTTGATGGTGTTTTCTTTAATCCAGACTCTATAACAATTACGGAGTCTTCATTTAATGGGGTTTCAAGAATTAATATAACAGTAATACAAACTGATGTAGCGACAGGAATTAATCAAACAATGGGAATCTATTTTCCAACAGATATTGAAGTAGGGACTTATGAATTGACGAACCAATTAATAGATGGTACGGAATCATTTGCACAATATTCCCCAGATTTTGGAAATTCAGTTACCTTTAGATCCAACCCTGGTGTATTAACAATTGTAGATTATGATCAAGAAGCTGGAATAATTGAGGGTACATTTTCTTTTCTAGCTGTAGATATATTAAATCAAGATCCAGCAATTTATGAAGTTACTACTGGAGAATTTACTTTAGAGCTTTAATAAAAAGACAAATAATAATTAAAAAACCATCCATAAATTGGATGGTTTTTTTTATAAATCAATGAATTCACACTTTAAATTTTAAAAATGAAAAATTTTAAATTATTAAACATTCTATTTTTATCCCTTTTATCTATTTCATTTATTGGCTGTAATGAAGATGATGATACAAATGATTCAGATGTAAGCGAAGGTCAATTAATAGCTACTATTGATGGAGTTTCCTATAGTGGCGATGTTACTGACACTTCTGCAGTTCTGTTTAATGGTACCTTTAATTTAACGACTTCTAACTCCACTACTGGAGAAACAATTACGATAACAGTTTCTGATGCTGCTTTAGATTCTTTCGATTTAAGTAGTTCTGCAAGCGGTCAAAATGGAGCTGCTTATATTATTAATCAAGAGAATGCATATTTGTCTGTAAGAGAAGGTGGTTCAGGAACACTTACAATTACAAAATTAGATACTGAAAACTTTTTGGCATCTGGAACCTTTGAATTTGTTGGTATAAGAGAATCTGTAGATGTTGATGGAAATATTTTAACCGAAACAGTTACAGTTGCTAGTGGAGAATTTAATAATTTGGTTTTGGTTACTCAAGTAATAGTAGAGCCAAATAATTCATTAGAAGCTAATGTTGATGATGAGGCTTTAAATGCAGATTCAGTAACAGCTGTTGCTATTGATTTAAATACTACGTTATTGATTACTGCTATTAATAATACTTCAAATCAAAATATTGCTATATCCATGCCAGCAGATATTACCGTGGGAACTTATGATTTTAGTTCTTTGCCTACACAAGGAGCAATAATAGGTCAATATACACCTGATCTAGGAGCAAGTGACACCTATGTGTCTATAGATGGAACAATTACCATTACAAGTTATGATGCTGTAAGCGGATTAATGGAAGGTAGTTTTGAATTTACTGCTGGAGATTTTGTAATAATTAATAACACAACCTATTCTATTTCAGACGGAAACTTTTCTGTGGAGTTTTAGCAGAAATTAATAATTGATAATAAAAAAGCCGTTTCAATATTTTGAAACGGCTTTTTTATTAAGATAAGCTATAAATTAATTAGAATCAATATCTCCAGATCCCATTACTTTTTTATCTGTTGTTTCTGGATTACCGGTATAGGTGATGTCACCAGATCCATTTACTCTTGCTTTTAAGCTTTTGCTTGCATGTACTCCAGCGTCTCCAGAGCCAGAAACATAAACTTGAGTGTTTTGTGCGATTAATGATTTACCTGCATAATCACCACTTCCTGTTAGTTTAACTTCTAAGTCGGTAGCTTTCCCTATAAGTTTTAGATCTCCAGATCCTGTTACTTTTGCTTCTACATTCATCGCTTCCACATCTAAAATAATATCCCCAGATCCTGTTAATTCTACTTCAAAAGAGTCGCTTTTAATTGTATTATTAGTTAAGACATCTCCAGAACCAGTTAAAGAAATTTTATTTAAATCTTTAAAAGGAACTGTAACATGAACTCCTTTTTTAGTTTGAATGTTTACTTTGTTTTTTACTTTTATAGTAAGGACTCCGTTTTTAGATTCTACAATAATATGTTCCTGTATATTATCATCAGTGGTAACTGTAATGGAACCTTCGGTACCAGATTCTAATTTTACATCCATAAATCCAACTACTTTTATTTCATTGTAATCTGAAGTTTGATGGGTTTTAGTGGTAATATCTCCATTTCCTTTGACTTTACTAAATTGTGCCTGACTCGTATTAATAAAGAATAGAGTTGTTGCTATAGCTAATGTGAATTTTAAAATTGATTTCATTTTTAATGGTTTTTTATTGTTTAGTTAATGTTACTCCTCCGTACTCGGAGTTAATGTTTATATTATTTCCTGAATTTTGACTTCCGTGGTATCCAGAATATTTTTTACTGTTATTTTGTTTATCACTATGCTGAATGGTTAATCCTTCTTCTCCATTAAAACTTGCATAACGTAAGTCTAAAGCGAAGTCGAAATTTAATCCACTGTCATAACCCATTTTAATGCCTGTATAATCAGCACTAATAACAGCGCTTTTTACAGAAGCCTCTAATTTATCCACTTTAATAGACCCGTAATCAGCGTTTATGTTTAAAGAACTATGAACGGTTCCTATTATATGGCTTATATAATCTCCAGTTCCATCTAATTTCCTTACATCCTCAACAGAAATTTTTCCATAATCACAATTGTAATTTATTTGGGTAACTTCTCCTATTCTTGAATTTGTATAATCTGCATTTAATTCTAAATTTCCAACTTTATCAAGAGTAAAACCAGAATAATCTGCATCAATACTTCCGTTTTTCATATAACCAATTGTAGATTTTGAAGTATAGTCAAAATTTAAACTATTATCGTCAGCATTCAACTCGCCTATTATAAGTTTTCCATAGTCACAACTAATATTGGCTTGACCGTTTAACTTGTTTAGATTAATGGCTCCATAATCATTACTAAGATCCAATGAATTGTTTATTGGCATCTTTATGGTGTAATTAATTTTCATAGAGGAATTATTGTTATTGTTTCCAAGCCAATTCCAGGAACTTTTACTTTTATTAAACTTTGTTATTGCAGATACTAAAGTATTGCTTGCTGAAAATTCAACATCTATGCCATCTAGTCTTTTTTGTACTTTATCTTCATTGTTTCCATCTACAGTAATTATAACATCGATTACGATTCGGTTCTCGTTCCAAGTAACAATATCTACATTTCCGAAGCTATTGTCTACATTTAACTTCGCATCTGAATTTACATTAAATTCTTTGTGAAATGTTTTTTCTTTTTTGTGTTTATATACAGGCTTATCACTGTTGGCGAATATTAATACAGGAAATAAGAATATAAATAAAACTGCTTTAAATTGTGTTTTCATTTTTTTGAGTGTTTAGATTTTTAACTTCTTCAATTTTGTTAATGACTTGTTCTAGCAATTCTATTCTGTTTTGAAAATTGCTGATCATTGCATAAATAACACGTTTGTCGTTTCCGCTTTCTGCCAAATCCTTTTTAAGTAATTCATATTTACTTTCTAAAATTTCTAATTGGTGTAATGCGTCTTGAACTAAAACTTCCGTTTCTGGAGAATTAAATCCTTTTAAAGTTTTTAATTCATTATTAATTGTTGAAGTGAAAAAAGATTGCGTTTGTTCCATCTCTGGAGAAACACTTGCTAAATCTGCGGCATTTACATTTGTATTGATAAATAACCCGCTAATGGTTACAATTATGGCAAGTACAGCTGCAATAGAAATTACTCTTTTTAAATAATAAATGGAGTTGTTTTCTGCTTTGGTCTGTTGATTGTTTAATTTATCTAAAAAACGATGCTGGTGTCCTTCAGGAGTATCTTTTACATTAAAAGTGCCTTCAAGGTTTTCAAATAAATTATCTATAGTATCTTTTTTCATGTCGTTACAATTAATTTTTTTCGTAAACTATCTTTGGCTCTGGAAATTAGCGTCCTGCAATTGGCATAACTGATTTCAAGAATTTCACATATTTCCTCATAATCAAATCCTTCAATAAAATGAAGAGTTAGTATTTGACTATATTTTGTGTTTAAATCTTCCATACAGTTTAAAACTCTATTCGTTTTTAATTGTGTATAATCATCAGCAGAAATTGAAAAGGAATCCTCTTGGGCTTCTTCTATAAATTCTTCATCAGAAATATGTACAAAACGTTTAGACTTATTATACTGACTTACACTATTGTTAATCACAATTCGTTTTAACCAAGATCCAAATGTTGCATTGTCTTTTAAAGAATCCAACTTTGAAAATGCAGTAATAAATGATTCCTGCATTACATCTTCGGCTTCGGCGGTGTTTTTAACAATTCGTATGGCCGTATTATACATTGCATGCTGATAGCGATTATACACCTCTAACTGAGCAAGCTGATTTCCCTTACTACAAAGAGTAAGTAACGTGTTAATATTTTGTTGGGTTAGTGTCAAACTATAAACAATTGTTACCCTAAAGATAGTATATGGATTAGATTGTTACACTTTAAAATAAAAAGTTTTTAAAATAGAGGATATTTTTTAATGAACTAAGCTTATTAGTGGCATAACAATTGACAATATTATAATGAAAGCAACTGTTATCGTTAGGGTAGGAGCTGTTTTTCAAGAATATAAAAAAATAATTAAAAAGAATTACATCATGTTCATCAAAACCTTTTTTAAATAAGGGGTTTAGGAATGACATTATGTCCTAAACGTATATATGGCTAGATCAAAACTTACATCCATCGACAGTTTGTCATTTCAAGATTTAAATGAAGATGCAGATTTAATACCTTTAATGACACCTGAAGATGAGGAAGCAATGAGTAAAGAAAAGTTACCAGAAATACTTCCAATATTACCTTTGCGGAATACAGTTTTATTCCCAGGAGTAGTAATACCTATAACTGCTGGTCGTGATAAGTCAATCAAGCTTATCAATGAAACCAATAAAGGGAATAAGGTGATAGGTGTTGTTTCTCAAAAAGACGAAGAAATAGAAGACCCCGGTTTAGGTGACATTAATCCAGTTGGAACTGTAGCAACCATATTACGAGTATTAAAAATGCCTGATGGTAATACAACCGTTATTCTTCAAGGGAAGAAACGTTTTGAAGTTACTGAGGTTATTACTAGTACTCCTTATATGACCGCAACTATAAAGGAAGTTCCAGAGGCGAGACCAGCAACGGAGAATGATGAGTTTAAAGCCATAATAGATTCTATAAAAGATAAGGCTTTAGAGATAATTAAACAAAGCCCAAACATTCCTTCTGAAGCAGCATTTGCGATTAAAAATATTAAAAGCAGTTCTTTTTTAATCAATTTTGTTTCCTCTAACCTCAATGTGCCGGTAGAAGACAAACAGAAGTTATTAGAGATTAATGATCTTAAAGAACGTGCATTAGAGACGCTTCGATATATGAATATCGAATTGAATAAGTTGTCACTTCGTATGGATATTCAGTCTAAAGTTGAAAGCGATATAAGCGATCAACAACGCGAGTATTTTCTTCACCAACAAATGAAAACCATTCAAGAGGAATTGGGAGGTAACTCATCTGAAGAGGAAATAGAAGCAATGCGCGCTCGTTCCAAAAAGAAAAAATGGAATGAAACCGTAGCGAAACATTTTGAAAAAGAATTATCCAAACTACAAAGGATGAATCCGCAAGTAGCGGAATACGGGATACAAAGAAATTTTTTAGACTTATATCTAGATTTACCTTGGGAAGAATACAGTAAAGATAAATTCAATTTAAAGCATGCAAGGAAAATTTTAGACAGAGACCATTTTGGGTTAGACGATGTTAAAAAACGAATTATTGAACATTTGGCTGTTTTAAAACTTCGGAATGATATGAAATCTCCAATTCTGTGTTTATATGGACCCCCGGGGGTAGGGAAAACGTCTCTTGGAAAATCGATAGCTGAGGCTTTAGGAAGAAAATATGTGAGAATGTCACTAGGAGGAATGCGCGATGAATCTGAAATTAGAGGCCATCGTAAAACCTATATTGGTGCAATGCCTGGAAGAATTATTAAAAGTATTAAAAAAGCAGAAACAGGAAACCCAGTTTTTGTTTTGGATGAAATCGATAAACTTTCTACAGGAAGTCAAGGTGATCCATCTTCTGCAATGTTAGAAGTCTTAGATCCGGAACAAAACAATTCTTTTTATGATAATTTTTTAGAAGTTGGTTATGATCTTTCAAAGGTTATGTTTGTTGCGACAGCAAATAATTTAGGGAGTATACAGCCAGCATTACGAGACAGAATGGAGATTATAAATGTTTCTGGTTATACCATTGAAGAAAAGGTAGAAATTGGAAAAAGACATTTGTTGCCAAGACAATTGGAAGATCATGGTCTTACTAAAGAGGATTTAAAAATAGGAAAAGCTCAGTTAGAAAAAATTGTGGAAGGTTATACTCGCGAAAGTGGAGTAAGGGGTTTAGAAAAGCAATTGGCAAAAATGGTGCGTTATGCTGCTATGAAAATAGCGATGGAAGAAGAGTATGTTAAGAAAGTGACTAACGATATTATTGTTGAGGTTTTAGGAGCTCCTAGGTTAGAAAGAGATAAATATGAAAATAATGATGTGGCCGGAGTAGTTACAGGACTAGCTTGGACAAGAGTTGGTGGTGATATTTTATTCATCGAATCTATTATTTCTAAGGGTAAAGGAACACTTACTCTAACTGGAAATTTAGGAAAAGTAATGAAGGAATCTGCAACTATAGCAATGGAATATATTAAAGCAAATTCTGAAAAATTAGGAGTTTCTTCAACTATATTTAGCAAATATAATGTACATATTCACGTGCCAGAAGGAGCAACTCCAAAAGATGGTCCTAGCGCTGGGATTACTATGCTAACCTCTTTAGTTTCTTTGTTTACACAGAGGAAAGTAAAGAAAAGCTTAGCGATGACAGGAGAAATTACTTTACGTGGAAAAGTATTGCCAGTAGGAGGTATTAAAGAAAAAATTCTTGCAGCAAAACGAGCGCATATAAAAGAAATTTTACTTTGTGAAGATAATAGAAGAGACATAGAAGAAATAAAACCTGAATACTTAAAAGGTTTGAAGTTTAGTTACGTCAAAGACATGAGTCAAGTTTTAGATTTAGCCTTAACTAAGCAAAAAGTTAAGGATGCAAAAACATTGTCGTAAAACAAATCGCATAAGGTTTTTTAATACATCAAAATAAATTATACTTGTAGTCGTTTAAACATTCAGGAAAAGGCATTTTGCGTACATGAATCAAAGGGTAATTATTTTATTTATTTTATTTTCATCTTTGTTTGCGCAAGCTCAAGTTGGGGGACGTTATACCTATCAATTTTTGAATTTGACAACCTCGCCTCGTATGGCTGCTTTAGGAGGGAAAGTAATTACTAATTATGATTATGATCCTACACAAGCATTAGTCAATCCCGCAAGTATTAATCCCGAAATGGATAATCAGCTTTCTGTAAATTATGTAAACTATATTGGGGATGTAAATTATGGTTCTGCAGCTTATGCATACTCTTGGGATCGGCGTACACAAGTGATTCACGCAGGAGTAACCTATGTTAATTACGGGACCTTTGAGGGCTATGATGAACAAGGAAACGAAACCAATAGTTTTAGTGGAGGAGAAGTAGCGTTATCTGTTGGTCATGCTAGAAATATAGCCTTTACAGACTTTCATATAGGTGGAAATATAAAATTTATCTCTTCTACTTTAGAGCAGTATTCTTCTTTTGGAGTAGCTGTAGATATTGGTATGATGTATGTTTATAAAGATTGGGATTTAAATATTTCGGGTGTTGCCAGAAATTTAGGAACTCAAATTACTACCTATGATGAAATTTATGAGCCCTTACCTTTCGAATTGATATTTGGAATTTCCCAAACTTTTGAAAATATTCCGATTAGATGGCATCTTACTTTCGAGAATATGCAAATCTGGAATGTAGCATTTTCAAACCCAAATAGGGAAGAAATTGATCTAGAAGGAAATGTTGAGGAGGAAAATATTAATTTTATCGATAATGTGTTTAGGCATACTATTGTTGGAATAGAATTATTTCCAGATAAGGGATTTAATATTCGCTTAGGTTATAATTTTAGAAGAGGAGAAGAGCTTAGAATTTTAGAAAAGAGAGCGTTTGCAGGTATTAGTGCAGGTTTCTCCATGAAATTAAACAAACTTAGGTTGAGTTATACATATTCCAAATTTAGTATTGCAGCTGCAACTAGCTATTTTGGTTTAAATATAGATCTTCAATAAGTTTATTGATTTAAAAAAACATACTGTTTTGAAAAAAATTACTATTGCCATTGACGGTTATTCCTCTACTGGAAAAAGCACTGTTGCAAAACAACTTGCAGAATATCTTGATTATATTTATGTCGACACAGGAGCGATGTATAGAGCGATTAGCCTATATGCATTGCAAAGTGAAATTTTATCAACGAACAAATTTGATAAAAAAGCATTACTAGACACACTACCTAATATCGATATTGCGTTTATAAAGAAGGATATTAAAAGTAAGCCTGAAATGTTTTTAAATGGTACTAATGTGGAGACAGAAATAAGAACCATGTATGTTTCAGACTTTGTAAGCTCTGTAGCTGCTATACCTGAGGTTAGAAGAAAATTAGTTGCAATACAACAACAAATGGGTTTGGAGAAAGGAATTGTTATGGATGGTCGAGATATTGGGACTGTTGTTTTCCCAAAAGCAGAACTAAAAATATTTATGAATGCAAAAGCTGAGGTTCGTGCCAATCGACGTTATAAAGAATTGTTAGAAAAAGGGGAAGACGTTACTTATGCAGCAATATTGAAAAATGTTCAAGATCGAGATTTAATGGATACTACTCGGGAAGATTCCCCATTAGTAAAAGCGCAGGATGCAATAGAAATTGATAATTCAGAAATCAACCAAGAAGATCAATTTCATATTATTTTGCAATTGACAAAAGACCGAATTGCAGGTAGAGTATAATAATTTTAAAATGTACATTTACAAATAAAACAATATTATGAGACTTAAAAAATATTCACTTCTGTTATTACTTGTATTATTAGTTAATACAATTACTGCTCAAAAATATATAAAAACTGATAGCAAAACGGTTACTAAAGAGTGGAAAGGCTATACATTTTCTTCCTCAAAACCTTTAGTCGAAAATATTTCTGAAGTTTCGGAACTATCTTCTTTGAAAAGAGCACTTAGTAAAAAAGCTATTAATAATTTATTAGAAGCCGAAGAAATGATCACTGTTTTTGCGATTACAAATAATGGCTTTTCAGAATTACAAACAAAACACGATTCTATTTTTGATGCTTCAAAAACGAAACAATTAACTGCGATAATAACTTATCATGTGGTGCCAGGAAGAGTGGATAGTCATTCTATTAAAAATGAAGTTGAGCGTAAAGGAGGCATTGCATATTATGCTACATTGCAAGGAGAGAAATTAGGAATTAAAGAGGAATACGGGCAATTGCTATTGGTAGATGCCAAGGGGAATACTTCAGTAATATCAGCAACTGACTTTTTCCATAAAAATGGATTCTTTCATATTGTTGAAGGAATAGTTTTACCAAAAGCAGCAGAATAATTAATCTTGTTAATTGATTAATTATTCTATCTTAAACTAGCTCCGAATTCTTTTTCAAATTGTAATTGAAGCTTTTTCATTATTTTATCGATTTGCTTATCTGTAAGCGTTTTTTTCTCGTCTTGTATGGTAAAGCTCAAAGCATAGGATTTCTTTCCACTTGGAAGGTTTTTACCAGTATAAACATCAAATAAAGTTATCTTTTTTATTAAGTTTTTTTCAGTTTTTAAAGCAGTTTCTTGCAAATCATTAAACGATACAGAATTGTCTATTAACAAGGCAAGGTCTCTTTTAACTTTAGGGAACTTAGGTATCGCTTGCAATTTGAAGTTTTCTTTTGTAATTTCTTCTAAAATAGCATCCCATTGAAAGTCTGCATATAAGGTTTCCGCTTCAATGCCAAATGAATTTGTAATGTTCTTTTTAATAATTCCAAATTCTACCAATTCCTTTTTGTTTTTTGAAAAAGATAATCCTTCAGAAAAAACATCATTTTTAAAGCTATTTTCAGAATAGGAATCAATTCCAATTCTTTCTAATAAAGTTTCTATAATTCCTTTAAAATAAAAGAATTCCCCTTTTTGACTTGCAACTGCCCAATTATCTTCGTTTTTTGCTCCTGATACTAATAGGGTTAAATGTTTAGGCTCTTCTCTTCCTTCGGAATATTTATGGTAGGTATTTCCAAATTCAAAGAGTTTTATATCAGCAGCTTTTCGATTGGTATTATAAGATAAAGCTTCTAATGCATTAAATAACATAGACTGACGCATTACCGATAAATCATTGCTTAATGGATTTAACATTTCGATATTATGCTCTGCTTTTAAATTTTCACTAAGCTTTATATATTTAGGAGAGGTAAGTGAGTTGCCCATCATTTCATGAAAGCCTAAGGCAGTAAGTTGTAAACCTATTTTATTCTGTACTTGGTAATCTTCAACAATCTGAGTAGTTGAAATTGATGCGTTTAGTTTTTCAGTAAATTGGATGTTGTTATATCCATAAACTCGAAGTATTTCTTCAATAACATCTGCTTCTCTGGTAACATCATTTCTATAGGCAGGAATATTCATTCCTAGTCCAGCTTCTGTGATATTATTTATTTTTATTTCAAGGGAAGTCAAGATCGATTTAATAATTTCTTTTGGAATTTCTTCGCCTATAAGCTTTTTCGTATTCTCAAAATTTAAAAACACTTGATGGTCTTCTATCTTTTTAGGATAAATATCTACCACATCGCTAGTGACGATACCTCCTGCAATTTCTTGAATTAAAAGGGTAGCTCTTAATAAAGCGTATTTGGTGATATTAGGGTCGATCCCACGTTCAAAACGGAAAGATGCATCCGTATTTAGAGCATGACGTTTAGCAGTTTTTCTTATACTTACAGGGTTAAAATAAGCGCTTTCTAGAAAAATACTCGTAGTTTTTTCAGTTACACCACTATCAATTCCGCCAAATACACCTGCAATACACATGGGTTTATCTCCGTCACATATCATTAAATCTTCTTCATGAAGCTTGCGTTCAACACCATCTAGTGTGGTAAATTTTGTGCCTTTAGCAAGAGTTTTAACTTCAATTTTATTGTTTGCAATTTTATTACTGTCGAATGCATGTAAAGGTTGTCCCAACTCATGCAACACATAATTGGTAGCATCTACAATGTTATTAATGGGAGCTAAGCCAATCGATTTTAATCTGTTTTGAAGCCATTGTGGAGAATCAGCAACTTTTAAATCACTAATAGTAAGCCCACAATATCTTGGTGCTAAAGTGTTGTCTAAAACTTCTACATCAATTTTATGAGTTCGGTTTTCAACTTTAAAGCTACTGGTTGAAGGTGTTATTAATTCTAGTGTAATTTCTTGTCTTATTAACCCAGCTTTTAAATCACGAGCTACACCCCAATGACTCATAGCATCTGCTCGATTTGGTGTTAGGCCAATTTCGAATATTTGATCATTTTCAATATTAAAAACCTCTGTAGCAAGTGTGCCAGGGATTAAAGATTCCTCAAGAACCATAATTCCATCATGACCTTTACCTAGGCCTAATTCATTTTCAGCGCAAATCATTCCAAAGCTTTCTTCTCCTCTAATCTTTCCTTTTTTTATTTTCCAAGGATTTCCATCTTCATCATATAATGTAGTTCCAATTGTGGCTACTGGTACTTTTTGTCCTGCATTAACATTAGGTGCGCCACAAACAATCTGCAAAGTTTCTCCACCACCAATATCTACTTTGGTTACTTTTAAACGATCTGCATTTGGGTGTTGTATGCATTCTAAAACATGCCCAACTATGATACCTTTAAGTCCGCCTTTAATAGATTCGAAAGATTCAACACCTTCTATTTCCAGACCTAAATCGGTTAATAATTCTCCTGTTTTTTCGGCAGCCCAATCAATTTTAATAAATTGCTTTAACCAGTTATATGAAATCTTCACTTGTTTACATTTTGTTACAATCCGCAAAGATAACATTTACCAAGTTTTATGTAAAGATTTTTTATACTTTCGAACTAAAGATTTCAAAATTTAAATTTCATGAAAATATTCAACCCATTTGTAATTTCTTTATTTATAATAATACCCTTTGTTTTTTCTTGCAAAAATGAATCTAATACATCGGAAAATGAAGAGATAAGTAGATTGAAAGTAGGGATGTGGCGCACTGTTTTAAAAGTTGAGAATGAAAAAGAATTGCCTTTTATTTTTGAATTACAGTCGGATACTACTTTGGTAATTCATAATGGGGTAGAAAGGATAGAAGTGAGTGATATAGTGATTAATGGAGATTCAATTACGATACAAGCTCCTGTGTTTGAAGGGGTCTTTAAAGGAAAAATGATTTCTTCAGAATTGATTAAAGGAGATTTTATAAAACCTAGTTTAGATAGAGTAGTGCCATTTACCATGGCTTTTGGCGAGGATAAACGATTCACTATTTCAAAAAAGCCAAAAGCAAATATCAGTGGAAATTGGGAAACGATGTTTAGTCCAAACACAGAGGAAGATAGTTACATTGGCAAAGGAACCTTTAATCAAGAAGGAGGTAAGGTTACTGGTACTTTTAGAACTACCACAGGAGATTATCGATTTTTGGAAGGAGTGATGGAAGGAGATTCTTTAAAGCTTTCCACTTTCGATGGAGCACATGCTTTTTTGTTTGAGGCAAAAGTGACTGATAGTGCCATGGCAGGATTTTTCTATAGTGGAAATCACTGGAAAGAACCTTTTGTAGCCAAACGTAATGAAAGCTTCGAGTTACCTTCAGCAAATTCTCTTACTTACTTAAAGGAGGGCTATGATCGACTTGCTTTTTCTTTTCCTAATAATGAGGGGGAATTAATTTCATTAGAAGATGATCGATTTAAGGATAAAGTAGTCGTTGTGCAAATTATGGGTACTTGGTGTCCTAATTGTTTGGATGAAACTAAATATTATTTAGAATATTTAAAAAAACATAAGAATAAAGATTTGGAGTTTGTAGCTCTTTCTTTTGAATATGCAAAAACAGAAGAAAAAGCTTTAATGGCTATCAACCGATTAATTGAAGTATTGGAAGTTCCATATCCTGTGTTATTAGCACAATATGGTACCACAAATAAGAAAAAAGCTAACGAAAAACTCCCCATGCTTAACCATGTATTATCATACCCAACTTCTATGTTTATTGATAAAAAAGGAAAGGTTAGAAAGATTCATACTGGTTTTAATGGGCCAGCGACAGGAGAGAAGTATGTTGTATTTAAAACTGAATTTGAAAGTTTTATGACGGAGTTGTTAGAAGAATGATTTAAAAAAAATTAGAATCGTTTGCCAATACCAATAGCTATAGTAAGTGAGTTTACATGACCGTTCTTTAAATCATAAATAAATTCTGGAGCAAAATCCCAATGATTCCCAATTTCAAACTCGTAGCCAACACCAACTCTTATAATAGAAAAATTCTCATGTTCTTCAATTTCAATACCTGGGCCAAAAATAAAAGAGAACTCATTATCCCAAGGGCTAAATAAAACTGGAAGAGCAATAATTAAGGGGTTTTCTCTATTAATTGTAACGCCATCATCTTCTATAGAATAATAGGCGATTTCAACATCGGATTTAAGTGCTAAGCCCCATTTTTTATTAAACCAATATTGTAATTCTAAACCTAATGTTGGGAGGACAGCAAATTTTCCATTTTCTAAATCCGCCTCTGGAATGTATGCTTGACCTAAGGCAAAAGCAGCTCTAAAGTGTTTGAATTCGTGATGCGTGCTTTCTTCCTGTGCCTCATGATCTTGTGCTATTATTGATGTTGAGCTTATTAAAAGCAAAAGGCTAAAAAGGATGTGTGGTTTTTTCATTTTTATAGTGTATTTTAGCAAATTTATTATTTCTAATGTATGTTTCTATGATTTTGTTAATCATAAGTATAAATTTTCTTAGAAGAGCCATCGTTATATAGTATAATTTGAATCCCATCATACTTTTCAGAAACCATTCTTCCCAACAAATCATACCTTCCAATTATTTTTTTTGGAGTTGAATTAAGGTTAAAATCACCAAGGCCTAAAATTCCTTTGCTTATTTTAATTTCATAGGAGTAAACTTGTTCTACATCTGTGAAAATTTCCGGCATAGAAGCAACAATAAAATATACCGAAGTGTCCTCTGGTGTTAAGTTTAATATAATGGATCCTTCTTGGTCAGAATCCATTTCTAAATCGTGAAAAGAAGTGCCAATTTCTGTGTTCTGAACTATGATTTTCCCTTGAAAATAGGAAGGGGACCCTTCACTGCCAAACATGTCACTATTCAATTCGAAGGTATAAGATTCGGTACTTTCATTGTTTATTTTATAGGTATTATAAGACCAGCCAGTCGTCACCTTGTCATTTTCAGGGCGAACCCATCCGTTACTTCCAGTATTTTGATAAACAGCAATAAATTCGTTGTCATCTAAAGGGTCTGCATAATCATCCCATTCCGTTTCAAAACGAGTAATTTGATTTTCGGGTAAAAAATCGAAACTATTGGTCATATGAGCTGCCCAATCTATAAAATGGTTTCTAAAAACAGAGCCTCCAATTTGATTGAAAAAGTATTCTTGTGGTAAATCGGTTGTCCCAGCATACAATCCATCTGTTATTAAATTATCTGGGACATCAGTTTCTTCGCTTAAATAATAAAGAAATAAGGCAAGAGCGTATTGATGCACATAACGCTGCCAGTTTTGAGGGTAGCTATCTGGAAAGTTGTCATAACTTAACCATAGTGCTACATGTGGAAGTCTAACTAAAGATTCAGCCTCGAGAAAAGCTCTGTCATCGTTTGGATTTTGTATAGCAGAAAACCAGTTTGCAGCAGCTTCAATATACCATTGACTATCACCAGAATATTCGAAACCTGGGGATGTCCCGCTATATTGAAACACATGAAAGGTTTCGTGACCTACATTGATCCAGTCATTATGAGCTCCTATTGGAAGGGTTAAATATGGATAGCCATTGGTGTCTGTACCTTGGCCATTAGCCCATTCATCGGGAAAAATATCTCCAGATTGATGTAAGTATACATTGTAATAATAACCATCTGTAGGATTTGGAGGGTCTTGCATCGCAAGGTCGTTTAAACAAACATCTCTATAATTATTCATATAACTGAGCAATAGTTCGGCTTCTGCTTGTCGGTCCCAGTTATTATCCCACCAAACAATATAGATCCCAGAGGTTACCGTGTCGCATTCTGTTAAATTGCCATATTCACTATTGATAGTGTATTGAGAGTGCGCCTTTGTGTATAAAAATAAGGTAATTAATAAAGAGAATACTATTCTAAATGGATACTTATTATAAACCATAAATGAATTTTTTACTAAAATAAAACAAATATGTGAAAGCACTTTAGGTTATGAATTTTGATGCCCTCAGAATGAATAAAAGTATTTATATAATCTGAATTATGTGGTACTTGTATTTAAGAATTAGAGTGCTTAACTTATATAGTTCCAAATATTTCGATACTTAGATAATTGAATATAAGTGCTTTTTATGGGAAGATTAACTGGTGATGATAGTGAAGGGTCGCTTTTTAATAATTGTGAGGCATAACTTCTTGCTAGCTTTAAAATTTCGTGATCTTTAATAATATCTGCAATTCTAAGGTTTAAAACGCCACTTTGTTGTGTCCCCATAAGATCTCCAGGACCTCTAAGTCTAAGATCTACTTCTGCAATTTCAAAACCATCACTTGTTTTTACCATCGTTTTTAAGCGGGCTTGAGCATTTTCAGATAGTTTGTGACTGGTCATTAAAATACAAAAGCTTTGTTCAGCACCTCTACCAACGCGTCCACGCAATTGGTGTAATTGTGAAAGACCAAATCGTTCCGCACTTTCTATTACCATAACACTAGCATTTGGAATATTTACTCCAACTTCAATAACAGTTGTTGCAATCATGATCTGAGTTTCCCCTTTGATAAAACGATTCATTTCAAATTCTTTGTCTTTGGGTTTCATTTTTCCATGAACTATAGAAATTTGATAATTTGGTTTCTGAAATTCTCTAGAGATACTTTCGTAGCCATCCATCAAATCTTTATAATCTAAAGCCTCAGATTCTTGAATTAATGGGTACACAATATAGACCTGTCTACCCTTTAAAATTTCATCTTTTAAAAAGCGAAAAACACGTAGTCTATTTGCATCAAATCTATGTACAGTTTTGATCTCTTTTCTACCTGGTGGAAGTTCGTCAATAATCGAAATATCTAGGTCTCCATAAACGCTCATAGCGAGGGTTCTTGGAATGGGTGTTGCAGTCATCACTAAAACGTGTGGAGGGAACTTATTTTTAAGCCATAATTTACTGCGTTGCGCAACTCCAAATCGATGTTGTTCGTCTATAATAGCAAGGCCTAAATTCTTGAATTTCACCTTATCTTCGAGCAGAGCATGAGTGCCAATTAGGATGTCAATTTCGCCACTTTCTAGTTTTTCATGGATAATTCTTCTGTCTGAAGCTTTAGTTGAACCAGTTAGTATGTATGTACTGAGTTTTAGATTATTACATAATTCTAATAAACTATTATAGTGCTGGACTGACAAAATTTCAGTCGGAGCCATTAAGCAAGTTTGAAAACCATTGTCAATAGCTATTAACATTGACATTAACGCGACTATAGTTTTTCCAGAACCTACATCCCCTTGCAATAATCGATTCATTTGCGCTTTACTCCCTAAGTCGTTTCTAATTTCTTTGATAACTCGTTTTTGCGCATTGGTCAATTCGAAAGGTAAATGCTCTTTAAAAAAAGTATTAAAATACTCCCCTACTTTTGGAAATGGATAGCCTTTTATTTTTGATTTATGGAGATGATTTTTACGAATTAATTGTAGCTGAATGTAAAATAATTCTTCAAATTTTAGGCGGTATTCTGCCCTTGCTAAAAGGTCTTGATTTTGGGGAAAATGAACATTTAAAAGAGCCTCTTTTTTGGAGCTTAATTTAAGGGTTTCTAAAAGGGGTTTTGAGAGGGTTTCTGTAATGTTATTTTTTGACTCTAAAAATAGTTGTTGCATCAAGGTATTTATAACTCGATTTGTAATTCCTCTTGCTGCTAATTTTTCTGTAGAAGGATAAACAGGTTGCATAACTGGACGTAAACTTTTTTCATAATCGCTTAACAATTCTATCTCTGGATGAGGCATTGAAAACAATCCATTAAACCAATTCGTCTTTCCGAAGATTACATAGGCTTCATTCAATTTTAAATTTTCTCGAATCCATTTATGACCACGAAACCAAATCAGTTCCATTTTTCCAGAATCATCTATAAAGCTTGCTACCAAACGTTTTCCCCTTTTTTGCTCAACGTTTTTAATATGAGTAATCTTGCCAATTATTTGTACTTCAGCATTAGTTTTTTGAAGTTGTGATATTTTGTAAAATTGAGTGCGATCTAAATATCGATTTGGAAAAAGGTTAAGCAAATCTTGAAAAGTATGAATTCCTAACTCTTTTTTAAGTAAATCAGCCCTATTTGGGCCTACACCCTTAAGGTAGTCAATGGGAGTTTGAAAAAAAGCAGGAGTCATTTATATTTATTTTTTTTTGAGTTAAGATTTTTATAAAAATAAATTACTAAATTATATATTTGTAGGGAAACATCCCCTAAAAAAAAACAAATGAAAACATTTTACATGCTATTCCTTCTATTTTTTAGCCTAACTATTAATGCTAAAACTAACTTAAATAATACAATTCCAACTTTAACTACCCAGTTATCTGAGGAATATCCCTTAGAGATGCAAGAGTTAATAGCATACCAAATTTATATTAATGCTACTGTAGAGGATCCAGATACCATGGAGGAAGTTACATTAAATATTAATGGAGAAACTTTTAATGCTATAGAAAATAATGGGTACTATTATTATTTATGGACCCCTTCTTCTTTTGGAACACATGAAATAATAATCACAGCAATAGCTGCCAGTGGTGATGAAACTTCACTTACCAGGAATATTGAAGTAACCAATGCGATTAGTTCGCAAACAGTAGAAACCTTGCAAGATGTTGTTATAGAGTTTAATGGAGATAATAGTAGATGGTATTATGGAACTTATACTTTACCTCAGTTTGTAGGTGCTTATGATTCAATTAATGCATTTTTAGAAGTTGAGTGTCCTGATGTAAATGGAGGTTGCGATGATTGGGATCGATGGGCACATATTGATGTGAAAGCCCCAGACGGAAATTGGATACAGCTTATACGTTATATAACGCCTTATGGTGTTGGATGTAATCATGAGCTTGATGTAACAGATTATATGTCTTTATTACAAGGAGAAATAGAGTTTAGAGTATTCATTGATACTTGGGGAACAGGAGGATGGCAATTAACTCTTAATTTAGATTATAATCAAGGTTCTCCAGAGTATAATTATAGTGGAGTAGTTGAGGTTTGGGATGATGCTTATGATTTTGGAAACCCTGCTGATTTACAACCTGTAGAATCTTATACAGCCGATATTTCAGAATTAGTTGATGAATCTTATTTAAGGTTATCAAATACTGGGCATGGCTGGGGCGAAAATAATACAAGTAATGCTGCAGAATTTTTTAATGCATATCATTATATAGACATTAATGATACTGAAGTTTATACACAACATTTATTTAATTTATGTAACCCTAACCCAGATAATTGTATTGATCAGCTAGGAACTTGGTTTTATAATAGAGCAGGTTGGTGTCCCGGAGCAATTTCGCCACCAGATATTTTTGACCTAACAAGTTATGCAGGTTCAAATTTTGATTTGGACTACCGTTTTCACCCTACCTATCAAGATTTTTGCCATCCAAATAATTCAGAATGTGTGTCAGGTGCAACTTGCCCTGATTGTAACGATGGGTATAATCCAGTATATTTTGTAGATGGACATATTATTAATAAAAGTGATAACCCTATAGTTTATGGAAATATTTTAGGAACTGAAGTCATTAATAACGATGAAGTGTACGATATTTCTGTATATCCAAATCCTTCTAATGGAGAATTTTCGATTTTTACTAAAAACCTTGAAGGTAAAACCAGATTAAGTGTTCATACTATAGAGGGAAGACAAGTAAAGGTTTATTATTTTAATTCAAATGAAGAATTAACAAATTATAAGTTTAACCTTAAAGGTTTATCAAGTGGGATATACTTTATAAATTTAGAAAATGCTTATGGCACTGGTGCTAAAAAAATTATTTTAGACTAGACATTCTACATATTACATTTTAAAAAGGCTATTTTTGAGTATCGGAAATAGCCTTTTTCATTTTAACATTTTCATTTTTACAAGTCATAAGATGAAATTATTTGATTTTAATATTAAATATTTATGTTTAATTCAATTATTATTAATTGGGTTTTGTGGCATTGCGCAACAAACTGAAATCGTTGATTTTATTAAAACGGATGCAACTATAGAGCCAATAATTTTAGAAAAAAAGGTTCTTGGTAAGGCTTCTTATACTTTTAAAGTATTAAAAAAATGTGATTCTATATTTTTGGATGGAGTTGGTATTATTCTTTTAAAAGTAAATTCAAAAAATAGTATTTCTATTTCTTCTGCAAATAAAAAAATCTGGTTGGTTTCAAATTTTAAAGCCAATAAAACGTATACCGTTTCCTTTGATTATGAAGCTAGACCAAAGAAGGCATTATATTTTACAGGAGATCAGATTTGGACACAAGGACAAGGAAAATACACATCACATTGGCTGCCTAGTTTAGACGATATGAATGATAAAATGGAGTTTAACCTTACTATAAATGTTCCAAAGCAAAAAACGGTTATTGCCAATGGTAAATTGCTAAATACAATCGAAAAAGGGGATCTTAATTCCTGGGAGTTTGGAATGGATAGCCCAATGTCAAGTTATTTAGTTGCTTTTGCAGTTGGCGATTTTGAAAAGAAAGATTTCATTTCAGCTTCAGGGGTACCAATAGAGTTATATATTAATTCAAAAGATATTGAAAAGATAGAGCCTACTTATCGTAATACGGATATTATTTTCGATTTTTTAGAGAAGGAAATAGGAGTTCCATATCCTTGGCAAAATTACAAACAAGTTCCAGTAAGAGATTTTTTATACGCAGGAATGGAGAATACTACAGCAACTTTCTTTTCAGAAGCATTTGTTGTTGATTCTATAGGTTATGAAGATCGAAACTATATTAATGTAAATGCGCATGAGTTAGCACATCAATGGTTTGGTAACTTAGTTACCGAAACGGAAGGACTTCATCATTGGTTGCATGAGGGCTTTGCCACCTATTATGCACATTTAGCCGAGCGTGAAATTTTTGGAGAAGACTATTATTACTGGAAATTATTTCAGTCTGCTGAACAGTTAAATTCACTAAGTAATGAAGGAAAAGGGGAGTCCCTAGTAAACTCCAAGGCTAGTTCATTAACATTTTATGAAAAGGGCGCTTGGGCATTGCATATATTAAGTGAAATAGTAGGGGAGAGTAAATTTAAAAAAGCAATAAAAAATTACCTGGAAAGATATCAGTATAGAAACGTCACTACCGATGACTTTATTTATGAAGTAGAATTAGTTTATGGAAAAGAATTAACAGATTTTAGAAGGGATTGGCTTCAGCAAAGTGCTTTTAAATCGGAACAAGCTTTTAATTCACTTATGAAATCTCCATTTATGAAGGAGTATTTTGAAACTTCAGCTTTACTAGAAACACCACTTACGCTAAAGGTTAAGGAATTGGAAAAGGCACTTACTTTTCCAAACGATTTTTTAGGACAAGAGGCAGTACATCAATTGGAGGGAGAGCCTTTATTGCTTTCGATACCTTTATATAAAAAAGCTTTTCTAAGCAATAATTTGTATGTGAGGCAAGCCATAGCATTAACTCTTACCAAAGTCCCAAAAGAATTAAAGACAGAATATGAGACTTTGTTAAATGACAAGTCTTATGTTACTCAAGAATTAGCGATGGGTAATTTGTGGGTTTCGTTTCCAGATGAAAAAATTGAGTATTTGGATCTCATGAAAAATGCTCAAGGTTTTCAAGATAAAAATATTCGTCAGTTTTGGTTATTTTTGGCTTTGCTTACTGAAAATTATGAACCCTCTAAAAGACCTGAATTCATTGAAGAGTTAAAACAATATACTTCTCCAGTATATGGGCATAATATTCGTGAGATAGCCTTGGAATACATTAGCTATTTAGATATATGGGATCCAACCACCTTATTAAACTTATTGGATGCAAGCCAACATCATTATTGGCGTTTTCAAAAGTCGTCAAGGGCTATTTTAAAGGGGGTTTTAGAAAATGACAAGTATCGCAACCAATTTATTATGTTGGGAAAGGAGATGGAGCCAAGATCACTTAATTTTTTAAATAGAATGCTTAATGAATATTGAGATTTTAAGGCTAAGGTTTATAATTAAATCTCAATTGCCTATTATATGAGAGCTCTTGTTATTTCGGGTGGTGGTAGTAAAGGGGCATTTGCAGGTGGTGTTGCTCAATATTTAATAGATGAACTAAAACACAATTACGACCTTTTTGTAGGGACCTCTACTGGTAGCTTGCTTATTAGTCATTTGGCATTAAATAAAACGCAAAAAATAAAAGACATTTATACTTCAGTAAACCAAGAAAGTATATTTAGTAATTGTCCATTTACCATTAAAAAAGAGAAGCATGGCCAAACAGAAATTGGAATCAATCATTTTAATGTTCTAAAAAACATATTAGGGGGTAAAAAAACCTTTGGGGAAAGTAATAACCTCCGAAAACTAATTTCGGAAGCACTTTCTATTGAAGAGTTTGAATTATTAAAAAAAAGCGTTAAAGAAATTGTAGTCACTGTTTCAAACCTATCATTAAACCAAGTAGAGTATAAATCCATTAACGATTTTGAATATGAGGATTTTTGCGACTGGATTTGGATCTCTTGTAATTATACTCCTTTTATGAGTTTGGTGAAAAAGGAAGGTTGCGAATATGCAGATGGAGGCTTCGGAAGTATGGTGCCAATAGAAGAAGCTATAAAGAGAGGGGCAACAACAGTAGATGTTATTGTTTTAGAAACAGAAGTAGCTCATTTAAATAGAATGCCTTCAAGAAATGTGTTTTCTCTAATAACAAATATGCATTCATATATGGCAGATAGAATAGAAAAGCAAAATATTCGTATCGGAAAGTTTGTAGCTACACACAATGAAGTAATTATTAATCTCTATTATACTCCTACAGTATTAACGACCAATTCGCTTATATTTAATAATAGTAAAATGCATCTTTGGTGGGAAAGTGGTTTTGAATTTGCAAAAAGAAAGAATATTGATTTGAATGAAATTAAAGAATAAAGCTTCCATTAAAATCATACACTTTTTAAAATATTTCTGAAACTTCTTTTTTCAAATACATTAAGGCTTTATGTGAAGGTGTTACTTCGCCCATAAAATGGTTTAATAAAGTTTCGCGTAATTTGTCTGAACTATCCACTTTTTCACTCATTGCAGACTGTCTGATCAATTGTGTCGTTGCGTTTTTTGCAGCCATTATAATATTCCAACACTCTGGACTCACATAAATTTGTTGTACAAGATTATGCTCATATTCATTATCAATATTCTGAATAAGTAAAGTTTCATATTTCTGAAGTTCATCAGAATAAGGTTTTACTCGAATCAATAATTTATTAGGATCTATTCTTTCTAAAAACAAGGTTAAACGTTCATAGGCTTGTAGCCTTATTGGGATAGTGCTTTTTTGAGCATCTTTTTGTAGGAGATACCTTCTACGGCCTTCTTCATTAGCGGTATGACCCTTAAAAAAAAAGTAAGCAATTAGGCCTACTACTATTGCAGGTAATAAATAGGCTACATAATTTAAAACTTGACTTACATCTTCCATAATAAAAATATTTTAAAAGCAAACTTAGTTTGTTTCTAATTATTGTACAAGATTAGAATCAATCAATTCCTATACATTTTAAAAATATTATATTATCTATTTATGGTTTCCTCCTAAGAAGCTACAATCCTTCAGCTCTTGCATTGTATTATAGGGGATTGTAGTTTTATGATACATATAAGTTCTGTCCAATTCTTTGGAAAGATGATGGTCATCAACATTCATTTCAATATCATCCATTTTAAATTGACAAGGGTGTTCGTAACCAGCCGCGTGTGTTATTTCCAACAATTCTTTTCTGAAAGTTTTAAAATATTGAGCTAAGCGTTCCGATTTTAATGGGATATTAATCCCATTTTGAAGCCATTTGCTTTGCGTTGCCACACCACTTGGGCAACGGTTGGTATGACAAACTTGAGCTTGAATACAGCCTATACTCATCATTGCTTCTCGTGCTACATTAATACAGTCAGCTCCCATTGCAAATGCCATTGCTGCTTTCGCAGGAAAACCTAATTTTCCGCTTCCAATAAAAACGATTCTGTCTGTAATTCCTCTTTTCTGAAATACTTTATATAAATCACTAAAGGCATATACCCAGGGTAAAGAAACATGGTCTGCAAAACTAGGGGGTGCTGCACCAGTTCCTCCTTCACCTCCATCTACAGAAATAAAATCTGGGCCCTTACCAGTTTCCTTCATAATATCTGCTAGTTCTCTCCATTGCTCTAATTTTCCAATAGCACCTTTTACACCTATCGGTAATCCTGTTTTATCAGCCATTAACTCAATAAAGTCAACCAGTTCAGTAACGTTCGAAAATACAGTGTGATTAGGAGGAGACAGTACATCTTTTCCAATTGTAACTCCTCTTATTTCTGCAATTTCTTTAGTGATTTTTGCTCCTGGTAGAACTCCACCTTTACCTGGTTTTGCGCCCTGTGAAAGTTTTATTTCGATAGCTCTTACAAAAGGGTTGTCTTTTACTAATTTTTCTAATTCACTCATAGAAAAATTCCCTTCTGAATCTCTTACGCCAAAGTATCCTGTTCCAATTTGGAAGACAACATCTCCGCCATTGCTATGATAAGGGGATAAGCCTCCCTCACCAGTATTATGGTATGCTCCTGCGATTTCAACACCTTTGTTTAAAGATTCTATAGCTTTTGCAGATAAAGAGCCAAAACTCATTGCAGATACGTTTATTATAGAAGCAGGGCGAAAGGGCTTTCTTCTTTTGTGAAAAGTTCCCATTACCTTAGCACAGGGTAAAAATGTTTTGTCCACTGAATTTGGATGCTCTTTGCCAATTTTGAATGGCATCATGGCATTATTTATAAATATGTGTTGATGGGCATAAATATCTCTATCGGTTCCGAAGCCCTCATAATTATTTTCATGTTTTGCAGAAGCATAAATCCAACTTCGTTCAATACGATTAAATGGTAATTCCTCTCTATTATTAGCAACTAAATACTGCCTTAACTCTGGACCAATTTTCTCAAGAAGAAACCGAAAATGACCTAAAATAGGGAAGTTATGGCTAATACTGTGTTTTGCTTGTATAATGTCTCTTATCGCCAATAACACGAAGCCAATAATTATCCAACCCCACCATGGGATTAAGCCAATAATTTCTATAATTGAATCCATAAATATTTGTTTTTTAATTCTATTTATTTTGCATTTAAATAATCTATGGTCAACATACAAAATGTTTTTACTCCTAAAAGCATACTGCTATCATCTATCATGAAATCTGGAGTATGGTGTGGAAAGGATTCTGTATTACCAGGAGTCATTCCTCCTAAAAAGAAATACAAACCCGGTACGACTTCTTGGTAATAAGAGAAATCTTCTCCGCCTGTAGTAGCTTTAACTAATTTCACGTTTTCCTTTCCAGCAGCAGCTTCCAAACTAGGCAACATTTGTTGTGTTAAATCTAAATCATTAAAAGTTATTACCGTATTACTCTGCCATTCTATTGTTGCTGTTCCTCCATAGGCTTTTGCAATATCTCTAGCCATTTCGTTCATGCGGCGCATAATTAATTCTCTCATATCTGGGTCAAGAGTTCTTACGGTACCAATCATCTCAGCGCTTTCTGGAATAATATTAAATCGGACACCACTAGTTATTTTTCCAACTGTAATTACAGCTGCTTCATTTGTTAAGTTAGATTCCCGACTGATAATACTTTGAAAACCATCGATAATTTTAGCAGAAATATAAATGGGATCTACGCCACCCCAAGGTCTAGAACCGTGTGTTTGTTTTCCTTTTACATTTACCACAAATCGTTCTACAGCAGCCATAGTTCCACCCGGTTTATAGGATATGGTGCCTACTGGAGAACCGGATCCAATATGTAAGCCGAAAATAGCGTCTACTTTTGGATTTTCTAAAACTCCTTCTTTTATCATTAATGAAGCTCCTGCCTCTTCTCCTGGAGGTGGTCCCTCTTCAGCGGGTTGAAATATAAACTTTACAGTTCCATGAATTAGGTTTTTATGTTTAGATAGAACTTCTGCAACACCCATTAAAATAGAAATATGAGTATCATGACCGCAAGCATGCATGACTCCAGTTTCTTGCCCTAAAAATGTAGTAGTAACATTGCTTTTAAAAGGCAAATCATTTCTTTCGGTTACAGGCAACGCATCTATGTCTGCTCTTAAAGCAATTACCTTTCCAGGATAATCTCCTTTTAATATTCCAACAACACCAGTGTGAGCTACTTTTTCTGTCACTTCAAATCCGAGGCCTTTTAGGTGTTCCGTTATTTTTTCAGCTGTGTTAAACTCTCGATTAGATAGTTCTGGGTTTTCGTGAAAATAATGCCTCCATTCGATGACTTTTTCTTCTATAAGATTGACATCGCTTAATAATTCACTGTCCAATTGAGCAAATAAAGTGGTAGAACTTATAATTAACAGAAAAAATAAATAGGGTAGTTTCATAAGATGGTTTTTTAAATTCAGCTAAAGATATTTAATTTTTTAATAAAAATGAATTGTTTTAATCTGTTTATAAATAGTATGAAAAGCAGATTATTCTTCTTCGTATTTTCTGTAATTTCACAGCTTAATTTTCAGAAGAAAATACCTTAAAAATTGCAAGAATATTTACAACAACTTAATGAAGCACAGTTAGCGCCAGTTCTACAAAAAGATGGTGCTATGATCGTTATTGCTGGAGCGGGATCTGGTAAAACAAGAGTATTGACTTTTCGTATTGCTTATTTAATGTCGCTAGGGGTTGATCCATTTAATATTTTATCCCTGACCTTTACCAATAAAGCCGCTCGCGAAATGAAAAAACGTATATCTTCCATTGTTGGAGGAGGTGAGGCGAAAAATTTATGGATGGGAACATTTCATAGTGTGTTTGCTAAAATTCTTCGGATTGAGGCAGATAAACTTGGTTACCCCTCTAACTTTACTATTTACGATACTCAGGATTCCCAAAGTGTTATTAGAGCGATTATTAAAGAAATGCATTTAGATAAAGATATCTATAAATACAAAAAAGTGTATTCTCGGATATCTTCTTATAAAAACAGTTTAATTACCGTTAAAGCATATTTTAATAACCCAGAATTAGTAGAAGCAGATGCTATGGCTAAACTTCCTAGAATGGGAGATATTTATAAAGGCTATGTAGATCGATGTTTTAAGGCTGGGGCAATGGATTTTGATGATTTATTGTTAAAAACCAACGAGTTGTTAACTAGATTTCCAGAGGTGTTAGCTAAATATCAAAATAGATTTAGGTACATCTTAGTAGATGAGTATCAAGATACAAATCACAGTCAATATCTTATTGTAAAAGCATTAAGTGATCGATTTCAAAATATTTGTGTAGTAGGAGATGATGCCCAAAGTATTTATGCATTTAGGGGAGCGAATATCAATAATATATTAAATTTTCAAAAAGATTACGAAGGCGTAAAGGTCTTTAGATTAGAACAAAATTACCGATCCACAAAAAACATAGTTAATGCTGCAAACAGTATTATTGAAAAAAATAAAACAAGACTGGATAAGGTAGTTTGGACCGCAAATGATGAGGGTTCAAAAATACTGGTAAATCGGAGTATGACAGATGGGGACGAGGGACGATTTGTTGCCAGTACTATTTTTGAAACGAAGATGAACAATCAGATGGCAAATGGAAATTTTGCTGTTTTATATAGAACTAATGCACAATCTAGAGCAATTGAAGATGCGCTTCGGAAAAAAGATATTCCTTACCGAATTTATGGTGGATTAAGTTTTTACCAACGTAAAGAAATTAAAGATGTACTTTATTATTTGCGTTTGGTTTTAAATCCGAAGGATGAGGAGGCTCTTAAAAGAGTGATTAACTATCCTGCAAGAGGAATTGGGCAAACAACCATAGAAAGGCTTATTGTTGCTGCAAACCAATACAACAGATCTGTATTTGAGGTCATGCAGAATATAGATAAAGTTGAAATAAATATAAATAAAGGAACTAAATCAAAGCTTAGTGACTTTGTGACAATGATTCAAAGCTTTCAGGTTTTGAATGATAGTTTTGATGCTTTTCAGATTACAGAATATGTTTCCAAAAAAAGTGGACTACTAACCGATTTAAAAAAGGACGGTACTCCAGAAGGAATAGCACGTATTGAAAATATTGAGGAACTACTCAATGGTATGCGGGACTTTGTAGAAGAACAAAAAGAAATTGCAGATACCACTGGGTCTCTTGCTGAATTTATGGAAGATGTTGCCCTTGCTACCGATTTAGACAAAGAAACCGATGATGAGGATAAAGTTGCATTAATGACGGTGCATTTGGCAAAAGGCTTGGAGTTTCCACATGTTTTTATTGTAGGGATGGAAGAGGAGCTTTTTCCTAGTGGGATGAGTATGAATACTCGTAGTGAATTAGAAGAAGAACGACGGTTATTTTATGTAGCGGTTACCCGTGCTGAAAAACAAGCTTACCTTACCTATACACAGTCAAGGTATCGCTGGGGAAAATTAATTGATGCAGAACCAAGTCGATTTATCGAAGAAATTGAGGAACAGTATATAGAATATTTAACTCCCATAACAGAACATCGTTATAAACCCTTATTAGATGTTGATATTTTTGATGAGGTAGATAAGAGTAAACTAAGACTTCGAAAGCCTCAATCTGGAACAGCACCCAAAAGTTCATCAGACCCTAATCTTAGAAAATTAAGAAGAATTAAACCTGTAACTAGTTCTGCAGAAAAAAATATTAATTTAAAGGAGTTAAATCTATCTATAGGAACTATGGTAGAGCATGTTCGTTTTGGAAAAGGAAGAATAACAAAAATTGAAGGAGTAGGAGCAGATACTAAAGCAGAAATCAATTTCACAAATGGAGGGCTTAAAAAACTCCTACTGAGATTTGCAAAGTTGAAGGTATTAGAATAAATAATTAGTATTTTTTTATGGCAGAATTAATTAAAATATATGAGGATAATCCAAACCCTAAAGCTATTCGGGAAGTAGTTGAAGTCCTTAAAAAAGGAGGCTTGGTAATTTTTCCTAGTGATACAGTTTATGGCTTAGGTTGTGATATCACAAATAATAAGGCATTAGAGAAAGTAGCCAGAATAAAGGGTGTCAAACTAGAAAAAGCAAATTTTTCTTTTATTTGTGAGGATCTAAGTAATTTATCAGATTATGTTAAACAGATAAATACGCAAACCTTTAAAATATTAAAAAGAGCACTTCCTGGACCTTATACTTTTATTTTACCTGGAAATAATAATTTACCAAAAGTCTTTAAAAAGAAAAAAGAAGTTGGAATTAGAGTTCCAGATAACAACATTGTTTTGGCAATAGTTAAAGAACTAGGGAACCCAATTATTACTACTTCTATAAAAGATGATGATGATATCATCGAATACACAACAGACCCAGGCTTAATACTTGAAAAGTGGGATAAGTTAGTAGATGTTGTTATTGATGGTGGATATGGTGGTAATATTCCTTCAACAGTAATAAACCTTTGCGGTGAGGAACCCGAACTGATAAGAGAAGGTAAAGGAAGTTTAGAAGTATGATAAAGAATAGTATATAAATAAAAAACCCAGCTTTATGCTGGGTTTTTTATTTATATATCTTATTAGTTTTAGTTTCCTTCTTCTGGAACAACCGCTTCACCCTCTGAAAGATTTTTCATTTCATTTTCAATCATTTCATAGAATTGATCAATTTTCGGTAAAATATAGATTTTTGTTCTACGGTTAGTTGATTTGTTTGCAGCACTATCATTAGGTACTAAAGGTACAAATTCACTTCGTCCAGCAGCAATCATTTGAGCAGGATTTGCTCCAAGCTCCACTAGTCTTCTTACAACGGCAGTAGAACGTTTTGCGCTTAAATCCCAGTTGTCAATTAATACACCACTCTTATAAGGGTCGTTATCTGTGTGACCTTCTACTAATGCTTCAAAGTCTGGTTTACCATTGATTACAGTAGCTACTTTTCCAAGAATTTCATTAGCTCTTGAGGATAAGTTGTAGCTTCCGCTTTTAAATAACACTTTGTCACTTAAAGAAATAAACACCACACCTTTTTCAACATTAATCTCAATATCCTCATCATCTAGCCCAACTTCCTTTTTAAGGCTTGTAACTAAGGCAAGAGTTACACTATCTTTTTGTGTTAAGGCGTCTTGTAGTCTTGTGATTTTAAGGTCTTTCTCTTTAAGACTTTCTAAAGTTTTCTCAAGGTTCACCCCTCCTTGTTTTGTAAACATTGCATAATCCTCTTTGTCTTTTTTTAAATCGTTTACTTGTTCTTCTAAAGAAGCAACACGAGCATTAGCTGAAGATTTATCAGCCTCGCAACTATTAAGTTTTACGGTACAAGTATTTAGTAAGTCTTTCGTGTTTTTTTGCTTAGCTTCTAATTCTGCGTATTTTTTGCTAGATACACAAGATGTTAAAAACAAACTAGAACAAGCTACTAGTATTAGGAATTTTTTCATAATTAAATTTAAGTTTAAATGTTATTCAAAATTATTAAAAGAATATATAGTAAAAAAAGTAATGTACTTTTTTTATGAAAATTTTAATTAAGTTCCTTAAAGATACGTTTTTTTCTAATATAATAAGCCCAAACAATAGATTTGATATTATAATATTTTACGGAAGAGGAAAAATCCTTACGCTTTTTTAAAAAGATAGGAATAAGGCCATAAAAACTAAAATGAGCTTGTATAATAGCAAGGGTGTGCTTTGGTTTCCCTTGTAATAAAAATTGAATTCCTGCAATTCCATCCAAGACCAAACGTTTAAAAAGTAAAAACCAAACCTTATACCCTTTTACATTTTTGAGAAGCATTAATAGAGTGTTTCTAAAATTATAAAATGTTTTTTTTGAATTAGCTTTATTAAGCGTAGCCCCGCCAACATGATATACTCTTGAACTCCCAAAATATTTTATAGAACCTCCATTAGACTGTAACCTCCAACAAAGATCAATTTCTTCTTGATGTGTAAAAAAATCTTCATCCAGTCCATTAGCATTCCAAAATGCTTCTTTTTTTATTAAAAGGCAAGCTCCTGTTGCCCAAAAAATATTTATGATGTCATTGTATTGGCCCTTGTCCTTTTCTAAGGTATCAAAAATTCTTCCTCTACAATAAGGGTAGCCTAATTTATCTATAAAACCTCCAGCAGCACCCGCATATTCAAAAAACTCTTTATTTTTAAAATCTAATATTTTTGGTTGAGCAGCAACTAAATTTGTGTCCTTTTTAAATTCTGAAATAATAGGGCTAAGCCAATTTTGAGTAACTTCAACATCACTATTTAATAAAACAAAAATATCTTCGCTAAGGTTTTTTAGAGCATCATTATATCCTTTGGCATAACCCCCGTTAGAAGAATTCTGAATTATAGTAACTTCTGGGAACTTCTCTTTTACAAATGCGACTGAATTATCTGTAGAGGCATTATCTGCCACATAAATAGTTGCTTCCCCTTTAGAAAAATTTATAACAGAAGGTAAAAATTGTTCTAACAATTCTTTTCCATTCCAGTTAAGTATAACAACCGCTACTTTCATTAAAACAAAGTTAGTTTATTAATTTTCATTATTTAGAGAGTAAATGGGTATCTCTTCTAAGAAGATATATTTCTCGTTTTTATAATCCATATTACAGTAAAAATGTTCCAAACCATTAGATACCATTAAATAATTTGCTCGCACTACAAAATTATAACGCGCTATTTGATCAAAAACAGATTGATTAATTTTAATGCTTGGAGCTTTACATTCCACAATAATTTCAATACTTCCGTCGGAATTAAAAACGACAATATCATAGCGTTTAACAGTATCATGAAGCTTTAATTGCTTTTCGACATTGATATGTGATATGGGATATTTTTTTTCAGAAATTAAAAACTGCAGTACATGTTGGCGTACCAATTCTTCAGGAGTTAGGACCACAAACTTTTTTCGGATGATATCAAAAATCAACGTTTTATTTTCGTTACTTTTGAATCTGAAATTGTATTTCGGGAAGTTCAATTGTTGCACCCCGCAATGTAATTCTTTTAAGAATAATATAATATTTACAATTTAAAATAATCAATTTTTTCTGTGCCTTTAGACAAAGCAAGACATATCGTAACAAGTATTAAAAAGGGTGATATTAAACCTATTTACTTTTTAATGGGAGAAGAAGCATATTATATAGATGCAATCTCAAAATATATTGAAGAAACTATTCTTTCTGAAGAAGAAAAAGGCTTTAATCAAACCGTTTTATATGGTAGAGATGTCACAATAAGCGATGTTATAAGTACGGCAAAGCGATTCCCTATGATGGCCGAACGGCAAGTTGTCATTGTAAAAGAAGCACAAGACCTTTCTAGAGGAATAGATAATTTGCTTCCCTATATAGAGAATCCGCAGCCTACAACAGTTTTAGTATTTTGTTATAAATACAAGAAATTAGATAAGCGAAAAAAAATATATAAGGCTATAGATAAAGCGGGAGTATTATTCGAAAGTAAAAAACTTTATGACAATCAGGTACCAGATTGGATTCGAAAAGTACTAGCAGGAAAGAATTATAGCATTTCTCCAAAAGCAGCCCAGATGTTGGTGGAATTTTTAGGAAATGATTTGGGGAAAGTGAATAATGAACTTGAAAAATTGCAACTTATCTGCAAGCCTGAAGAGCAAATCACTGCACAAATAATTGAAGAAAACATTGGTATTAGTAAAGACTTTAATAATTTTGAATTGCAAAATGCCATTAGTAATCGAAACGTGAAAAAGGCATTTGGGATTATTCAATATTTTGCACATAACCCAAAAAACCATCCTTTAGTATTAACGGTATCCTTGTTGTTTAGTTTCTTTTCAAAGGTATTAAAATACCATGCTTTGGCTAATAAATCTCAGGCATCAAAGGTTTTGGGAGTTAATCCATACTTTATAAAGGATTATGAAATTGCTGCTCGTAATTATCCTATGAAAAAAGTGAGTGCTATTATTGCTTCCATTCGTGAAATAGATGTAAAAAGCAAAGGAGTAGGAGCTAGCCTTTCTCAAGGAGATTTATTAAAAGAGTTGTTAGTTAAAGTAATGAATTAATTAGCCTCTTAAAGCTAATCTTCCACTACCTAATAATCCAATTGTACTAAAAGCTAATAGATATAAAATTGCTAATTCTCTAGCCATAATAGGATCTCCTTTATGTACGACTATTATCGCTACCAGCATTAATATAATTGGAGGGATGGTTGCCCAACGAGTTTTAACCCCAATGATAATTAATACGGTACATATAATTTCAGCAAATAATACCAAAAGCAATGTAATTACTGGCCCTAATCCAATAGGATCGGCAAAGTCAATATTTGAAGAAAAAAGAATTTCAATCTTTTGAATTCCATGAACTAATAACATTGCTGAAAAACCTACACGTAATATTAATAATCCTAAACTGTAACTGGTTGATGTACTCATTGTTTTAAAATTGGTTTGTTGAAAATAAATGTACTAAATATTTTCTAATCATTCCATATTAAATCGATGGATATTAATATTTGGAAAATTAGATTTAGTGTTGAAATGAAACTCTAAAATATCTTCAATTAAATGTATTTTTGTAAAAACGAATATTATATGCCGAAAATTAACGCTTGGGTTTCAGCAGCTCGATTACGAACTCTACCATTATCGATTTCTGGAATAATAGTAGGTTCCTCATTAGGTGCTTTTGAACCTTTTTGGAAAACTTCCATTTTTTGGTTAGCAATAATTACCACCATAGGATTCCAAGTCTTGTCAAATTTTGCAAACGATTATGGAGACGGGATTAAGGGAACGGATGAAGATAGAGTTGGAGAAAAACGCTTAGTTGCATCTGGAGTAATTTCTCCAAATCAAATGAAGCAAGCAATGATTCTAACAGCTATTATTACGATCTTTATTGCGATATTATTAATTTATGGGGCTTTTGGGAAAGATCATTTTTTATTTTCACTTTTGTTTTTTGGATTGGGTATAGCTTCCATTATTGCAGCAATAAAATATACAGTTGGAAAAAAAGCCTATGGGTATTCAGGTTTTGGAGATGTTTTTGTGTTTCTATTTTTTGGATTATTAAGTGTACTTGGAAGTTATTTTCTTTTTACAAAAAACTTGAATTGGCAATTGCTTTTGCCTGCAAGCACGATAGGACTTTTAAGCGTAGCTGTTCTTAACCTTAATAATATGCGCGATAGACAAAATGATAAGGATCACAATAAAAAAACGTTAGTAGTTATTTTAGGGGTTTCTAAAGCGAAAATATACCATTATGCTTTGTTGGTGTTAGCTATGTTTTCTGCTTTATTATTTACGGCAACTAACTTTCAAAGCCCAATACAGTTTATTTATATCATAGCTTTTATACCGATATTACTCAATATTAAAACCGTATATTTAAATAAAGAATCCAAACTATTAGACAGCGAATTAAAAAAAGTGGCATTGAGTACGTTTTTGTTTGCCTTGTTGTTTAGTTTGTTTTAATCGAATAGTAATCTGTATCCTTAGATACATCTCAAAGAAAATTGAGATACTCAGGGTGCAAAATTAAGGTTATTGAGTGTTTCGAAGAATGAGAAATTTATCGAAATGACAACAATAAAAAAATATTATTAATCATGAAAATTACATTTTACGGACAAAATAGTTTAGCAATAGATATTTACGGAACACATATCATAGTAGATCCTTTTATTTCTGGGAACCCATTATCTAAAGATAAAGTGGATGTTCTATCTCTTAAAGCAGATTACATTTTGCTTACCCATGCCCATGAGGATCATATTTTGGATGCCGAAGCTATCGCTAAAAATACTGGAGCAAAGATTGTGAGTAACTATGAAATTTCTATGCATTATCAAACCAAGGGCTTTGAAGTTCATCCAATGAACCATGGAGGTAATTGGAAATTCGATTTCGGAAATGTAAAATATGTAAATGCTGTGCATACCAGTTCTTTTCCTGATGGTAGTTATGGTGGACAACCTGGAGGCTTTGTGATTGAAGGGGAGCATAAAAACATATATATTGCTGGAGATACAGCATTGACCATGGATATGAAATTAATTCCCTTGAGTACAAAACTGGATCTTGCTATTTTACCCATTGGGGATAATTTTACTATGGGAATTGAAGATGCTATAATCGCTAGTGATTTTGTAGAATGTGAAAAAGTATTGGGGGTTCATTATGATACTTTCGGGTATATTGAAATAGAACATGAAACTGCAAAGAAAAAATTCTATGATGCTGGAAAAGATTTAATGTTGTTGAGAATAGGAGAATCTATAGAACTTTAAAATGCCTCTCGCAAAGCCGCAAAGTTGCAAAGAAAAAACTTAGCGACTTTGCGCCTTTGCGAGAAAACAATACAAAATGATAAAAGCAAGTTTCAAAAAATACACACTTCAATTTAAAACTCCTAGTGGAACCTCTAGAGGGATTTTAAAAACTAAAGACTCTTATTTTTTAATTCTAAAAGATTCAGGAAAATTTGGAATAGGAGAGTGCGGAATCTTTAGAGGGTTAAGTATTGATGATCGTCCAGATTATGAAGATAAATTAGCATTGGTTTGTGATAATGTTCAAAAAGGAGAACAAGAATTATATAGGGTATTAGAAGAGTTTCCTTCCATACAAATTGGAGTTGAAACTGCTTTTAGGTCATTGAAAGCAAAGGATCCTTTTCATATTTATCCTTCAAAATTCACTAATGGAAAAAGTGCAATTCCTATAAATGGTTTGGTATGGATGGGAGAAGCCTCTTTTATGAAATCACAAATTTCAGAAAAACTAAAGCAAGGATTTACTTGTATTAAAATGAAGATTGGTGCTATAGATTTTAAATCTGAATTGGATTTATTAAAATCAATACGAAAAGAGTTTTCTGTTACAGATATCGAATTAAGAGTAGATGCTAATGGAGCATTTTCAAGTTCAGAAGCATTAGAGAAATTAAAATACCTTTCAGATTTAGACATTCATTCTATCGAGCAACCTATTAAACAGGGGCAATGGCAAGAAATGGCTCGACTTTGTGAGGATACTCCTTTACCAATAGCATTGGATGAAGAATTAATTGGGGTATTTTCAGAAGAGAAAAAGAAAAAGCTTATAGAAACAATACAACCACAATACATTATATTAAAACCAAGTTTAATAGGTGGGTTTCAAGGAAGTGACTCTTGGATATCTCTATCAGAAAAAATGGGAATAGGTTGGTGGATTACTTCGGCATTGGAAAGTAATATTGGCTTAAACGCTATCGCACAGTATGCATTTTCAAAGAATAGTTTATTGCCACAAGGTTTAGGGACAGGAAGTTTGTTTACAAATAATATGGATTCCCCTTTGGAGGTTTGTAAGGGAAAGTTACAATACAATACTAATTTAAAGTGGAATCTAAAAAACATAATAATTCAATAATTTAAATATCTATGTATATATCACAAGCTTTTAAATTTAAACATGATGCCTGGCGTTATTTAGTCGGAGTTTTTATTATTTTTATGATTGGCTGGCAATTAATAGGAGCAATCCCTTTTACAATTGTTTCTTATTTTCAAGCAGAAAGTTTAACGGAATTTATGGAGGCTGCTGAAACTGCATTTGCTTCTTTATATCCGCCAAAAAGCAATCTCTATCTATTATTAATGCTAACTACCTTTTTAGGAGGTATTGCTGCATTATTATTCACTATTAAATTTTTGCACCAACAAACCTTATTACAGTTAACTACTTCTAGAAAAAAAATGGATTGGAACCGTTTTTTCTTTGGATTTGGATTAATTGCTTTACTTACCATTGGGATGACCATATTAGATTTTAATAGCAACCCTGAAAATTATGAAGTTCAATTTGAAATGGTTCCCTTTTTAATCATGTTTGTGATCGTGATTATTTTTATTCCTTTGCAAACCAGTTTTGAAGAGTATTTTTTTAGGGGGTATTTGATGCAAGGTATTGGTATAGCAGCGGGTAATAAATGGTTACCTTTAATAATTACTTCTGTGATTTTTGGAGGTTTGCATATGTTTAATCCAGAGGTTGAGAAACTTGGAAACATTGTAATGGTTTACTATATCGGTACTGGTTTTTTCCTTGGAATCATTACACTAATGGATGAAGGTTTGGAGTTAGCATTAGGATTTCATGCTGCTACTAATCTTGTTATTGCTTTATTAGTAACCTCAGATTGGACGGTTTTCCAAACCAATTCAATTTTATTAGACCTTTCAGATCCTTCAACGGGTTATGAGGTTTTAGTTCCTGTTTTGGTTTTATATCCAAGTTTATTAGCAATTATGGCATGGAAATATAAATGGACAAATTGGAAGGAAAAGCTTTTCGGAAAAGTGCTTCCTCCAGCAAAGCCTTTAATTATTGAAGAATAAATAAATTTATTTTGAAAACTCCTTGGAAATATATTCACCCTTCTTTTAAACTTAATGGTTTACCATATCAGTCTGATGGCTTGTATGAAATCGCTAAGGATTTAATAAATTCGGGAGCACATTACGAAATTAGTATTGGAAAGTTTATTCAAGAATGGCTAGGCAGTAATGAGGCTGTATTGGTTAGGACTTCAGGATCTACGGGAACAGCTAAAGATATAGAGCTTTCAAAACACAAAATGATTAACAGTGCAAAAGCAACAGGCACCTTTTTTAAACTAGCAGAAAACACCTCTGCATTATTGTGTTTGCCCGCTAATTATATTGCAGGAAAAATGATGTTAGTTAGAGCGATGACATTAGGATGGGACCTTCATATTGTGGCTCCAGAGAAAGATGCAATTACCCAATATGATAACGATTATGATTTTGTTGCTATGGTACCCTATCAAGTACACTACTCCATAAATTCTTTAAATAAAATTAAAAAACTCATCATTGGTGGTGGCTCCATTTCTAAAGAATTAAATGATCAATTGCAAGAGGTCGATACTGAGGTCTTCGCAACCTATGGTATGACAGAAACCATCACGCATATTGCAGTAAGAAGAATTAATGGTTTGGCGAAAACAATGGATTATACTGCATTGCCAGATGTTAAATTCTCTGTAGATGATAGAAACTGTTTAACTATTGAAGCGCCAGAAGTTTCAGAGATTTTGCTGCATACCAATGATGTGGTACGACTGATTTCCCCTACTTCATTTGAATATTTAGGAAGAATAGACAATGTTGTTAATAGTGGCGGTGTTAAGCTTTTTCCAGAACAGATAGAAGCAAAAATAGCTACCTTTATAGATCGGCCTTTTATCATAGCTTCTGAAAAAAATGATGCTTTGGGAGAACAATTGATCTTAATTTTGGAAGAAGATGCTAGCAAAGAAAAACCCAATTTCAATCAAGTCTTTTCAGTCTTAACAAGCTATGAACGCCCAAAAAAAATATATTCATTTTCAAAATTTCCATTTACGGAGACAGGAAAGATAAAAAGGAATGAAATATTAAATTCACTGCAGAATTATAAAAAATAGTTTTTTATAAGTAAACTCATTTCGTTACATTGGGATACCTTAAATATCTGTGATGAAATATATATACTTCTTATTTTTTTTATTTTCTATAACACTATCTGCACAAGTGCTTTCTGAAAGAGAAAGAGCGCTTTTAAAAGACGAAATTTTGGCAGATCGTTTAGACAATCTATTACCACAATTAATGGATAGAAGTGAGATGGATATGTGGATCCTTATTTCTAGAGAGTATAATGAAGATCCTGTGATGCGAACGATGTTACCTGCAGAATGGTTAAATGCAAGAAGAAGAACCATTATCGTGTTTTATAGAAATAAAGAAGAAAATACTTTTGAGAAATTAGCGGTTGCAAGGTATGATATTGGAAAAAATATAACTTCAGCTTGGAATAAAGAAGAAGAACCCGACCAATGGAAAGCGTTGGTTGAAATTATTAAAAATAGAAATCCAAAAAAGATAGGAATTAATGTTTCTGAAAACTTTGGAATTGCAGATGGATTGGTTCAAACAGATTTTTTAGAATTTAAAAATGCATTACCTCAAGCTTATATTGATAAATTGGTTTCAGCTGAAAATCTTTCTGTAGCTTGGATCGAAACAAGATCTCAAAAAGAAATGGAATTATATCCAACACTTGTAAAAATAACTCACGATATTATAGATGAAGCATTTTCTAGTAAAGTGATAAGTCCAGGAAAAACTACAACGGACGATGTGGTTTGGTGGATGCGTCAAAAAGTAACGGATATGGGCTTAGAAACTTGGTTTCATCCTACCATAGATGTTCAAAGAAATAATGAAGAATTAAAAAGCCATATCCATTCCTTTTCAAAAGGCGAGGAGGAAAAGCTGATTATTCCGGGGGATTTATTGCATTGTGATTTCGGAATCACTTATATAGGTTTAAATACCGATTGTCAGCAACATGCCTATGTTTTAAAAGAAAATGAAGTTGAGGTCCCAGAATTTCTTTCGGAAGCATTTAAAAAAGGAAATCGAGTTCAGGATATATTCACTAGTAATTTTGAAAAAGGACAAACTGGCAATCAAATACTTTTAAAATCCTTGGAAGAAGCAAAGGAGGAAGGATTGAGACCTTCCATTTATACACATCCTTTAGGGGTTTATGGTCATAGTGCTGGTCCAACTATTGGTATGTGGGATTCTCAAGGGGGAGTGTCTGGATCGGGAGATTATCCTTTGTATTATAATACTGTTTATGCTATTGAGCTAAACGCCACCGTTGAAATTAAAGAATGGAAAAAAGACATTCGTATTATGTTAGAAGAAGATGGTTTTTACGGAGAAAACGGATTTCAATATATAAATGAAAGACAAGAAGAAATTAAAAAGATTATTCATTAATCTTCTTTCTATTTCCACTTATATTTTTTTGTTTTTCACATTTCCATTTTCATATAATAGTCAACAGAGTTTTTTCCAGATCCATAAAAGAGGAAAAATATGCATAACAATAATACAATACTAGATATTAGAAGATTTGTAGTATTCATTTCGCCTAAAAAGTTGATTAAAACGGCTCCTATTAAAATAGGTAACTGAGCAATAATGGCCCAACGGGTTAATAAGCCAAAAAAGATTAAAATTCCACCCATTAAATGTGCAGGAGCTACATAATGTATGGTTAGCACACTACCAGCTAAATTTTTTAATGGCTCTATTAAACCAATAAGAATTTCACTATTTGTAATAAAATCAATACCCTTATAAAAAAGAAATGCCCCTAATGCAATACGTAATAAATCTAGTGGATAATAAGTATGGGCATTAGCCCACTTGTTTAATGACTTAATGATTCCCATGGCTAAATATATTTTAAATATTCACCCTAAGTTACTAAAAATTAATGAAATAAAGAAATTACACTTGTATCACACCCATGTTAAATGGTTTTTCGATAGGGGCATGATTTGCAGCTTCTATTCCCATAGATATCCAAGTTCTGGTATCTAAAGGATCTATTACAGCATCTGTCCATATTCTGGAAGCTGCATAATAAGGAGATATTTGTTCATCGTAACGCGCTTTGATTTTATCGAACAATTCTTTTTCAACTTCTGGAGTAATCTCTTTTCCTTGTTTCTTCAAAGAAGCGGTTTCAATTTGTAACAATACTTTTGCAGCACTATTACCACTCATAACTGCTAGATTAGCACTTGGCCAAGCAACAATTAAACGTGGATCGTATGCTTTACCACACATAGCGTAATTTCCAGCTCCGTAAGAGTTTCCTATAACAATAGTAAATTTTGGCACTATACTATTGCTCACTGCATTTACCATTTTGGCACCATCTTTAATAATTCCACCATGCTCACTTTTACTACCTACCATAAATCCGGTAACATCTTGTAAAAACACCAATGGAATTTTTTTCTGATTGCAATTAGCAATAAAACGAGTAGCTTTATCTGCACTATCACTATAGATTACACCACCAAATTGCATTTCCCCTTTTTTGTTCTTTACTAAGGTTCTTTGGTTAGCAACAATTCCAACAGCCCAACCATCGATTCTGGCATATCCAGTAAGGATGGTTTTTCCATAGTCTTTTTTATATTCTTCAAACTCAGATTTATCCACCAATCGTTTGATAATCTCACGCATATCGTATTTATCGGCTCTGGATCTAGGGAGAATTCCAAAAATATCTTGAGGGTTTTCAGCAGGTTTTACTGGCTTTTCACGATTAAATCCAGCTTTTTTATAATCTCCAATTTTAGAAAAGATATTCCTTATTTTATCTAAAGCATCTTTATCATCCTTTGCTTTATAGTCGGTAACCCCACTAATTTCACAATGGGTAGTAGCGCCTCCTAAAGTTTCATTATCTATAGATTCTCCAATTGCAGCTTTGACTAAATAACTTCCAGCTAAGAAAATACTTCCTGTTTTATCCACAATTAAAGCCTCGTCGCTCATTATAGGGAGGTAAGCACCACCTGCAACACAAGATCCCATAATTGCAGATATTTGGGTAATCCCCATACTGCTCATAATGGCATTGTTTCTAAAGATTCTTCCAAAATGTTCTTTGTCTGGAAAAATTTCATCTTGTAAGGGTAAATAAACACCAGCACTATCTACTAAATAAATGATGGGCAATTTATTTTCAATAGAAATTTCCTGAGCTCTAAGATTCTTTTTAGCAGTAATAGGAAACCATGCACCTGCCTTTACAGTCGCGTCATTTGCAACAATTACACATTGTTTTCCACTTACGTAGCCAATAACAACCACCACACCACCACTAGGGCAACCTCCATGTTCTTCGTACATTCCTTCTCCTGTAAATGCCCCAATTTCAATGCTTTTAGATTTTGGATCTAGGATATATTCTATACGTTCTCTAGCGGTTAGTTTGCCTTTGGCATGATGCTTTTCAATTCTACTTTTCCCACCACCTAATTTTACTTTGGTAAGCTTTCTTCGTAAATCTGAAACTAATAATTTATTGTGATCTTCGTTTTTGTTGAAGGTTAAATCCATTGCTATTATTTGCTTGGGGCTAAAATACAAAACTTTCATTTCTAAATTTTAAAATATAAAATGGAATATAATACACCATGGAAATATATTCCTAGGAATACATAATTATTTGTTATACATTTGTACTCGAATTAAAATTACAATTATGAAACGTAACAAAATAATTTACTATGTATCAACAGGATTATTAAGTCTGTTGTTATTGTTTTCTGCAGGGATGTATATTTTTGATCATGAAACGGTAGTGGGAATGTTTACAAATTTTGGATATCCGACATACATCATATATCCTTATGCAATAGCCAAATTACTTGGAATTTTCGCATTGTGGATTCCTAATTTTGATAAGCTAAAAGAGTGGGCATATGCTGGCTTTTTCTTTGCATTTATGTTTGCTTTTTTCGCTCATTTTATGATAGGAGATGGAGAGCAAATGGGAGCATTAATAGCGATGATTCTTTTAGTAGTATCCTATATATTTAATAAAAAAATATAATAATTTATGAAAAAAATAATAGCCTTTGCAGGGAGTAATAGTAAATACTCCATCAATAAACAATTAGTAACTTATGTGGCAAGCCACATAAAAACTATCGATAGTCAAGTTTTAGATTTAAATGATTTTGAACTTCCTTTATATGGAATCGATTATGAAATAGAACACGGGGTTCCAGATAATGCTCAGAAATTTTTAGACTTGATAAAATCTTCCGATGGTATTGTTTTGTCTTTAGCGGAACATAATGGAAATTATAGCGCAGCTTTTAAAAACATTTTCGATTGGATGTCTAGATTAGATGGGAAAGTATGGAATAATAAGCCTATGTTTTTAATGGCTAGCTCACCAGGAGGAAGAGGAGGAGCTACCGTTTTAGAGATTGCAAAGAACAGCTTCCCGAGAATGGGAGCCACTATTGTTGCAGACTTTTCATTGCCATCTTTCCAAAATAATTTTTCTGAAAAAGAATTATTGGATACAGATTTGAATGATAAAATGAACATTGAAATTAATAAGTTTGAAGAAGCAATTCAATAAATAAAAGGATGGGAGATATTTCAAAAGATATAAAAACAACCTTTCCTAATACTAAAGTGAAAGCATTATTGAATATAATTTATACTGCCAATTGGATTAGTAGTATTCAGAATGAGTTTTTTAAACCTTTTGGAATATCACCACAGCAATTTAATATTTTAAGAATCCTAAGAGGTGCAGGAAAGCCGATTAGTGTTCAAAGTATTAAGGATAGAATGTTGGAGAGAGCACCAAATGCAACGCGTTTAATGGATAAGTTATGTGCAAAGGAATTAATAAATAGAGTTCCCTGTCCTGAAGATAGACGGGTAGTACATATAGAAATCACAAAGAAAGGATTGCAATTATTAAAGGAGATTGATGCAACTTTTAAAGATGATTTATTACACAAATTATCTAATGAAGAAGCTTCAGAATTGAGTGACCTATTGGATAAAATAAGATAGGTTTTTTATAAAAATAGTTTCCATGGAAACTAAAATTAATATAGTTATGAAATTAAATACAATAAAAAATGTGGGCAGAAGTGATTTTGTGAATATGGGTCCCATAAAATTGAGACAGCCATTACCCACACAAGAAATAGATATGGTGGATCCATTTATATTATTACATCATTATGGGCCTTATGAGATAGATGAAGATAATAACCCTTTTGATTTGGGGCCACATCCACATCGTGGATTTGAACCCATCACCTTTTTAATTCAAGGGGAGCAATTGCATAGGGATTCTTTAAACAACGAAAGTCTGGTAAAGGAAGGCGATGTACAATGGACAACAGCCGGAAGAGGAATTATACATGCGGAAGGGCCTTCAAAAGATTTTGTAAAAAGAGGAGGAACGCTTGAAGGGATTCAGTTATGGTTAAATTTACCTGCTGATAAAAAGATGATGCCTGCTAATTATCAGCATGCAAAAAACGAAGATTTTAACGTAGTCCCTTCCGAAGATAAGAAGGTGAATATTAAAATAATAGCAGGTAGTCTGAATGAAATTTATGGTAAAATTTCAACCCAAACATCTGTAAATGCATTTATGATCAACATGGAAGAAGGTGGTTATTATGAGTTAAGTACTCCAAAGAATCATCAATCCATGTTGTATCTTTTAGATGGAGATGTTGCCATAAACGACACTATCGATTTAAAGAAGGATGAAAATCAATTCATTCAATTTAATAAAGATGGAGATGGTTTTTCAATAGAAGCAAAAGCAAAAAGTCAATTGCTTTTTTTATCTGGAGAGCCTTTTAATGAAAAGGTAAAAAGTTGGGGACCCTATGTTATGAATACCCAAACAGAAATAATGGAGGCAATGAGAGATTACCAAGATGGTAAAATGGGATTTCTTCCAGCCTAGTAATAAAGCATCCTTTTGGATGCTTTTTTTATTTAAAAACCCGATATTTGCTCCTCAATAAAAACGATGCTCCCGAATATTCTTGGGTAGTATCTTTGAAATAAAATGGATTATGGGAATGAATAAAAATACAGTACTAGCCTGGGCTACCTTTATAATGATACTTATGGGACTAATATTAATTGGTTTAGGAGCATTTAGATACGATGATGTTGCTGGTTGGGGTTTTGCAACAGTAGGGATTGGTTTTTTCGCTATTGCATGGGTATTTAATGCCCTTAAAGGAAGAGTGTAAATACTCTTTTTCTTTCATTTTTAATTTCTTCTATTTTTAAACTTTTTAATTTATAATTATGTCCGACGATAAAAAAGTAATTTTCTCCATGTCTGGAGTAACCAAAGCATATCAAAATTCACAAACTCCTGTTTTAAAAAATATTTATTTAAGCTTTTTTTACGGAGCTAAAATTGGAATTTTAGGTCTTAATGGATCTGGGAAATCTACGCTTCTTAAGATAATAGCAGGAGTGGAAACTAACTTCCAAGGAGATGTTGTTTTTGCAGATGGTTACAAAGTTGGTTATTTAGAACAAGAACCAAAATTAGACGAAACTAAAACGGTAATTGAAATTGTAAAAGAAGGAGTTCAAGATGTAGTAGATATTTTAGATGAATACAATAAAATAAACGATATGTTTGGCTTGCCTGAAGTTTATGAGAATCCAGATAAAATGGAAGAGCTCATGAACAAACAAGCAAAGCTTCAAGATGAGATTGATGCCAATAATGCCTGGGAACTAGATACAAAACTAGAAATCGCAATGGATGCTTTACGTACACCGGAAGGAGATACTCCGATAAGCGTTTTATCTGGAGGGGAACGTAGAAGAGTTGCTTTATGTAGATTATTATTACAAGAACCAGAAGTACTATTATTAGATGAGCCTACCAATCACTTGGATGCGGAAAGTGTTCATTGGTTAGAGCATCACCTTTCTCAATATAAAGGAACTGTAATTGCGGTAACTCACGATAGATACTTTTTGGATAATGTTGCTGGTTGGATTTTGGAATTGGATAGAGGAGAAGGAATTCCTTGGAAAGGGAATTATTCTTCTTGGTTAGATCAAAAATCGACTCGAATGGCTAAAGAAAGCAAAACTGCTTCTAAACGTCAAAAAACATTAGAACGAGAATTAGAATGGGTACGACAAGGAGCAAAAGGACGTCAGACCAAACAAAAAGCACGTTTAAAGAATTATGACAAACTTTTAAGTCAAGATCAAAAACAATTGGATGAAAAATTAGAAATCTATATTCCAAATGGACCTCGTCTAGGAACCAATGTGATAGAATCTAGTGGGGTTTCCAAAGCATTTGGGGATAAACTTTTGTATGAAGATTTAAACTTTAATCTACCTCAAGCTGGTATAGTTGGAATTATTGGTCCAAACGGTGCTGGTAAAACAACGATTTTTAAAATGATTATGGGAGAAGGTGCTCCAGACAAAGGAGAATTTTTAGTAGGAGAAACTGCAAAAATCGCTTATGTGGATCAAGCACATTCAAATATTAATCTTGATAAATCTATTTGGGAGAACTTTAGTGATGGCCAAGAATTAGTGATGATGGGAGGGAAGCAAGTAAATTCTAGAGCTTACTTAAGCCGATTTAATTTTGGAGGTTCCGAACAAAACAAAAAAGTTTCTATGCTATCTGGTGGAGAAAGAAACCGATTGCATTTAGCGATGACTCTTAAAGAAGAAGGAAATGTTTTGTTATTGGATGAGCCTACAAACGATTTAGATGTAAATACGCTAAGGGCTTTAGAAGAAGGTTTAGAAAACTTTGCAGGATGTGCTGTTGTTATTTCTCACGACAGGTGGTTTTTAGATAGAGTATGTACACATATTCTTGCTTTTGAGGGAGATAGTCAAGTGTATTTCTTTGAAGGAGGATTTAGTGATTATGAAGAGAATAAGAAAAAACGTTTAGGTGGAGATTTAATGCCGAAGCGAATTAAATATAAAAAGTTGATTCGTTAAAATAGAAAAGAGAATATAGACCGCTTACTTCGACAGGCTCAGCACAAGTCGCTGTTAGAACAAAGACTTGTGTTTTTTAGAATTTATCTTTTTTACAAAAATAAATATTTCTACATTAAATAATAAAAATGAAAGTTGAAGGGATAAAAGTAATTGCATTTGACGCCGATGATACTTTATGGGTAAACGAGCCATATTTTAGAGAGGCAGAGGAAGAGTTTTGTGAGCTTTTAAAAGGATTTATGTCCAAAGAAGAAAGTCATAAGATTCTTTTTGAAATTGAAATGAAAAACCTCCCTACTTACGGTTATGGTATCAAGCCTTTTGCATTATCCTTAATTGAAGCAGCAATATTAGTTTCTAAACAAGAAGTACCAATTTCGATAGTTTCAGAATTAATTGCCATTGGTAAAAGAATGCTTCACATGCCTATTGAGTTGATCGATGGTATTGAAGATACTTTAAAAGAGCTTTCCCAAAACTACCGATTGGTAGTAGCAACCAAAGGAGATTTATTAGACCAAGAACGAAAACTAATAAAATCTGGGCTAGAAGGTTATTTTCATCATATTGAGGTAATGAGCGATAAAACACCAATGCAATACAAAAAGCTAATTAAGCATTTAGATTGTAATCCTACAGAGTTTTTAATGATAGGGAATTCTATGAAGTCGGATATACTTCCAGTTTTAGATATTGGGGCTTATGCTATTTATATCCCATTTCATACCACTTGGGCACATGAAATGGTTAGCGATGAGGTGGTTAATTCTAACTTTAAAGAATTAGAGCTAGCTTCAGAATTACTAAATCTTTTATAATCCAATTAAATAAAAATATTATGTTGAATTTTTTTCAAAGATTAGGACTTGTTTTAGTTGCTTTATTAATCAATATTAATACATCAGCACAAGAAAAAACTAAATTTAGTTCCTTAGATGTTTTTCAATTAGAATATGCTGGTGATCCCCAAATATCCCCAGATGGTTCCACGATAATTTACAGAAGAACTGGTTTTGATATTATGAAAGATCGGTCAAAAGGAAATCTTTGGACCGTTTCTACTGATGGAAAAAATCATCATAAGCTTACGAGTAGAGAATCTAATGAAAGTCAAGCAAAATGGTCTCCCTCAGGAGATCGAATTGCATTTATTAGCAGTTCAGAAAACGGATCTGAAATTTACTTGTACTGGGTAGATTCTAAAGTTACAGCAAAGTTAACTCAGTTGGAAAATAGTCCTTCTTCAATAAGCTGGTCTCCCGATGGAAAACAGTTAGCATTTTCAATGAAAGTAAATGCTAAAGCACCTGTTATTGCAAAAATGCCTGCAAAACCAAAAGGAGCAAAATGGGCTGCTGCTCCAAGAATAACAGATCGACTAAAGCATGAAGCAGATGGGAGAGGATATCTTAAACCTGGATTCTCTCACATATTTGTAATTTCTTCAGAAGGTGGTTCTCCTAGACAGTTAACTAAAGAAGACTATAACCACAGAGGGTCACTTTCCTGGTCACCGAATGGCGAAGAAATATTTTTTTCCGGTAATCTTACTGAAAACTGGGAATATGATTTTAGAAATTCTGAAGTGTATTCAGTAAATCTACAAAATCAAAAAATTAAAACATATACTAGTCAAAACGGACCCGATCATCGACCTTCTGTTTCTCCAAATGGCAAGTATATTTCTTATTTAGGTTATAAGGATAAAGTGCAAACCTATCAAGTAGCTCAACTAACCATAATGGATATAGATGGTGAGAATAAGAAAGTAATTACCAGTAACTTAGACAGAAGTGTGAAAAATGCTGTTTGGTCTAAGGATAGTAAAGGGCTTTATATTTTATTTGAAGATAAAGGAAAAACCAATATTGCTTTTATAGATTTAAATGGTGAAATAACTAATATCACTGATGTAGTTGGTGGAACAAGTATAGGAAGACCTTATGCTAGTGGTAGTTATTCCGTTTCTGAAAATGGAGAAATTGCCTTTACTTACGCAGCTTCTAATCGCCCAGCTGAGCTTGGAGTCACTTCCTTAAAATCTAAAGAAGTAGCTGTTTTAACTCAATTAAATTCAGATTTATTGGATTATCGTTCTTTAGGCGAAGTGGAAGAAATTTGGTACAAGTCCACTGTAGATAATAGAGACATTCAAGGATGGATTGTTTACCCTTATAATTTTGATGAAAACAAAAAATATCCAATCATTATTGAAAACCATGGAGGTCCTATATTAAACTATACCGCTAATTTTTCAGCTGAAATACAACTGTATGCAGCAGCGGGTTATATCGTTTTTTATCCTAATCCTAGGGGTAGCACAAGTTACGGTGAGGAATTTGGAAATTTATTATATAACAATTATCCAGGGGAAGATTATAACGATGTTATGGATGGTTTGGATGCTGTGATTAAGAAAGGAAATGTAGATGAAGATCTTCTATTTGTAACAGGAGGAAGTGCTGGTGGAATTATGACCGCATGGATGATTGGTAAAACCAATCGCTTTAAAGCGGCTGTTGTTGCTAAGCCAGTTATGAACTGGATCAGTAAGACTCTAACGGCTGATAATTATTATGGATACGCTAATTCTCGCTATCCAGGTCAGCCTTGGGAGAACTTTGAAAACTATTGGAAATTTTCACCCATCTCTTTGGTAGGTGATGTAGAAACACCAACCATGGTTATGGTTGGTATGAATGACTTAAGAACACCTCCAAGTGAAGCAAAACAATTATATCATGCTTTAAAACTTAGAAAAATTGAAACAGTTTTAGTAGAAATACCAGAAGCATCTCACGGAATCGCCTCGAGACCGAGTAATTTAATAACTAAAATTGCGCATACCATAGCTTGGTTTGAAAAGTATAAATAGAAAAATGATTGTTCAATAAACTATTGAAATACCACCTTTTTCGAAACTGTCTGCGATCCAGATTGAATACATACAAAATAGACTCCTGTAGAAATTCTTTCTCTAGAAAATGTCATTTTAGAATCCTCTCCTAGATTACCTTGATACAATGTTTTCAATTCTTTACCAGTAATATCATAAAGTTTGATCACACCTTCCGAAGAGATATTGTGATCTATTGTAAATACAGTTTGTACAGGATTAGGATAAATTAAAACTGCTTCAGAAGTAAAGAAATTATCTTCAGTATTTAAAATAAGACCGCTTAGATCATAGTTATGTAAGGATCTTCCAAAAGTACCAGCATATAGCATATTAGTTGGTTCATGTAATTTAAGATCTCTTATTATGGTTAAAGGAAGTTCATTTCCAAGTATATTCCATGTACCGCCATCGTTTTCAGAATACCAAACATTTAGGTCGGTTGCTAAAAATATATATTCTTCAGAAGAATGCAAAATAATATCATTAACAGGAATGCTTGGCAAGTTGGAAGAGATATCTACCCAATTTTGACCAGCATCTATAGTTTTATAAACATGTGGAGTATAATCTAAAACACCGAATCCTGAAAAAGTTGCATATAAAACTTCATCATTACTAGGAGAGATGGCAAGTGAAGTTATATATCTGTCTGGCAAATCATCACTAATATTTTCCCAAGTAATACCAGCATCAAAAGTTACATTTAAATTACCATCATCACTACCCGTATAAATAACATCTAGGTTGTTATAGGATGCTGCAATAGCGGTTAATGTTCCGTATGCCAACGAACCGCTTGGGTGCTGACCATTGGTAAGATCGGGACTAATAGCAGTCCAAAGAGCTGCATGAGTAGAAGAATACAATTTATTTGCGCCATAATACACGATTTCTGTATTAAATGGAGAAATGATTACTGGGGTATTCCAATTGGTTCTGTCATAATCCAAACCACTTGTAGCACCAGAAAAAGAAGCTCCTCCATTAACTGATCTGCCTAAATTTCCCCATTGAGACTCTACATAGATATAGTTATTATCTTCTGAATCTACATTTACATGAAAACCATCTCCACCCCAAACAGAGTTCCAATCGTTTGTCCCTGCAGTTATTGTTCTAATGGTATTATTATCTTGTGTACCTCCATACAATCTTTCCGGTTGTGTTTGGTCTACTTCAATATTATAAAACTGAGTGATGGGTAGATTCTCAAAATGAAACCAAGAAGAACCTCCATTTTCAGATAAATATGCTCCACCGTCATTTCCAGCTAATATAAAGTCATTGTTATTTCTAGAATATTCTAAAGCATGATGGTCTACGTGCATTCCTGAAACCGTTTGCCAGTTGTCACCACTATTAGTCGTCTTAGCAATACCTTGACCAAGAATATAAACTTCCTCAGAATCTTCGGGATTGATTCTAATATTTCCAAAATACCAACCAAATTGTGAGTCAATTCCTAATAAGTCGTCTAGAGTAACCAATATCCAATTGGTGCCATTATCGACAGATTTATAAAGTCCACTAAATTCATTGGTAATTTCGTTGTTAGTATAGCGAGCATAAACAATGGAAGGGTTTGATTCTGATATAGCTATTCCAATTCTACCTGTTTGTAAATCAGGAGCAGGTAAACCATTAATAGCGCCTAGTTCTACCCAAGTATCTCCACCATCTAAAGATCTATGAATTGCTGAGGTTACCCCACCATAAGATCGTTGCCAAGGTTTACGGGTACGTTCCCACATAGAAGCAAAAATAATATCGGTATCATTATAATTAATTGCAACATCTATTGCTGCAGTAGAATCGGTTACAAATAATACTTGTTCCCAATCATCCCCTCCGTTGGTAGTTCTATAAACACCTCTTTCTGAATTATAACCATAAAGCTTTCCTGTAGCCGCCACAAAAACTCTATCAGGATCTGAAGGATCAACAACGATACGCCCAATATGATTACTTTCTGGTAATCCTTTATGAGTCCAGTTTTCTCCAGCATCATTAGATCGATATATTCCATTTCCAAAGAAAGCCCCAGATGTAGCACTTCCATTTGCTTCCCCTGTTCCAACATAAATACGTTGTGAATTAGATGGAGCAATTGCAATATTACCAATAGAAGGTTTGCCAATATCATTGAATATAGGAGACCAGTTTTGACCTCTATCTGTAGTTTTAAAAACCCCTCCAACTGGTGTAGTAACATAAAATACATCATCGCTATCTGGTGAAATAGCAACATCGGTAATTCTTCCTCCGGTATTCAATGGACCAACAAGATTCCAATCTGTTCCTTGTAAAGCTCTGTTTCCTGTTATAGATTTAGATTGTGCAATGGCACTTTCTATAGCTTCTGAATTTATATAATTGTTAGGATATGCTCTTTGATTGTACATCCATTCACTTGGATATTGTTCTTGTAAATTGGCTTGTTCCAGTGCGATACTAGATTTATTTTCATTGGTATTGAAAACTACTATAGAAATAATAGCTGCTAAAGCAACTAAAATCATTTGCAGAGAAATCCTTTTCATATATTTTTTTTTTCAAATATAATAAGAACTTTGAGATAGACTTGTAAATTATGAATCTTGAATTTGGATAATCGACTAGTATTAAGGATTTAACTTTTTTCCATAAGGTAATCATCCATAATATAACCATTGCCAATGTCCATTATAATAGCTTTTATTTTCTTGAAACCCATTTTTTCATAAGCTTTAATAGAAGCGGCATTGTATTTATTTACGGTTAAAGAAATACTCTTAAAACCTTTTTCATTTGCTTTATCTTGAATAAACTTCATAGCAGATTTTCCAATACCTTTTCCTCTTGAAGAATTTAAAACATAGAGTTTACTTAAAAACAAGGAATCCTTTTTTATAGAAAAAGATAGATAACCAACATTAGTATCTTGCTGGCTAATTATGAAATAGGAAGCACCATCCAAGACTTGAATTTTTATCGCCATTGCAGACTGAAACTTTTCAAGCATATAATCCACTTGCTCAATTCCAATAATTGGAATGTAATGCTCTTTCCAAATTATTTCTGCCAAACTAGCAATCGTGTTATAATCTAAGTCTGTATTTGCAATTTTAATTTGTGCCATACTCATATTAATTTCTAATTATTTTGGCGGGATGATAAATTATTTCTTTTTCATTTTTAAAAATGGCTAGATCTGCGGCAGGCATTCCTTCAGGTCCTATTACATTAATGGAACATTCAAATATGTAGTCTTCATAAACAAATTCATATCTATTATTGCCACCATTACCTTCAGGCATCCAGGTACCATTTTCAATTATTATTATAGGCTTTTTACGCATAGAGGTGTTAATTGGCCATGAAGAATACCGAAACAATCCATTACTCATGATATCGATTCTAATTCTAGTAGTTTTTGTTTCTAATACTAATTTAGGTTCTTCAAAATCTCTTACACTTTCATGAATTGATTTTCGATCCTTATCTATTAAATCATCTCTTTTACTTTTTTCCTTATTAGATAAGTAATTTACTGAAATAAGACTCCCGTTAGTATCTAACCAAATAATACCACGTTCCATCATAATTCCCTTCCAGCTAACTAAAGACCAATCCTTGCTTATTTCCGAATTAGTAATCAGAGAAGTTAAGCTATCATCAAATATTTCTTTATACCGGTTTTCAAATTCAGTTTCATTTTTTATGTCTGATAAAGGATATTGTCTTCTAAGTGGATAATGAACTAGGTTTTTTAATTGGTCTATCTTATCATCTCTTATACTATTGATGAAGGTCAGCACCAAATCTTGATTTTCTTTTTTTAAATCTTGAGAAACAACACTCAAGTTTATAAAAAAGATTACTAATAAGGAAATTGAAATTTTATTCATTTGTTCTTTTTTCAAATCTTATTTTTCGAATGCCAAACGGGGTGTCCCATTGTTTAACTTCATGGAAGTCCATTTTTTTATAAAGTAGACTGGCTGGTTCGTTTTCCACCCCAGTTTCTACCATAAAGGTTTTTGTGGTGTAATGATTTAAAACAAAATCCATTAACTTCCGAGCGATTCCTTGCCTAAAAAAAGTAGGATGCACTACTAAACTTTGAATATGCGTAACTTTTTTATTAGTATTTATTTCGATTACTGCAGCTAATTCTTCTTTATCTAAATATCCATAAAAATCATTATCACTTTTAATATAACTCTCTAAATTTCTTTTTAAGGGAGGGAAATCTATTGCATTCAGCAATTTTGCTTCCACTGCATATGAAGCCTGGAATACAATGCGTATTTGCTTAGAAAGCTCCGGATCTTTATTGTATAGTTGTTTAATCATAAAATTAAAGCTATGCCGTTTTTTGACTCCTCTCCACTTTTTTATAAAGATACTCGATTAAGAAACTACAGACAATAATACCTAAAGCAATATAAACGTCTGTTTTACTTTCAGAATAATGTTGAATGAGCAAAGCTGCCATTGCTACAAAGCAAAATATCGCTCCCAATAATGGAATTACCTTTTTTGCATTAATTTCTTTGGAGAGTTTATAGCTAGTTAAATTCACCACTCCAAAAATTAATAAAAAACCTGCACTTCCTGCTGTGGAAATACTTTCTAACTGTAATGTATTTACTAAGATCAATGTAGCAATTGCCGTAATGAACAAACCTATTGGCTGATTCCATAACATACAGGTAAACTGTTTGGGCAATTCATCGTCTTCTGCAATCTCGTAGTTTACCCGACTTCCTCCATAAAGAGAAGCATTGATTGCTGAAAACGTAGAGATTAAGGCTGCTATTGTTATTATGGTAAAACCAACTTTGCCTAGCATAGGCTTAGCTGCTTCTGCCAATACATAATCTTGAGCCGTTGCAATTTCACTAAATTCTAGAGAACCTACCGTTATAGCAGCAATAATTACATATAAGAATATCACAAAAATTACAGACCAATAATAGGCTCTCGGTATATTTTTTTCCGGGTCTTTAATGTCTGGAGCTGCATTTGCTATTAGTTCAAAGCCTTCATAAGCAACAAAAATCACCATTCCTGCAGTAAGTAGTTTAAAGGGAGACTCCCAATTTTTGGGAGATAATTGTTCTAAGTGAGGGTTTCCGAATAAGCCATACAAACCAAATCCAACAAAGGATAATAAAATAATAAGTTTGATAATTACCGCATAGGCTTCTATTTTCCCAACCACAGCAATACTATAATAATTAATGGATGTAGCAATTATAATTATTGCAGAAGCATAAATGTGAGAGTCTAATACTTTGTCGCTAGTAAGTTCGTATAAATTAGGTGCATAAGAACCAAAAGCGGAAGCATATAATGCCAGCATAATGATATAACTAAACCAGAGTAAATTATTAATACCACCACTAAATAGACCAATTCCAAAACCCTGATTGATAAATTTAACTGTTCCACCTCTATCGGGATATTTAAGGGAAAGTTTTACGTAACTATAAGAAGTTATAAGTGCTATAAGTCCTGCAATTAGGAAAGATATGGGAGTTCCACCTTTTGCTAAGGCAACAGCTAATCCTAAAACAGCAAAGATACCGCCGCCGACCATGCCGCCAATCCCAATTGAAATAGCTTCTTTTAATCCAATTTTTTTATCCATTCTTATATTTATAAGACGATATAGAAATACAGTATGTCTATATCTTAGTTAATAGTAAATTTTTTAAGGCATCATCCAGGCTTTTAAAATTAAATTTAAAACCTATATCTGTAATCTTTTTGGATGAAATTCGATTGCCATTTAATAATATAGTTCCCATTTCTCCAAAAAGTACTTGTATCATAAATTTAGGGATATTAGGAAGGATGATTCGCCGCTTTATAAATTTAGCTATCTTTTTTGTAAATTCAATATTAGTAATATCTTCAGGAGAAACTGCATTAAAAATGCCATTTACTTGTTCGTTACTTAGAATATATTTGAATATACCACTCAAGTCTTGAATATGAATCCAGGGCATATATTGCTTGCCAGTTCCAATACCAGAACCAAATCCAAAGCTTATGGGCTTTGTTATTTTTTGTAATGCACCGCCATCTTTCGCTAGAATAATTCCAATTCTTACAATTGCTATTCTTTTTGCTATTTGCTTTGATTGGAATGCATGTGCCACCTGTTCCCATTTATCACAGACATTACTTAAAAAGTCGATTCCTTTCGGGCTTTCTTCATTAAAAATAGTATCTGTGTTATTTGTGCCGTAATAGCCTATGGCCGATGCTGATATAAATGCATTTATGGTTAATTGATTCTTTTTTAAAGTATCTAAAATTAATTGTGCACTTGCAACACGACTGGATAGAATATCATGTTTTCTTTTTTCTGTCCATCGTTTTTCAGCAACGGAAGAACCCGCTAAATGAATAATATTATGAACTCCTATCAAAGCTTTTGGATCGATATAGTTATTTTTTAAATCCCATAAAAACTCATTGTCTTTGGAAACTTTTCTAGTTAAGAACCTAATTGTATATTCCTCTTCTAATTGATTGGCTAAATCTTTGGCAAGCATACCATTTGCTCCAGTTATTAAAATTATTTTCTTCATTTTTTAGCAAGATCATTTAATAATTGTTCGTATTCTTTAAATCGATGTTCCCTAATAGGTCTGATATATGGTTCGGTAGAAAAATGTAAAATCAAACAAGGACTTATGGCTTTATATTTATCGACAAACTCATAGTTTAACAATTCATTATTTTTAATTCGTTGTTTAATTTTATTGTGATACGGATACATTTTAATCGTAAATTCTAATTACTTCGCCATTTCCTTTACCCTTTACACTTTTAACATAAGCGTTTATTGCTTTTTTCATAGGAATTGGATTATGACCCGGGAAATAATCTTTGTATTTTTCATAGGCATCTTCTACCATTCCTAAAGAAACAACATTTACTCTTTTTCCATTTTCCATTTCTAGCGCTACCGCTTGTACAAAACTATGAATAGCACCATTAACCATTGCAGCACTTGTAGTTTTAACTACTGGGTCGTCTGCTAATATTCCTGTAGAAAGTGTTATAGAACCATTTTTATTAAGATAGTTTAGTCCAAGGCGAACAAGATTGACTTGTCCCATAAGTTTACTTCTTAAGCCAATATAGAAGTCTTCCTCCCTAAGTTCTTTAAAGTCTGCCCATTTTGCCTCTCCTGCAATGCAAATAATAGCATCTAATTGTCCAACTTGTACTAAGGCTTGTTCAATTGACTTACTATTTGCAATGTCAATTTTTAGGCTACCGCTATTTCTTCCAGCAATAATAACCTCATTGTCTTTTAGGAAATGCTCTGTTACAGGTTGTCCAATTGTTCCATTGCCACCAACGATTAATATTTTCATGTGTTTTATTTATAAGCTAATGTCTACGAAGCAGTATTAGTAATGTAAAGATATATTATTTTAATATTTCATTTACCGTTTTTTGTAAATCTGGTATGACTTCTTTCTTAAACCAAGAATTTTTTGCTTGCCAAATATTGTTTCTAGGGGAGGGGTGTGGTAATACAAAATACTTTGGCAAGTACTGAGAATAATTTATTACCGTTTCGGTTAGATTTTTCTTCGCCTGTTGTTTGAGATAATAATCTTGGGCATATTTCCCAACGAGTAGCACTAATTTTACTTCCTTCATTTTCGATAAAAGCGTAGGATGCCATAGTGGAGCACATTCTTTTCTTGGAGGTAAATCGCCTGATTTTCCTTTTCCAGGATAACAGAATCCCATTGGAATTAAAGCTATCTTTTTAGGATTGTAAAAAGTCTCTTTGTCGATGCCCATCCAATTTCTTAAATTATCTCCACTTTTGTCGTCCCATGGAATTCCGCTTTTGTGAACGACAGTTCCCGGTGCTTGTCCGATAATAATTATCCTGCTTTCTGCAGCTACAGATACTATTGGTCGTGGACCTAATTCTAGATGGGGAACACAAATGGTGCAAATCGATATTTCTTTTATTAGTTCCTTCACAGACATTGCAAATATTATATGATATATTTTAAAGTTATCACTTCTAGACTTAACTGGTTTGCCTTATCACCTTAATTAACTTCAGTATATCTTTTTCATCATTGAATACATTTACAGATACTCTTAAATAACTTCCTCTTATGGAAGTGAAAATGTTATTCTTTATTAAATTATTTTTCAATAAATCCATGTCAATATGAACTGGTAATTGAAGGGCAAACAAATGATTTGAAAAGTACTTTTCTTTTTCAAAAGCAACTCCTAAGCTTTCTAAGTAAATAACAAGCGGTTGGATTAGTGTCTTGCAATAAGTCTCAATTTCAGTAGGGTTCCATTTTATTATTTGCTTTAGAGACTCCCTAAGCATGGGCATTAAAATAAGATTGCTGGATTCACCAACATTATACTTCGCTGCATTAGGTTGGTAGGTATCTTCATAGTTAGTCAAAGCACTAAAGTTATTAGAGTTCACTCTATTCATCCAAGACTCTTCTAAAGGTTTTCCTTGTTCGAAATCATCACTAATATATGCTAAGGCTACAGAGTTAGGGCCAAATAACCACTTGTATGAAGCGCAAATTAAAGCGCTAATATTGTATTTGTTGACGTCCATTTTTTGTGCACCAACAGATTGTGTTCCATCTACAATTAATTTTGCACCAACCTCTTTGCATTTTTGACCTATTTTCTCCAAATCAAAGCGAATGCCATTCATCCAATGAACAGAAGATATTAAAACAATGGAGGTTTGTTGATTAATTTGGTTGATTAGATTGTCATTCCAATTTTCTCCAATTAACTTTTGATCTTGATCAGGATTAATTATTAAAAGTTCATTAGAATTTTCGTCACACCATCTTTTAATTGAAAAATAACCGCTTGGAAATTCATCTTGAATGGTAATAGCATTTCCATTCTTTTTTCCTTCAATATTGTTTAATACGGAACTAAAACCATAAGAAGTGGAAGGTATAATTGCTATGTTATTGGGAGATGAATTTATTATTTCTGCAAAATAGCCACGTACCTCTTTAGTGACATTAAAAAAATCATCGGGAATTATGTCTGATGGATTTCTGTCTTTAATTAAGGCTTTAATACAGGCCTCTTCACAGGATTTTAATAATGGAGCTTTGTAGGCACAATTTAAGTAGTGGATATTTTCCTTTAAATTAAAAAGATGCTTTTGACATTTCATATAATTGATATTACTTAGAATTATTTTCAGAGTTTTAGAACATAAAAACAGGAAAGACTATTTCAATGCATCCCATTCTTCTTGTGTGCCCTCAGATTTCTGATATTCCATTAATGCATACCATTCATTCTCTTTTTTTTCTAAAAGCATTTCGAAATGGATAATATATTTCCCTTTTACTTTGCCATAATTATCCGTAGATGAGAATATGAATATTCCTGTTTCATGAGCTGTAGTTTCACTTCCTATTCTTTGTGAAAAACGAAATTCTACCTTGTCCTTTTGTTTGCCTTCTTTGGTGTCAGTAAAACCTTTTTTCCAAGCAGATAATGCTTTTCCTATTGGTATGGAGGTTTTGTTTTTCCCACTTGCAAATACGACAATAGCATCTTTATGATATAGCGCTTTATAACCTTCAAAATCTCCTTCTTGTACCGTTTTAGCTAATTTCACCCAAAATTGGTCCAATTCTGCCATTCGTATAGAATCTGCTGGGGATTCCATTTCAATAAGAGTACTGTATAAAGGGGTGCTAGCTTTTGTGGATCCAACACTTACTAATAGAATTGTCGCTATAAAAAATAGTATTTTTTTCATGATTTTGTTTTTCTTGAATTAAGAATCTAAGATAGGGAATTCAGAAGCAATTAATTCTATCTGTTATTAGCAGTAGTCTTTATCCTTAACACCAAACCTTCAACTAGATTAAAGTTTTCCATAGTAGAAAAGATATGATTAGTGTCTAATCTAATAAAGTTGTCTTTTAGAGTGATACTATTTGCATCAAAGCCCTCCAGATCTTTTAAAATGCTGTTTTCAAATTCAGTTAAAACCTCCTTTGAATGGTCACTAGTTTTAATGTCAAAATTATTAATAGCGAGCCTATTATTGAATTCTACTATTATAGATGTTTTGTCTGTATCTTGACCTTCGGAAGATTTCCATAGGATACCAATAAAGCTAAAAGTGGCTATTTCATTGGTGTAATTAATTAAGTAATGAGACTGAATAAGGTTACCTTGGTTCCGTTCTTTAAATTTTAATTCTATGTTTTTTAACTTAGAATAGGCATCCCAAGTTTCTTCTATTTTATTCAAATTCATTTATCTATTCATTTATTGGTAAAGGTAATTATTTGATAGCAATAACTGCGCTTGATGGACCAGTTAAAGGCATCACAGTCGTACTACTAAAACCGACTTCTTTTGCCCATTGGTTAAAATCTGAAGCTGTAAAATCAAAACCTTGCTCTGTTTCTATTGCCATATTTAAGGACATCATTAATCCAAAAGCATTCTTATTTCTTTCATCATCAATTATATTTTCAATAACAATAAGAGCTCCTCCTTTTGGTAAGGCATCATAAGCCTTTTTAATCAAAATTAATTTATCGTCTTTACCCCAATCATGAAGAATATTCCCCATGGTGATGACATCAGCCTTTGGTATGTCATCCATAAAAAAATCTCCAGAACTGACTTCTATTCTATCGCTTAATCCTATGCTTTCCACATTTTCTTTAGCAATTGGACCAACGGGAGGGAGGTCAAATGAAATACATTGAATATGGCTATTGTTTTTTGCTATATGTATGGAAAGATTCGCGCCAGAACCCCCAACATCGCATAGGGTTTTATATTTCGAAAAATCGAAATCATGAGCTAGTTTCATAAAATTACCGGCTTGTACACCACCCATCCCATGGATGAATTCCCGAAGTCGATCTTCATTTGCGTAAATAGCTTCGAATGGTGACTTACCACCATTTTTTGTTTCATTTTGTGGCTTACCTGTTTTTAGAGATTCCTCTAAATCGTTCCAAAAAGGATACAATCTATTGTTTGCCATTTCTAATATTCCACCCATATAACTTGGTTTGTTTTTGTCCAAAAACAAATCGGAATCTTCTGAATTCCCATATAGAGCATTCTCTTTTAACCCAATGCGTTTTAGAAATCCTAATACAACTAATGTGTCGAGAAAGTCAAAAAGAGATCTGTGATTTAAGCCAAGATTATTTTGAATTTCTTTACCGGACATATCTCCTTTTGCTAGATGTGTAAACAGTTGCAGATTAACTGCTGCAAGTAAAGTTTTTGACGCCCAAAATCCCATTCCAATTTGCATTATTTTAGAAGGGTTAATTTGATTTTTATTTGCTGAATCCATATTGTGGTTGATTAGATTAATAAATTTAATTTATGATAATAGCTTGTGTATGAGTAGTTATGGGTTTTTAAAAGCAACTATTCGGTAAGTAATTTACAAAATAAAAAAAGAATAGCGGCTTGAATATAAGTTCAAGCCGCTATTAATTAGACATGTAGTTGTGCTAATATTCTTTTAGAATATAAAAATCCTATTTAGCTTTCTTTAATCTCTTTTCTGCTTTTTTTTCTTTAGCAGTCTTAGCGGGTTCTTTTTTTACGTTTTTCTTGGAGTCTTTTCCTTTTGACATAATAATTTCTTTTAAATGGTTGTTTTTATGTTCTCTATTTTTATAAACCTATTTGTGTGTAATTTACTAATTTTCTAATAAAAGGAATTATTAACTACTTTCTTTTTCATCATTTTTGGCAGGAAATATTTTTGAAACGATATATCCGACAATCATAGCCAATGCGAAAGAAGGCGCTAGTACATCTAGTTCTTTAAAATAATCCCCAATTCCTTCCATATTAGATACCACAAATTTGAAAAATATTACGGAGAAAAAACCAGTAATCATAGATGCAATGGCTCCTTTTTCAGTATATCCTTTCCAGAAAAGAGAAAGAATAATTACAGGACAGAAAGTGGCTGCAATACCAGACCACCCAAATATCATAATCCAAAAGACCTGCCTATCGGGATACAAGTTGTATAAAAGAATTGCTATTCCAAGTGCGATTATTGCCATCGCAACAGTAACTAATCTCGAAAATTTTGTTAGGTCTTCATCTTTTAAATCTGGTCTAAATATTTTCTGGTAAAAGTCACGTGTTATAGCACTAGATGCAAGAATAAGAAGAGAATCTATGGTAGACATAATCGCTGAAAGTACAATAGCAATAAAGATTGCCACTAAAATGGTTGGTAAAAATTCATTGGTAATCATACTTAAAACATTTTCGCCACCATTTCCTAGAACTGCTTCTGGATCTTGTCCGCTATCTGTAAAATAAACCCGTGCTAAAATACCAATCGTTACCGCTGCAGCATCTGTTAAGAGCGTAAAAAGAAGCGCTACCCATTTTCCTTTATCAATCTCATTTTCACTTTTAATAGACATAAAGCGAACGTAAACCTGTGGGGATCCTAAGAAGCCCAATCCAATCATAGAAAAACCTAGAATCGTAAAAAGGTTCATTAATCCATCATCACTTCTTCCCATTACCTGAGTTAGTGTTGGGTCTATAGCGTTTAACCCTTCTGTTATTCCTGCGCCGTGATCCATAGAGAACCAGACTACAATAGGCAGTAAAACCAATCCGAAAAACATTAAAATTCCTTGGAACATATCTGACCAAACAGCGGCTACAAATCCACCAACAAAAATATAAACCAGTACAATTCCGAAGCCGATAAGAGCACCAATTTTATAATCAACATTAAGCATGGACTCGAATGCAATTCCTGTTACATCCATTTGGGAGGCAACATAAATAACCACGAAAACCACTAGGGTAGAGGCGGATATAATCCGAAGGGTATTTGTGGAGGATTTAAAATGACTCTGAAGGTAGTCGGGTATGGTAATTGCTTTGTATTCGTCGGATCGCTTTTTAAATAGTTTGGCCATGTATTGCCAGGAAATAAATACCCCTAGTAATTCACCCACGACCACCCAATAGGCAGAATAACCTGCCATTGCGCCCATTCCTGTTAAACCAATTAAAAGCCATCCAGATTCACCTGTTGCTCTTGCGGAAAAGGCAACCGCCCAAAAACCCATTTTTTTTCCTCCTAAATAATAATCGCTCATACTCTTGACTCTCCGGGAGGCAAGAATTCCGATTAAAAATAGAATGGAAACATAAATTGCTAGGACGATAAATTTTGTAATCATAGTGAGTTTTTAATTGTCCCGATGAAGATAGTCTTTCTTTAGCAATTGTATAATTTAACATTCTGAAAAAAATGTTAATAGCCGTTTTACTTTTTAGCCCATTTGCTTTCTATGTTGCAGCCACTTGTGCGTAATAAAGCTAAGATGGGACAACGAGCATCTACTTTTTCTCCTAAGGTTCTGATTTGTGCATCTGTTGCATTTCCTTGTACTAAAGCATCAAGGCGTACATTTTTATAACTCCCATTTGAATTATCCGACATTCCCATAAAACCAGCAAGATCCAAATCAATTTCAACATTTATATCTATTTGTCCAATGTTTATGGATAACTCCTCAGCTACCACTTGGGCTTGCTCATTTTGACATCCTGCTAGGGAAGCGATAAAATATTGCATGGGATTAGCACCAGAATTAGATCCACCATCTTCTGTAGGTTCATCTAATTGAAGTTCCCATTGGGTATCCATAATTCTTACATTAGTTGGCCAGCCATTTCCTTGAGCTTCTGCTTTAAAAGTTTCTAAATGTGAGTTTTCCATTTTGTATATTATTTGTTTTGCCTTTTCTAATTAATTTTCAGCTTAGCTTGTTTTTTAATTATAGAAGTTGTGATTGTGTATGATTTGTCGTATTGAATGGAACTAATTTACTAAAAGAAAATAGACCATAGAAAAGTCACAAACAATTCTCTTTATACAGAGCTAGCATTTAGCTATTTAGGCAATAAAAAAAATTAAGATAGTAGGATCTCAGGGTCTTAAAAGGAGTTAAATACTTTCAACAAAATCTAAAAAGACTTTTTTATGCAATTCAAGATCCATATTAGCGGAAAGTGCTACACGGGCAATATAATCTTTGTCACCTTCTTTAGTCGTCCCTTGAGTAGAGGTTGCAGGTATGGTCCAATAACATCCTTTTAATTGCCCATAACTCACGCAGTACTTACTTTCATTAGGAATTTCTGTAATCATTAAATGGATTAGCTTAAGATTTAAGTCTCTTTTATAAACTTCCCTTTCTTCCTCTGTATTCCCTTTAGTGGGAAGGTCTAAGGAAAACACGGATGGAGTAAACCCTTGTTGTGCTAACTCTTCTGAAACAAAATTAATTTTTGCTTCTGGCAAAGTCTCCTTTATGTAGTTCACAAATTCACGGGTATTTTTATAAGCATCACTAATTCTTTGTGTCATGGAAGGCAACTGCTTAGCTAATATTTTATATTGAAGATTCGTCGCTTCATTATCGCAAATTCTTAGATGAAATTCGATTTTATCCATCAAAGCATTCGTTTTGGTATTTCCAACACAGTAACCAGCAGTACATTGTCCGCCGCTCGGAAATTTAGATCCACTCGCAAAGGAAATGGTTCTAATGGTTGAAAGTATTTCACCTTCTCCTAAAAAGTGAACATTAGGACAAAAAGTTTGATCTAATATAAAAACAGGATCTATGGCAATTTCACCTGTTGGGGTTTTACGTTCTTGACTTAAAACATTTTTTAATTGTATAAGGTCTGGAACTTCCACTCTAGGATTTGTAGGGATTTCTGCGATGATATAAGGAATAGCGTCTTCGCTGGCAATTTTATCTAAAATAACAGCAATACTTTGCACCATATCATTATCGCCATCTACTGCTAAATCGACTATTTCCACATTGTCAATACAAGCAGCAACTCGTCTTGCTTGGTCATTTGTACCACCATAACAATTGGAAGGAACAACAAATTTAATAGCCTTTCCTTTATGTTTTTCTTGTGCATCATGAATTAAGCCCATCATAATTGCATATTGTATAGATAGTCCACTAGAAGCTACCAATGCTTTTGTAGGTGTGCCTGTAATCTCTGCAATAGAATCTAAGACAAGCGCTTTGTCTGCTTCGTTTCGATAGCTATTAGGATTGCTTTGCTTAGAGTTTGAAGAGTTCTCTATTAGAAGCTTTAAGGCAATGAGACAATTTGCTGGCGTCATTGCAATAGTCTCTCTTCTTCTTACATGCTGAATTTCTGAAATGTAACTTTCATTTTGTTTACCATTTACTAATAAAACACTCCCAATTTCAGAATTAACACCGATAAAAAAGTCAATCTCGGGACTTATCGCAATTGGTGTATCATCAATTTCATCTTGATTTGTTATTAAAATAGTACTGCCATTGAACAGAGGGAGGGCTGATGTACTCCCGACATGTTTTAAATCAAATTGATAACCATAAACTTCATGCAAAGCTTCAAGCTCGATATAATCTGGTAATTTACCAGTATAAATGATTTGAGTGTTTTTATTATCGAATAAATTTTTTCTTAGAACAGCCAAAATAGGAACCGTCTTAGATGAAAAACTAATTACATTTTCTGGCTTTACATTATTCAATTTAGCAATTCCCCATTCTAGAACAGAGGATAAAGGGTGCCCTAATCGAATGTAATCGTAAGCAGTGGGTAAATTACTAAGAGCCGAGGTATCAGAATTATTATCCTTATATAAAGTTTCAAACTGATCTAAGAATTGGGTTTTAGCTAGTTTTTCATTATAAATATCTAATCGATGGGTAGTTAAAATCAACCAGTCTGCTGGCATATTCTCTAATACATCTTTAATATAATTTTGCACTTTATTGTCTTTCATAATTCCACCTTTAGATAGGTTGGTAATCTACATTAATTAGTTTTAATTTAAAAGTGTAAGGGAACGTTTTGTTACATTATTCCTATGGGAATTGTAAATAGGACTGAACTTTTTTAAATAGACTAAATTCGTTATTGTTAAAATTGTATTTGTCTTAATAATTCATAAGGTCAATATATTTAAACTCATAATCCAATAAGGTTTTCAATTTTTGACTATTAATTATCTTATAGTTATTTTCGGATCTTTCATTAAAGAGGGCAGTAGGTCTTCCTACCTTTTTAAATTCATTTAAATAAAACTCTCGCCTTGTTGGGTGACTATCGCTACAGGCATTTAAAACTTCATTCCAAATATTCTTCTTAATAATTTGTTCTATAATCTGAACGCAATCATCTCTATGTATAAAGTTTATATAGCCTTCGGGATTCTCTATTTTTTTGCCAAATTTAAAAAAATTTCCAGGTTTTCTATCATAACCAAATAAGCCTCCAAACCTTATAATAGTAGATTCAAAAAAGGAATTAGTTATAAATAATTTTTCAATTTGGGCAAGGGGAGATTCATTAGTATTGGTCTCTTCAGTAACTATTCCATTGGTATTGGAATAAACGGAAGTGGAACTAACAAATAATACTTTCCGCACTTCAGACTTTTCTATCTTTTTTATTAGATTCTTAATGTCATTACTGTTTTTTGATGTAATGGCTATGATTAATATATCAGATTCTAAAAAATCGAAAATATTAGTATCCTTATCGCTAATATCAATAACAAAAGGAGTGATTCCTTTAGCTTCAAGTTTGCTTATTTTGGTATTAGATGCATTAGAGCCATTAACTCTATATCTTTTATCTATTAGGTCAGCCGCTAAAGATAATCCAAGCCAACCACATCCTAATATGCTAATTTTTTGATTCAATTTGTATTCATCCATTTTGATTTAATATTATTGATACAAAACGTATCTCGGTGGTTGAAGTTCGTTTAGTCTTAAATAGACAAGCATTTGCCCTCGGTGATGTGTGATATGATCAGAAAGTAATAAGAAAATTTGTCGTTTGGTTCTATTTAATCCTAGGTAGTTTAATTTATCATTAAGTTTTCTGGTATCAAATTCAGTGATTAATTTAATAGTTTGATTAAATGTATTGTCAATTGTAGCAATCATTTCTTCTTTAGACTTATCATCAACTTTTAGTTCTGTGTCTGTATTCCAATCTCTTGCTTTACGTTCTCCCAATAAAGTTTGACTATGCCAATCCATTGCCCAAGCAATATGCATTAAATTTTCTGCAAAGGTTTTTGACTCTGGGCTAGCTTTAAAATCATATTTATCCTCAGGCATAGTTTCCGCTACAAGAATTAAATATTTGCGAGAATTTTCTAACCTTTCTAGATAGTCCTTGATAAAATCATCCTCTTGAGCAAATAGAGGTGATGTAGCCGAACCAAATAGCATCATGGTTGTTAGAACAATTATATGATTCATAATATATAAATTTTGTTTTGATGTTTTTAATTTGCTTTACAAAGAAGTAATACTTTCTTTCCGTATTTACTTTCGGAATTACACCAATCCAATTTCTCAACTATTTTTTCTGGTGCTTTTATATTCTCACAAATTTCAAATCCAAATTTTGAATAGAAATTCCTTAAGTTTTCAAAAGGCAAACACCATATTGTAGATTCATCAAATGGGCTTTCTTCACATAAATTATGGACTATATTTTCAGCGACACCTAAGCCTCTAAATCCTGGAAATGCATAAATTCCCCCGAGTTCTATATTATTTTCATCAATTTTTACTAATCTACCAATTCCAGCATTTTTATTCCCTACTTTGGCAATAACAATATATTCATTTTCATAATTAGATTTTACAAAATCAACTTCGTTGTATTTTGTGTTTATCCAATTTAGTTCTTTTTTTTCAGCCTGTTTTATAATTACTTTCTTCATATAGGTGCTTTAGTTCCTCATTTGTTCTCTTTACTTACAACAGTTTAGCTTTTGTAGTGTTTTCGTTTAGTTCAGTTAATTTTGATAATAACTCATTAATCATTTGTTTAGCAATTGGTTCATTAAGTTGTTTTAATTCTTCAATAGTTCGCTTAATCGTTTCTTCAGAATCATCTTCTTTAGGTATCGGCTGAAAACTTTCTGCTGGAGCTAATGAAAAAAACAAACGATCAGACCATTCGTTTCTCTTACCATCAATTACCAAATGAACGCGATCAGACTCTCCTTTATTTTTAACAGAATGCACATAGTTTACATTTGTATACCAGCATTCTCCAGGTAACATTTTTAATTCAGTGCCATCTAGTTTAAAATGAACATTTGAATTAGTGACAATTGGTATATGTAAACGAAAATTCCCATCCTCATAGCCCAAGGCATGATCTCTATGTGGTTTAATTTCAGCACCAACTCCTAGTCGTAAAATACGAGCTGTCAATATGGGACACTCAAAAGAGTTTATAACTTCTTTGAAATATTGACATTTTTTAAGTGTCGCTGTTTCCGATATTATTGAATCGAATGTTGAAAGTGCAAATATATTAGATTCTTCTCCCTTAGGAGCATACAATGAAATGGCTTTCCAATCTCCATGATAGCCAGTTGTGTTAAAATGTGAAATCCAATTTCCATCAAAAATCAAGGACAAATCATGGGCCAGTTTTTCTTTATTAAACTGAAAAGGAAGTTTTAAATAAGCAGTATTCTTTTGCATAAGTAATCTTAAGATCTTTAGGAATTATTTTTAATGGGGCATAACGGTTTTATCAATAAACGCTTTATAGTTTAATTAGTTTTTTAGTTATGTGTTGTTTTTGAATGTATATTTTCACAAAATAAATACCAGAATCTAAAATTGAAATATCCATATTCTCAATTTTATCATAGAAATTCGCTACAATTCTACCATTAATCTGTCTCTTATACACATCTGACGCTGCCGACGATCTACTCTGTGTAG
>OLHJ01000019.1_pt1 | contig 99478 bp, 98 predicted proteins | sample 1609491 | NCBI WGS metagenome assembly OLHJ01 (sample SAMN05416861, study PRJEB24817) | seawater metagenome | isolation source: Sea water | place: Canada:Atlantic | collected 2013-11
GGCCCCCGTCAATTCATTTGAGTTTTAATCTTGCGACCGTACTCCCCAGGCGGTCAACTTAAAGCGTTAGCTGCGCCACTAAAAGGATTACCCTCCCAACGGCTAGTTGACATCGTTTACGGCGTGGACTACCAGGGTATCTAATCCTGTTTGCTCCCCACGCTTTCGCACCTCAGCGTCAGTATCGATCCAGGGGGCCGCCTTCGCCACTGGTATTCCTCCACATCTCTACGCATTTCACCGCTACACGTGGAATTCTACCCCCCTCTACCGTACTCTAGCCTGGCAGTTTTGAATGCAGTTCCAAGGTTGAGCCCTGGGCTTTCACATCCAACTTACCGAACCGCCTACGCGCGCTTTACGCCCAGTAATTCCGATTAACGCTTGCACCCTCCGTATTACCGCGGCTGCTGGCACGGAGTTAGCCGGTGCTGCTTCTGTAGGTAACATCAATGAAAAGCACTATTAATGCTTTCCCCTTTCTCCCTACTGAAAGTGCTTTACAACCCGAAGGCCTTCTTCACACACGCGGCATGGCTGGATCAGGCTTGCGCCCATTGTCCAATATTCCCCACTGCTGCCTCCCGTAGGAGTCTGGACCGTGTCTCAGTTCCAGTGTGGCTGATCATCCTCTCAGACCAGCTAAAGATCGTCGCCTTGGTAGGCCTTTACCCCACCAACTAGCTAATCTTACGCAGGCTCATCCAATAGTGACCGGTCCGAAGATCCCGGCCTTTCCCCCTTAGGGCGTATGCGGTATTAATCCGGGTTTCCCCGGGCTATCCCCCTCTACTGGGTAGATTCCTACGCGTTACTCACCCGTCCGCCGCTCGACGCCTGGGAGCAAGCTCCCATCGTTTCCGCTCGACTTGCATGTGTTAAGCCTGCCGCCAGCGTTCAATCTGAGCCATGATCAAACTCTTCAGTTTAATCTCTCAAGTGGTTTGTTAATCCTCTACTACTGTCAGTACTACTTAACCCGACAAGATTCTCAACAAACCGGTACTTCGCTCAAAATAACAACTACTGTACTTTCCCTACCCTTGGAAGAGTAGAGAACGCTTAAAAATTTATAACGCAGTTGCTTACTTTGATTTATCGTTTCTATGAAGATTCACAGAAACCATCAACAGCAAGCATCCACCTCTATTACTTAATCTAATTTTTAAAGAACGGTAAATCGACTGAGTCTCTTCGACTCAGAGCCGGCGTATTATACGGACAAAGCCGGATATGGCAAGGCTTTATGACAGGTTTCTACTAGTTTATTTGCCTCATCGATTTGAGGCTAGATTTTGCCGAAATCTGGCTAATAATTGAGCAAGTCTAGCCCTGCGCTGCAGACGCTCGGCTGCGTCTAGCTCGCAGGCTAAACCATGCCCGATAACCCAGCAGGAACGCCGTCAGCGCCCCATAGAACACGGCTGGGCCGATATCCAGACGCAGTATCCATAATAGGTGCAGCACGCCTAGTATCGCCGCTAGATAGACTAGCTTATGTAGTCGCTTCCAATTCTTCCCTAGCTTCCTCACCATGAACTTCGGCGAAGTAATACCTAACGCCAGCAAGATTAGATAGGCGATGAAGCCGACTGTGATGTAAGGACGATCAAGAATCTCTTCTGCGATGGCGAACCAACGGAACTCCAACACGAACACAGTCCATACCAATAAATGCGCGGTAGCATAAAACAAGGCAAACAAGCCCATCATGCGACGATGACGAGTAAACTCAATCTGATTAGTTATGCGCCGCAAGGGAGTCATTGCCAAAGCAATAATAAGGAAGCGCAAGGTCCATTCCCCCGTCTCTAACGAAAGCTCTTGCACGGGGTCGGGGCCGAGATTGTTCTGGAAGATTCTAAGCACTAATACCGCGAACGGCAGCAATGCAAAAACGAAAACCATCGGCTTAATCAGCTTTTGCATTTGCATCTACAACGATTCAAAAACTTAACTAGCACGTAGTTGGCCGACTTAGTAATAACGCGACAGGTCCATTCCTTCGTACATAGATGCCACCTGATCCCCATAGCCATTGAACGGCTGAGTGGCGATTCGTGACCGGCTAAACAATGTCTGCGGCAATCTGCGTTCGGTGTCTTGTCTCCAGCGCGGATGATGCACGGCAGGATTAACGTTTGCATAGAAACCGTATTCTTGAGCCTGGAGATCAACCCAAGTTGTATCCGGCATGGTTTCTCTGAAATTTATTTTGACGATGGCCTTGATGCTCTTAAAGCCATATTTCCAAGGAACAATCAAACGCAGTGGTGCACCGTTCTGTGGTGGTAAATAATCACCATAGACCCCTACCGCCATCAACGTTAGAGGGTTCATTGCCTCATCCATTCGCAGGCCTTCTCGATACGGCCAGTTGACGATTGCGAAGCGTGAACGAACACCCGGCATCGTCTCCGGATCGACTAGAGTTTCGAACTCTACGTACTTCGCCTTAGAAGTGGGCTCGAAACGTTTAATTAAGTCTGCTAAGGGAAAGCCAACCCAAGGAATAACCATCGACCACGCTTCTACACAGCGCAGGCGATAAATTCTTTCCTCTAGGTCATGGGGCTTCAAAATATCCTCTAGATTATAGACGCCCGGCTTCGCCACCTCGCCAGAAATTTCGACTGACCAGGGGTCGGCCTTGTAATCGCCTGAATTAGAAGAAGGATCTCCCTTATTCATTCCAAACTCATAGAAGTTGTTATAGCTAACAACGTCTTCATATGGAGTGAGCGCCTCACCGGTATAGAATGGGGCAGAGTCTGGCGCAGGCTTTATGTCAGCGAATTTATCTGCCCACCATGCTGCCGGAGGAGATCGCCGCATAGTCGCAGGCGCCCTCGCCTTTAGACCAGCTCCCGTCTGCGCGTTAGCGATTGATGGCAACGCGCTAGCTGCAGCCGCCCCTAGCAATAGCTTGCCACTATCCTCAATAAATTGTCGTCGGTTTTTGTATACACTTTCCGGTGTAATCTCCGAAGGATTTATGTCAGATGGCTTTTTAATTAGCATGGTAAAGTTCCTAAAAATTTGGGTTTTAGTTCCTGCTTCATAACAAACTAGACAGCTTATGAAGCACTTTTCTTTCGCTACTCAACTTCAGATAGAATTGTCGCGGCCTAACTATTCAAAAAACTGTATCTCTGGCAATCAAACTTAATTATTGCAAAAACTGCTCGGTCGCTATTTTTCAGCTTCTTCTTTTGAAGTTTTTGGCTTCTCGGACTTCTCCGCCTTCGGCTTAACGGCTCGAGTCTTCTTAACACTAGCCACTTTTTTATCTGGCACTTTACGTCGCACCGAAGCTTTCGCCGGCTGCTTTTTGTATATCCACATGATGGGCCCCGAAAGCGCATAGACCACACTCATGCTTAGCAATACTTCGTGTGGGTTTTGCGCCACCACAACCAACATTATTACTACAAACACAAATACCATATAGGGGACCGTCCCCTTGAATTGCAGCTCCTTGAAACTGGAATAATTGTAATTCGAGATCATTAGGAAGCCGATGAATACAGTTAATATGGCACAGAGGTAGGAAAGCAGTGGAGTAATTTCCATCCCATATTTGTAGCCAACCCAAGGAAGAAAGGTAACCACACCCGCCGCTAGCGGACTCTGCAAACCTACGAAGAAACGCTTATCTACCGTTCCAAGCTGCACATTGAAGCGCGCAAGACGCAGTGCAGCACAGGACATATAAATAAAACTAGCAGCCCAACCTAATCTACCCAACGGTGCAAAGGCCCAGCTAAACATAATCAGCGCAGGCGCCACACCAAAGGAAACCATATCCGAGAGGCTATCGAACTGCGCACCAAACGCACTCTGGGTATTGGTTAGTCTGGCAATCCTGCCATCCAGGCCATCCAAAATACCAGCTATCAGGATCGCCCAGCCAGCCTCGTTAAAATCACCTGACATGCCAGCTATTATGGCGTAGAAGCCAGAAAAGAGTGCGCCGAGGGTAAGCATATTGGGCAGCAAATAAATTCCACGGCGGCGCACTTTACGGCCATCCTCGGATACGATCTCCTCGTGCTCGTCGAAAGGTAATAAGCTATCTGCCTGCTGATCCTTCTCTTCTTTGCTCATGCTTTCCTGCTGAAATTCAGTTATTTAGGAGAATTCGTGATTATACAGCCCAATTTGTATGGCTGGGGGACTAATTCCCTGTTAATTCACCCCCAATACCCCATAAAAGATACCATTTACGCAAGATTACGGATGCTATATGATCGCGCCTCACTGAAAATAAGTCTTCAGCTCTCTCAAAGAACTACCAAATACAATACATTTAACAATTACGATGAAAAGATCGGAGTGGATTCATGAATTACTTTAATACCTTGCCCCTGCGCCTCCAACTAGAACAATTGGGGAAATGCCGCTTTATGGACCGCAGCGAATTTAGCGATGGCGTAAACAAACTAAATGGCAAGAAAGTAGTTATCGTGGGTTGTGGAGCCCAGGGCCTAAACCAGGGCCTGAACATGCGCGATAGCGGCCTAGATGTCTCCTTTACACTCAGAGATGCGGCCATCGCCGAGAAGCGCGATTCCTGGAAGAACGCCACAGAGAACGGCTTTAACGTCGGCACTTACGAAGAGCTAATCCCAAGCGCTGATCTAGTATTAAACCTAACTCCCGATAAGCAGCACAGCCCTGTTGTCAGCCAGATAATGCCTCTTATGAAGAAAGACGCATGTCTCGCCTATTCTCATGGTTTCAATATTGTCGAAGAAGGCATGCAGGTACGCGAAGATCTCACTGTAGTTATGGTTGCACCAAAATGCCCAGGCACTGAGGTTCGTGAAGAGTACAAGCGCGGCTTCGGCGTACCTACATTGATAGCAGTCCACGCAGAGAACGACCCTAAAGGCGAAGGTATGGATATTGCCAAGGCCTATGCTGCAGCTACCGGCGGACACAGAGCGGGCGTACTACAGTCCTCTTTCATCGCCGAGGTGAAGTCTGACCTAATGGGCGAACAGACGATTTTGTGCGGCATGTTGCAGACCGGATCTATCCTTTGTTACGACAAGATGGTCGAGAAAGGTATCGACCCTGGATACGCTTCGAAGTTGGTTCAGCACGGCTGGGAAGTTGTCGCGGAAGGTCTTAAGCATGGTGGAATCACGAATATGATGGACCGCCTGTCCAACCCATCAAAGCTAGTTGCCAACTCACTCGCTGAAGAACTTAAAACTATCATGGCTCCTCTGTATCAGAAGCACATGGATGACATCATCACCGGAAATTTTTCCGAGGGCATGATGGCAGACTGGGCCAATGACGATGCCAAGCTGCTTGGCTGGAGAGAAGCGACTGCTGAGTCAACATTCGAAAAATCTACAGCAGGCGACATGGATATTCCAGAACAGGAATATTATGAGAACGGCATCCTTATGGTCGCCATGGTTAAAGCTGGTGTTGAGCTAGCATTCGAATCCATGACAGCTAGCGGCATAATCAAAGAATCTGCTTACTATGAGTCACTGCACGAAGTACCGTTGATCGCCAATCTTATTGGCCGCAAGAAACTGTACGAAATGAACAAAGTGATTTCTGACACCGCAGAATATGGCTGCTACCTGTTCTCTCACGCATGCGTTCCTCTTCTAGAGGATTTCATGAAGACTGTAGACACAGACGTCATCGGCAAGGGTTTGCAGATTTCGGACATGGGCGTAGACAATGCCGAATTGATTAGTGTGAATGACGACATACGTTCACACCCGATCGAAGTTGTAGGCAAGCAACTACGCAAGTACATGACAGCGATGAAGAAACTAGTTTAAGAATAAACCTATTCTTCATAGCAAATAAAAAAAGGGCCTAGGCCCTTTTTTTATTTGTGCTAATTTCCTTCTGCTCTAGATCAGAGAGCTAACACCTTCTCTCCGCGAGATATTCCCGAAACTCCAGTGCGAGCAACTTCTAACACTACGCTTTCACCCAGTGTTGCAATAAATGCATCAAGCTTATCAGTAGTGCCAGTCAACTGAATACTGAACACACTGTTCGTTAAGTCCACGATCTGCCCACGAAAAATATCCGTGGTTCGCTTTACTTCGGCACGCTGGGCACCCGACGCCTTAACCTTAATCAACATCAATTCACGCTCAATGTGAGCACCTTCCGTGAGGTCGACAAGCTTAACCACATCAACCAGCTTGTTTAGATGCTTCGTGATCTGTTCGATCCGCCTTTCGTCACCAGTAGTCGTTAACGTAAGACGCGAAAGTGACTGATCCTCTGTCGGAGCAACCGTCAAAGTATCGATGTTGTAGTTGCGCTGCGAAAACAAACCAACGACTCTAGACAGAGCCCCAGGTTCATTTTCCATCAGAACTGAAATTATATGTCGCATTAGGTTCGCTCCGATTTACTCAAAATCATATCTTTCATTGCACCACCCTTAATAGCCATCGGATACACATGCTCCTCTGGGTCCACTAAGACATCTACAAACACTAATCTATCTTTCAGCGCGAACGCCTCAGCCAGCTTGGAATCCAAGTCGGACTTGTTCTCGATTCGAATTCCAACGTGTCCGTATGACTCGGCAAGCTTTATAAAGTCCGGCAACGACTCCTCGTAGGTGCTGTGAGAATGTCTTCCACCGTACTGCATATCCTGCCATTGCTTCACCATGCCCAAGGCACGGTTGTTAAGACAAATTATTTTTACTGGCAGCTTATACTGCATGCAAGTTGCTAGTTCCTGCAGGTTCATTTGAAAACTGCCCTCCCCTGTTATGCACACTGAAACCGCATCGGGAAACGCAAGCTGAATACCCATTGCTGCCGGAAAGCCGAAGCCCATAGTGCCAAGGCCGCCAGAATTGATCCAACGACGCGGCTTGTCAAAACCGTAGTATTGCGCAGCAAACATCTGATGCTGACCCACATCAGATGAGACATAGGCATCACCCTTAGTGATCTTATGCACAGCCTGAACAACTTCCTGTGGTTTGATTGTGCCATCTTCACATGGCGTAACGGCTAGACTGTCTTTCTCCCGCCACTGCTCTATCTGATCCCACCAAACCTTCAAGGATTTCTGATCAACCTTCTCCTTAGAGGAAGCGATCTGTGAAAGCATCTCCTCTAATACGGATGTCACCGAGCCAACAATAGGAACGTCTGCAGACACTGTCTTTGAGATAGAGGCAGGATCAATATCCACGTGCAGGATAGTTGCATCAGGGCAAAATTTAGTTACATCGGAATTGGTTACTCGGTCATCAAAACGAACGCCTATCGCCAGCAACGCATCGCAGTAATGCATCGACATATTCGCTTCGTAGGTACCATGCATTCCTAACATTCCAACGAATTGCTTGTCGGATGCAGGATAAGCGCCCAAGCCCATTAGCGTATTTGTAATCGGAAAACCCAGCTCACGCGCCAGCTTAGTTAGCAGCTCGGAGCCCTCACCTTGAATTACACCACCACCGGCATAGATCATCGGGCGTTTCGCCGCCATCAATACATCTACCGCTTTCTTAATTTGACCCGAGTGCCCCTTCGAAGGAACCGCATAGGAACGCATCTTGATTTCAGTAGGATATTTATAGTCGAACTTCGTTTTCGGATCGGTTACGTCTTTTGGAATATCGATAACAACAGGGCCAGGTCGCCCAGTCGTAGCAATATGAAAGGCCTTTTTAACAATGTTCGGAATTTCAGCCGGATTTTGAACCATGAAACTGTGTTTCACAATTGGGCGAGAGACGCCCACCATATCAGTCTCCTGAAAGCCGTCGGAACCTATCAGCCTGCTTTCCACTTGACCCGAGATTACCACCATAGGAATTGAATCCATGTAGGCTGTTGCGATTCCAGTTATCGCATTGGTTGCACCTGGACCCGAAGTCACTAGCACTACACCTGGCTTACCTGTGCCCCGAGCATAACCATCTGCAGCATGCGTAGCTGCCTGCTCATGCCTTACCAATATATGTTCGACCTTGTCTTGATTAAAGATCGCGTCATAGATGTGCAATACGGCTCCACCAGGATAACCGAATAAAAATTCTACGCCCTCATCGTGTAGAGCACGTATGAGCGCTTCACCACCAGATAATTGATCCACTTTGCTTTGCCTCTAAACTATTTTTCGTCGTATTCCAGCTAAGTAAATAGCAGGAAAAAATGTAACAGCACAACCGACCAGATGGCCCGCTGTCTATTGAATATTTCTAAGATTTTCTTATAACAATCCACAAGTCACGGATAAAAAACCGTCAATTCTTGCTTCTTGTCGGCCCCGTACGCGATAACGTGATAGAGGCTCGTAGGTGGATGTTTTCTGACACCTAGATGGCAATCTGCCGATGTGCCTGTTGCGGCGAGTGCAGATTACTGCAGAAAGGCTGAAGGTTGACCTAGCCACTCTGCTTAAACAAGGCGGAATTCTGCCATTAATACGAGGAAAGTCAAGCTCTTCCGTGCCGTATCGCACGGAAGAGCTGGTGTGAATACAAATATCAGAGCTAGAAAAATATGGGAGTTGCTTAAGCTACCGCCAAATTCTCGTCAGCATTAGGCGCTGCTTTCGAGAAAGATAACTCCCCATCACCGTCTAGATCTATAGCAATCACATCGCCGGCCACGAAGTCTCCCTGCAGCATTTGCTGTGCAAGCTGGTTCTCGATGCGGTTTTGAATGACACGCTTAAGGGGCCGTGCACCATAGACAGGATCATAGCCAAGGGCAGCGATCTTATCCAGTACCGCATCAGAAACTTCTAAACCCAGATCATTGTCTTGCAGGCGCTGATGCAACAACTGAATCTGTATATCCGCGATGCCACGTATCTGATCTCTCTGCAATGGATGAAACACAACGGTCTCATCGATACGATTCACAAACTCTGGAGAGAAATGCTTCACGACGCGCTCCATCACCGCCGATTTAACAGACTCATAAGCCTCCTCGTTGTTCACGCCGTCAGCCATCATATCCTGAATGCGATCCGACCCTAGGTTAGACGTCATCACCACGACCGTATTTCTAAAGTCGACCGTTCTACCATGGCCATCAGTCAAACGTCCGTCATCCAATACCTGCAAGAGAATATTAAATACATCGGTATGGGCCTTCTCAACCTCGTCTAACAATAGAACCGAGTAAGGTCTCCTGCGCACAGCTTCAGTAAGATAGCCACCTTCTTCATAGCCGACATAGCCCGGAGGAGCACCGATGAGTCGAGCTACCGAATGCTGCTCCATGAATTCTGACATATCAATTCTGACCATCGCCTCTTCAGTATCGAAAAGAAATTCAGCCAAAGACTTACACAACTCCGTCTTACCAACACCTGTTGGCCCCAAAAATAGAAAAGATCCATTAGGGCGATTTGGATCAGATAGTCCTGACCTCGATCGTCGCACCGCGTTCGCAACAGCTTGAATCGCCTCATTCTGACCGATAACCCGTTTGTGCAGAGCATCTTCCATTTCAAGCAACCTAAGCTTGTCGCCCTGCAGCATCTTACTTACCGGTATGCCGGTAGAGCGCGATACCACATCGGCAATCTCTTCTTCGGTTACCCGATTGCGTAGCAGATGTTTCTCTGTCGTCTCCGCTTCGGCCGCTGCCTCAAGCTTTGTCTCAAGATCTGGGATTAATCCGTATTGAATTTCCGACATACGGGCAAGATCGCCAGCTCTCTGCGCAAGCTCCATGTCGTTGCGGGCCTGCTCAAGCTTACTTCTGATTGACTGTGCATCTTGCAAGGATGCCTTCTCGGACTTCCAGATATCTTCTAAATCTGCAAACTCCTTCTCGAGCTCCGCAATATCTTCCTCCAACTTCTCTTTACGTTTCTTAGAAGCTGGGTCTTCATCTTTCTTTAGTGCCTCGCGCTCAATCTTCAGTTGAATCAGCCGCCTTTCTAACTTATCCAGTTCCTCGGGCTTGGAATCTATCTCCATGCGAATCATGCTGGCCGCCTCATCGATGAGATCGATTGCCTTATCTGGCAATTGCCTATCGGGAATGTAACGCTGTGAAAGCTTGGCTGCTGCTATTATCGCACCGTCAGAAATATCGACACCATGATGCACTTCGTACCTTTCCTTTAAGCCGCGTAAAATTGCAATCGTATCTTCTTCGCTGGGCTCTTCCACCAACACCTTCTGAAATCTACGTTCCAGAGCGGCGTCCTTTTCTATATGTTGACGGTACTCATCAAGTGTTGTTGCGCCAACGCAGTGAAGCTCACCGCGAGCCAATGCAGGCTTTAGCATATTGCCCGCGTCCATTGCGCCTTCTCCCTTTCCTGCGCCTACCATGGTATGCAGCTCATCTATAAACAAGATCACCGAACCACCAAGCTTGCCTAGCTCACTCAGAACACCCTTGAGTCTTTCCTCAAACTCCCCTCTGAACTTCGCTCCCGCTATCAAAGCACCCATATCTAAAGACAGGACTTTTTTGTCCTTTAAGCCTTCAGGAACTTCGCCGTTAACTATTCGCTGAGCAAGCCCTTCGACGATAGCCGTCTTGCCGACACCCGGCTCGCCAATTAGTACAGGATTGTTTTTCGTACGGCGCTGCAACACCTGAATGGTGCGTCGTATTTCTGCGTCGCGCCCGATAACAGGATCAAGCTCGCTTTTTTGTGCACGCTCGGTTAGATCGACGCAATATTTTTCCAGCGCCTGCCACGAGTCTTCGGCGCCGACATCATCAACATTTGCACCGCCGCGCAAATTCACGATCGCATTTTCAAGCGCCTGCGCAGACACACCATATGAGTTCAGCAGCTTTCCAACCGCGCCAGAATCCTTCATAGCAACGAGCAATATCGTCTCGCTGGAAACAAAAGAATCACCTTTTTGTTGAGAAATTTTGTCCGCCTGATTCAACATTTTTGCCAGATCGCTGGACACCGAAATCTCGCCAGAACTATCTTGCAACTTCGGCAAGTCATCCACTAGCGTTTGCAGCTTAACTCGCAGATCGGCGATATCAAATCCCGTCTGAGATAGCAAAGGGCGGACGGAGCCACCCTTCTGATCCAATAGAGTTAGTAAGAGATGACAAGGTTCAATGAAATTGTTATCCCCGCCCAAAGCCATAGACTGCGCGTCTGCTAGAGCTGACTGCAACTTGCTTGTTAATTTATCAATTCGCATAACGATTCCACATGAGCCCGACTTAACGGACGCTATTAAAATGTATTCACTGAGTTAAATAATTGGGTCTTTGGTCTGAATTTCAATGACTGAGGAGGAATTTTATTGAGGGAGATCAAAACTAGCGAAGTTAAGCTAGAACACCAATCAAGAATTGGAACTAAGCTTCAATATAGATGGCGTTCAACATCCGGCCGGTGACGCCATCGCGTCGATAGGAGAAAAACTTGTCATCATCACAATGGGTGCAATAATCACCACCACTTATTTTATCGACTCCGATGGCGGACAATCTTAGTCTTGCAATGGCGTACAAGTCTGCCATGAATTTTCCCTCATTCTTGCTCGAGATGAAACAAGCCTCCATAGCAGGAACGAAAGATGACGATTCAACCGCAGCAAGAAAATCATCCCTGACTTCTCCTCCCACTTCAAAATGACAAGGACCGATCGCGGGCCCTAACCAAACTGCCAGATTAGAAATAGAAGTCGACATGCGGGAAACTGTGTTTTCAATGACACCTGACGCCAGGCCTTTCCAACCGGCATGAATTACAGCTACTTCTGATCCATCCATAGCTGCTATAAACACCGGGAGACAATCTGCTGTTTGTACGCAGCAAACCAGATTCGCCCTTGTAGTCAACATGGCGTCGGCGGTAAGCGCGGGACCAGCCTTATTGACTACCACCACATCGCTACCATGAACCTGATCTAACCACTGCCATTCTAATTTTTGCGACAACTGCTGTTGCAGCAGCACTCGATTTGACGCTACTCGATGTGGGTCATCCCCAACATGAGTCGCTAGATTAAACGAGGCATAAGGAGGCTCACTCACCCCACCCAGCCGAGTCGTAGAAAAGGCATGGATACTAGGCGAGACAAGCCATTCGGCGAAGATTTTCTGCTCAACTGTCATGCACCGTCTCTGCGGAGTTGCTCAATTAGCTCGACCATATCCGCAGGAGTGTCCGCACTCCAACTCATCCGCTCTCCACTTTCGGGGTGGTCCAGCTCCAACTTCCGAGCGTGCAAGGCCTGCCGCTTAAACCCTCGCAGACAATCACTCAGCTCTTTGGAGCAGGCTGCGGGCAACTTAAAACGCCCACCATAAAGCTGATCTCCGACTAGAGGGTTACCGAAGTGCGCCATATGTACGCGAATCTGATGAGTGCGCCCGGTTTCTAAATTCACTTGCACGTGGGTATGACTGCGAAATCGCTCAATAACCCTGTAGTGAGTTACCGCTTCCTGGCCAGACTCTACAACAGCCCTTTTCTTTCGATTGACCGGATGCCTGCCTAGCTCTCGATTGATAGTGCCGCCACCCGTTAAAACACCTTGTACCACGGCTTCGTATTCTCTACTTACCGACCTCTCTTGCAATTGATTTACCAAGTCGGCATGGGCGGTCAGCGTCTTAGCAACCACCATAAGACCGGTAGTGTCTTTATCGAGACGGTGCACAATGCCAGCACGAGGCAACTCCTCCTGATTTGAGTTGTGGTGCAAAATGCCATTCAGCAGTGTTCCCTGACTGTGCCCTGCCGCAGGATGCACCACAACATCGGTGGCCTTGTTAATTACCAGCAGATGCTCATCTTCAAAGACGATTTCCAGCGGCATCGCCTCTGCCACCCAAGACTCCGCTGCCTCTAGCTGCGCCTCGACCACTAGGCAATCCCCCGGCTCGAGTCGGTCACGGGGCCTTAATTGCTTGCTGTTGACCAGTAACGCCCCCTCTCGAATCCAGGTTTGTAGCCGCGCACGTGAATATTCAGGAAACAATTTGGCTGCAATCTGGTCTAATCGATTGCCCGATAACTCTTCGGTAACTTCTGCTTTAAGTGATATATGACTTGTCATGGGGGCATGATACTTGATTAAGCCGCCACACACAGCAGGCCTAACGGAAGAGTTGGCGAGTTACCGCGTCATAGCACAGGTTGGGATTGCAGCCAGTGCTGTGGTTAAATAGCGTTTTTTGCGGGCTGGCGACGGCATAGTCCCCAGACCACACGATAGACCTAACAACAGGAAGAACAGTGCGCGCCTCAGCTTTGAAATTACCCCTAATTATCTCTCTATCCCTACTTCTTGGGGCCTGTGGTTGGTTCGATAGCGGCGAAAGAGATGCGTTCGCAGGCCTATCAACCGAAGAACAGTTTTATCGCCGTGCGCTAGAACAACTAAACTCGCAAAATTTTACCGGCTCCATCGCCACATATCAGGCGTTGGAGTCACGCTTTCCTTTCGGTAGGTTTGCAGCCCAAGCACAGATCGAAATCGTCTACGCCTACTATAGAAATGGAGATTCCGAGGCCGCAAGAGCTGCAGCCGATCGCTTTATCCGACTTCATCCGGATAACGAGAACATTGATTACGCCTATTATATGAAGGGGCTGTCTTCATTCACCGATGATCGCGGGCTAATCAATCGCTTTGTACCTATCGACCCGACGAAACGAGACCCGGGCCGGGCTAGTGAATCGTTTGCAGACTTCTCACAATTGCTCGCAATTTACCCCGACAGCCCTTATGCAGCAGATGCTAGGGCGCGCATGGTTTTCCTGCGCAACAATCTAGCTGCCTACGAAATTCACGTCGCGAACTACTACCTTGATCGCCGCGCATATGTTGCAGCGCAACGACGTGGCCAATACGTGGTCGAAAATTTTCAAGGCACCCCAGCCGTAGCCGATGGTGTGGCTATAATGGTGGAGTGTTATTTGAGACTGGGTCTGAACGATCTTGCAGACACATCACTCGCTTTGTTGAGAGAAAACTATCCGAATCATGCCTCTATCGACGAGAATGGTGAATTCATCATTCGCACAGAGATCACTAATCCCTCTCTGCTCTATACTGTCTCGTTTGGCTTAGTCGGTGACAATCGCATCGAACCTCCACTTGCGCCAACAACGCGGCCGCAAAATTCTGGTAGTCAGCAGATAATTAACACCCAGACGCGCGCGGAAGCAGAGCGTCGCTCTTGGTTTAGCATCCTTACCTTCGGCCTGTTTGACTAAATTACCCAGCAAAACCTTCGTCGGACCCACGACGAAGGCCGCACTCCTATAATATCTCCTATTTTCTGCCCTCTCGGGTAAACCGTTGTTGAGCTGATGCGTTTGTATTACTGGGAAAGAGTAATATTGAGTATTAATTAGCCGATATAGTGAAGTAGACGGCCAAACCTAGCGAAACAAACAACCTATGAACATGGCCCTCTCTGGAGATTTGATTCTGAATAGTTCGCTATTGCTAGACAAATTCCTTGAAGGCGTTCAAACACGCGCTTTCCGCATAGCTCAGATCGCGACAGGGAATCCAGAAGATGCGCTAGATTTAGTGCAGGATGCCATGTTCAAACTTGTGGAGAAATACTCTGACCGCAGCGAACAAGAATGGGCGCCTTTGTTTTATCGTATCCTAAACAGCCGCATTCACGATTGGTATCGCCGTAACTCCGTTAGAAATCGACACAGAAGCTGGCTGAGCGGCACAGATGAAGAGGGAGAAGATCCTATTCAAACCGCACCCGACCCCTATGGTCGCTCTCCCGATGAAGAAACAGTTACCAACGAAGGCATGGAAAAATTACAGATCGCTCTAGAAGGACTGCCCGCGCGCCAACAACAGGCTTTCCTGCTGCGCGCATGGGAGGGACTAGACGTAAGGCAGACCGCAACAGCCATGGAATGCGCCGAGGGAAGCGTCAAGACTCATTATTCGCGAGCCATTCACAGCCTTAGGGCGCAACTAGGTGAACACTGGCCATGAACAAATTAAATGAAGATATATTCCTGCAAGAAGTTTGCAAGCACTTAGATGCCAGCATTGCCCACCTGCCTCAAGCTATCGAACAACGTCTAACCGAGGGCAGGCAAGCTGCGCTGTTACAGAAAGCACACCTCATGCAGGACACCGAAGGCCTTGCCCTGACTGTCAGTAGGGAGCTAGATGACAATAGCCCTCTATCGCCAGATATTGAAGCGCGACTCGATCAGATCCGAGACAGCGCAGTCGCTAGATTCGAGCAGCTACAAGAAAAGACCAAAAAACCCAGTCGTTTATCACTACTCGTTTGGACTAAAACCCAATTCAATTCATTCAATTTTTCTGCATCAGCGGGTATGCTTGCTACAGCCTGCGTGATGGTTACTGTTATATCGATTTTTTATGTAAATTCCAGACCTACAGGCAGCCTGACACTTGAAGAAGAGATTAGCCTTGTTGCCACAGCCGAAGACATCGAGCTCTATGAGAATTTGGAATTTTATTTATGGCTCGTCGAAAACGAATCTCTCACGTTGTGAGTTTCGAGACATTCGAATCAAGCATAAGAATAAAAGCTATTTCGAGCGAATCTTGTTATTCGCCTGTATGGCTGGAGCGCTATCAAACACATATGCTGCCGAGAGCGAACAGAGTGAGGACGCACCCGATTTAGAGTTTTTGGAATTTCTAGGTCAATTTGAAACAGATGCTGGCGAATGGATAGATCCCGATAGCTTATTAACTGAAGAATTTACTGAATTGCTAGAGACTTCGACTGAAGCCAACTCATCAAATGATTCATCGAATACTGATACTGTAACAAACGACAAGCTATGACTAAGCGAACACACATAAACAAGCTACTCTTTCTGGTGATATTTTTCGCTCAGATTAGTCTCGCTCAAGAAAAGGCGCCATGGTCAGATTTATCCCTCGAAGAAAGGCAAATACTGCAACAGCTCGAACCACAGTGGGAAAACCTCAGCGCCGAGAGACAGCAGCGTTTACGTCGAGGAGCGAATCGCTTTCAGCAGATGCAACCCGCAGAGCGCTCACAAGCAAAAGATCAGCAGCAGCGATTTCAAAATTTATCGCAGCAGCAGCAACAAGTGATCAATCAGCGGTTTCAGCGTTTCAATAGCCTCAGCAGGCCCGAGCAGCGGCGGCTTAGGAACATACAGAGACGCTTTCAGAATATGCCAGAGACCGAACGCTCTAGACTGCGAGAACAATTTGAGCAACTACAGCAATCGAATAGCCGCCCCAACAGGGATGACCCGACGCGTAGCACGCAGAACCAGCAGCGTATTCGCGATGTGATTCGACAGAATCGAGATGTACTGCGACAGAACAGGAATCAAACGCCGCAGGTGCGCCCACAAACACCGCAGCGCCCCAGCGCGACGAGACCGCCACCGCCTGCACCTAGGTAGTAGCTGCCTAGCCTAGAGGAAGCGACGAAGATCATTCACCTATTGGCCAGGCATTCGTGATCGGATAACGTCGGTCTCTACCAAATCCGCGCTTCGTTAGCCGGACTCCTATCGGACTCTGCCTACGCTTATACTCATTTAGATCCACGAGTCGAAGTACGCGTTTCACTACTTGCTCATCAAAACCCTGTTCAATGATGGAGGCAGCGCTGTGGTCATTCTCTACATACAATTCTAAGATTCGATCCAATATGTCATACGGAGGCAAATTGTCTTGATCCACTTGATCGGGAGCGAGTTCCGCCGAGGGAGGACGATCTATAACCCTCTGAGGGATGACCTCATCAGCCACCGCTGAGTATTCGGTATTGCGGTAGCGGGCCAAGCTATAGACCAGCGTCTTGGACACATCTTTTAGCACATCGAATCCGCCAGCCATGTCGCCATACAGCGTTGAATAGCCGACCGCTATTTCACTTTTGTTACCGGTGGTGAGAACCAGCAAGCCCTTCTTGTTGGAAATGGCCATCAAGAGAACGCCCCTGCATCTTGCCTGCAAATTTTGCTCGCTGACGTCTACTTCCGTATTAGCGAACTGTTGCTCAAGGGCCTGCATAAATGAGGAATAGATTCCCTCAATTGATATCTGTTGATAATCGACCCCAAGCTTTTTAGCCTGCTCAGCAGCCGCATCGAGACTCAATTCGGAAGTGTACGCGAACGGCATCATTACAGCCTGAACACGGTCGCTACCGAGAGCATCCGCAGCAATTGCAAGAGTAAGCGCCGAATCGATTCCTCCAGACAAGCCTAGAACAGCGCCCTTAAAGTGATTCTTACTGGCGTAATCTCTAACTCCCAGCACCAAGCTTTGATACACCTGTGCCTCCAAGGACATGGGGGGCGCTATCTGCTGCAGAGGAATTACACAGGGACTATTTGAACTCTCACCCGCCTGAATCAAGACTGGCACTAGAGCCTCTATATAGCTAGGCGCCAGACAGTGACATTCGCCAGTTGCTGTAACCACCATCGAACCACCATCAAATACCAACTCATCCTGCCCTCCTACCATGTTCACATAAATTATCGGGAAGCCACCCTCAACAGTTCTTTTACGAAGCAGGGCCTGCCGGTCACTTAACTTATTTATGTGATAGGGAGAGGCATTAATGTTAATCATCAATTGTGCTCCCGCTGACCGAGCTTGGATGACAGGCGCCTGCTCCCACATGTCTTCACAAATCGTAAAGGCAACTTTTTGACCAGCAATTTCGAGCAGACAAGCGTCAGCACCGCTATTGAAATATCTCTCCTCATCGAACACCTGATAATTTGGCAGGTGTTGCTTGCGATAGTTCGCAATTTGCTTTCCATTTTTGATAATCGTCAGCGAGTTAAATAGCTTGTCGCCCACTCTTTCTGGATAACCGACTACCAGATAAGCAGCTAAATTCTCACCGCAAATTCGCTGCAGGGCGTTCTCTATTCGAACCGTTAGACTGGGGCGAAAAAGAAGGTCCTCTGGAGGGTAGCCAGTCAATGACAGCTCGGGATAGGCTACAATATCTGCCGAATTTTCCTGAATCGCTACCTTCGCCTTCTCAATAATCAGGGAAGTATTGGATGCAATATCCCCGACCAAGAAATTAAGTTGCGCCATTACGACGTTAATTTGCTGCGCCATATCTATCTCTTCGCTGTTATCCTAAAATCCACATATAGACAATCGTTTAAAAACCGCGACCAATAAGCTTTACTGATTCCACTTATTGGTATACTGCCCGCCAACGTTCTAATTGTAACGGAAACCATGAACGAAAGAACCGCACAATATCCCGGCCAGATACACAACGTCTCAGTCGTTTACAATATCTATCGCATTATCCTGCCTTTAATATTACTGGTTTCCTCTCTTGGCCAGAACTCGACTTTGCTCGGCGCCCTCGATACAACCCTCTTTATTCAGGTTTGTACTGGCTATGCAATTTTCGGCGTAGCTACCACCTTCTTTATACCGGCTAGCACGCGTTTTATTAAAAGTTCTCATATTCTTACCGGCAGCCTGATTATCGACATTTTCACCATCACCCTTCTCACTTACAGTAGCGGTGGGATGATAAGCGGTTTGGGATTGCTGCTATTGGTGACAGTTGCTGCGGGCGGCATTTTGATTAGAGGCAGGATTAGCACGTTTCTGGCTGCTGTGGCTGCTCTCTCGTTAATCTACAGTGAACTGTATCTAGCGCTCTCCGTAGACAATTCTGCGAATCAATTTGTACAGACAGGGATTCTCGGTGCGATATTGTTTGCAACCTCGCTCTATATCCAAACACTGACAAACAGAATCTACAAGGCCGCTGTTCTTGCTGACAAACAAGCCAGCGACATTATTGACCTCGAAAAGCTAAACAACGAAATCATTCAACGCATGCGCACTGGAGTTGTAGTGGTGAATACTGAACATCGGATCGTAAGCATGAATAGCGCGGCCCGCAGCATTCTTCTTCCGACATTAATAATAGATAAAGAACAGGAAGAACATCCATACAAAATTCCTGCCGCACTTTCAGAACAGTTAGAGCTTTGGAAGATTAATTCGAAGCGTCAGCCACAACCAATAGTCATTCCCAATTCCACGCGTCAAGTGCAACTAAACTTTGCCTTCTTGAATCCAGAGTCGGATTCGGATGTACTTATCTTTCTCGAGGATAATCGACAAATAGTACAGCGCGTACGACAGATGAAGCTTGCATCACTAGGCAAACTTACCGCCAGCATCGCCCATGAAGTGCGCAATCCACTAGGCGCAATTAGTCATGCTAGCCAACTGCTTCGCGAGTCGGTAACGGTCACTGACGATGACAAGAGAATGATTGAGATAATTCTCGATCATTGCAACAGGGTTAACTTAATCATCGAGGACGTGCTCGACGCATCGCGACATGACGACACCACGGCCGGCCTTATAAGTTTAGATGCATGGCTTTCGAAGTTTATAGCGAGCTATAGATCCACACATGAATTATGTGATGAAATTAAACTTGAGATAGTCACCCCTGAGGTAAAGGTAAAAGTGATTCAGGGCCAGCTCGAGCAAGTCCTAAATAACCTCTTCGACAACGGGCTACGCTATAGTCACAAAAATACCGGCAGCGCGACCCTATTGGTACAGGCCGGCATAGAGGCTAAAGATGGCGACGAGTTGCCTTACCTACACATCATAGACGAAGGTGCAGGCATTAATGAAGAGGACGAAAGCCGCCTATTCGAACCCTTTCACACCACGGAATCGAGCGGCACTGGTCTAGGCCTTTATATATCAAAAGAACTGTGCGAAGCTAATCAGTCACAATTAATATACAGCAGAACTGCTTTGGGCAAGAGCAGATTTAGTATCTATTTTGGCAATCCAGATCGAGTAATGACATAAAATGACTTCCCCTTTCCCGACATTGATTACCTACTTATGACAAATCGCATTCTGATTGTAGATGATGAGCCAGACATCCGTGAATTATTAGAAATCACGCTAGGTAGAATGTCTTTGGCTACAAGTAGCGCCAAAGACTTGGCATCAGCACGACACCTACTCTCCACTGAAAACTTTAATCTTTGTCTTACTGATATGCGCCTTCCTGATGGAAATGGCATCGAGCTTGTCGAATACATACAGAAAGAATACAACCAGATACCAGTTGCTGTAATAACAGCCCATGGCACAACAGAAACGGCTATCAAGGCATTAAAAACCGGCGCCTTCGATTTCGTCTCAAAGCCGGTCGACCTACAAAAACTTCGAGACATGGTGAAGTCCGCATTGCGACTTCCACAAGAACGAGGTGATGAAGCCCTAGCTGCTGACTCTCCTCAAGCTCAAAGCGGACCATCGATAACCGGCCAATCTAGCCGCGTTAAAGAGCTTCGCAGTCAGATAGCTAAACTAGCACGCAGTCAGGCGCCAATCTATATCAGCGGAGAGTCAGGCAGTGGTAAAGAACTAGCTGCACGGGCGATTCATCAGAAAAGTTCACGCGCTAGCGAACCTTTTATTGCAGTTAATTGTGGCGCGATACCTCGAGATCTAGTAGAGAGTGAACTATTCGGCCACGTCAAAGGTAGCTTTACCGGCGCTGACAACGACAAACAAGGTCTATTTCAAGCCGCACATGGAGGTACTCTATTTCTTGATGAAATCGCCGATCTACCTCTGCATACGCAGGTAAAATTACTTAGAGTTATACAAGAAAAATCTATACGGCCTGTGGGCTCACAGAATGAAAACCCCGTCGATGTAAGAATTTTAAGCGCAACACACAAAAACTTAGCCAAGGAAGTTGAATTAGGACATATGCGTCAAGATCTCTATTTCAGGCTCAATGTAATAGAACTTGCTGTACCCAGCCTGAGAGACCGAGTAGCTGATATCCCAGAGCTTTGTCTCGCCATTTTGAACAAAATCGCAAAGGAAAACTCCGACGAAATCTGCCAGCTCAGCGATGAGGCTCAAGAGGCGCTATTGCAATATAACTTCCCTGGCAACGTGAGAGAGCTGGAAAATATTTTACAACGTGCCGCCACACTCTGCGAAAAAAATACAATTCAGGCCTCGAATCTTGAATTCATTAGCGCACCAAGTTCGGCTCCGAACCCTGCAGTTGTAGCTGAACCCACAAGTTTGGAAATCGATGACGGCGTAGAGATCGGTAAAGACTTTTCACTCGAGAAACATCTAGAATCTATAGAGATAGAGGCTATCGAGAAAGCACTAGAAGAGACACGCTGGAACAAGACTGCAGCCGCCAAGAAGCTAGGCATGTCATTTAGGTCCCTACGCTATAGACTGAAAAAACTAGGCCTTGACTAAGAAGGCTTCCCCCATCGGAGCAGCCATTCCCTAAAGGCCTGCTTCGCTCGACGTAATTCACACCATGATCTAGACAATATTTTTGCTGAAGTATCTCTATATTCTGAAATCACACCTACACTTAATTAGGGGTTTAGATCAGCAATACAAGGAGGTGCGATCTTGAAGTCCATGGCAGGCTTGTCACTACTTGAACTATTTATTTCTCTGGGCATATTGTCGATACTGCTTAGTATCTCGTTACCCGACCTCAGTGAGTTCACAGGGTCTATATCTGGGGATGTGACTCTGAGAAAACTGGCAAGCGCAGTGCAGCTCAGTAAATCCACCGCAATTGCAACGGATACTACGGTTACGTTATGCCGCTCGATTAGCGGCTTAACCTGTGGCGGGCGCTGGCAAGACGGCGTCATTATTTTTACCGACCGAAACCAAGATCAGCTTATCAACGAAAGCGACAGATTAGTCCGCCACATTACGCTCCCGAATGGGAATGGTCATATTAAATTCAGGGCATTTCAGAACAAACAGACCTTACAACTTACGAGTCTAGGCACGACTGTGTACCAGAATGGAAATTTCACTTACTGCCCTTTTTCAGGCAACCACCTGTTCGCGAGGCAATTAATTATTAGTCGAACTGCCAGAATGCGATTCGCTCAAGACAAAGATGGGGATGGAGTAAGGGAAGATAGCCGCGGAAGGCCATTGAATTGCGATTAAAGCTGCAAACTATCGCTGCCAACACTCGTCGGTAGTATCACCGGTTGCGCCGCGAGCGCCAGTATCCGAATAGGTTAATGTTGTACAAGTATCTGCTGTCTGATCATTCTGCGCAGTAGCAGTGGCTAGAAAACAAGTAGCAATCGTTCCAGCCCCACAGGCGCTAACACTGATTGCATAAAAACCGTTCTGCGTAGTGCGATCGCGACCTGCCACTACAGGACTATTAAGCGGGGTTGCGTCGTCAACATAGGTATTGAAATTCGAAAAATAGCGCTCTTGATCTGAAGCCACTTGCAGCAGTTCAGTCTTGGCTTCAGCACGAGCAGATCTCCGCACGCTATTTTGATAGGCGGGCAAGGCGATGCTCGTTAGGACTCCCATAATAGCGACTACTATGAGCATCTCTAGCAGGGTAAATCCATTCGATCTTGTTTGCTGCATATCTAAGCGCCTAGGGCATAGTTCGGTTTACAACTGCAATTCTTACGAACTAAAGTATCAACTTTCTTCGAGAGCTTCAATTAAATTGAGCGGCCCCAGAACTTCAATTCTGGCCAATACCCCACTTCGATTCAATACGAAGCGGACAACTAGGCCTCTGTTTAGAAAATCGGAGCCCACTTCTTCGCCGTCGTAGAACACCTGTGTTACGTCAAAATTAAAGCCATGATCTCGACCAGATATCACGAGAACACCTTCGCTTCGCCGAATATCCTCGATGGTACCGGTCTGCGCACCGGAAAGCACACTCTGTGCCGATAGTGTCGTGGAGCTTACCAACACAATTAACAACAGCCACCGGCGAACATTTATTTCGAGGATCAACTTCATTATTGCAATAGTTTTTCTCACTGCATTACTCCCATCACTATCTCACCTACTCTAGTTGTCGCCACGATTGCCTCCCGAAAGATTCTACTCCGACACTTAATTGAATCACATCGATGTCGCCACTAGCTCCACTACCGAATGCCACATCTGCTGCGCCATTCGAAAGTATACTGACCGTAGGCATAATACCCACGTCTGAGGCTCTACCAGATGCATCAGTGTCGTCGCCATCATACTCGCCGTCGTTATTCAGATCGAAGGCTGGAAATTCAAGAGCACCACCACTCCTAAAATCAAGCTCCATCAAGAAACTAGTTCCACCGAACTCACATTCAACCGATGAGGGCACCAGCGTGGTAAATATCACGCGTCCGCCCCTGACGATTGCATTAGTGACCTGTCGTTCACCAAAATTACTGGCATTTGGAGCTCCCTCGACCTCCTCAGGCATCAGATCAAGCTTCCACCCTAAATGGCTATCCCAATTAATCTCATTATCAGACACATCCCGAAGCGTGTATGTTTCATCATCAACGCCGTCATCGTCGGTATCGAACGCCTGCTGATATTGATCAGTTATTGTCTGCACCAATAAGTTTGAACTATCGAATGGCGTGAGAGATCCCGCATTCTTATCCCAAATACCATAGAACGATTGCGTAGTTTGCCCTGTAGGATCATTGTCGAGAATTTCGACGTATTTCCCTGTGCCGAAGAAAACCATAAAACCTCCCAAGTCATCAGGGTGCAACGTTGCTTGAGGTTGAGACGTAATTGGCTGATTTGCAGTTGCTGTGAACAAAGGATCCGGTGTGCCCGCTGAAACAAAATCACTATCCCAAGCGTTAGGGTTTGAGTTTGTAACATCGAACTTCCACATATTACCTAGAAGGTCGCCCCCATAAATATAGTCAACGATTGAATCCCCATCTGCATCGATCATCAGCGGAGTGGCCAAACCATTTGGCGTAGCAACATCACCCGCCAATGTGTCGATTTTCTTAATGAGATTGCCTGTTTCTATATCAACGATGTATAGCACGGCATGTCCAGTCACACTCGCATTACCATCGGCTTCTGTATTGTTATAGCCATTACCAAATACTGCCGCCCAGGTACCATCGGCCATCTTTGCTATCTGCGGCCTGCCATAGGTGTAGCCAAGATCCGCATCATCAGTATCATCGAATTCCCACAGAGCAATATCCGCTGCATTAGCCTCGCTGTATATAGAGGGATCGGTCACATCGAGTGCATATACGCCCTGGCCTCCGCCTCCTAATCCACCAGCTAATACAGTTCGCCACAATCCTGGCGAGACACTACCCGGATCATTCATATTCGGCATAAAAACATCGATGATATTCGGGCCGGCATCAACAAAATAGCGGTGCTCATAATCTTCAGAAGTCAGTTCTGATAAATACTTATAGGCTGCATTAGGCACATACGCTATAACCTCTTCGCCAGTATCCTCGGCAAAGCCATGCAACATACCGTCATTTGCACCCACGTATACAACTCCGTCGCGCGTCGCATTTTGTGTTACAAAATCATTGTAAGACTTTGCCTCAAAATCATCCGCATAACGTCCCGTGGGTTCCTTAACAAATTTAGGGTCAGAGTTTACGATGTCACCGAGTACGCTGCCTCGAATTCTGAAATCCTGCCCTTGCCCTTCATTAGATTCATCGCCGCGCAAGAAGTTTACAAGAGCTGACCCATAGTCCTGATTCGTAGAAATTTCGCTTACATCTACCGTAGCGATATCCTCGGGTGGAGTGGTCATCAACGCTGCAATCTGGCTCGATGTCATTTCTACAAGCGAGTCAGGAGACGTGTAGTCTGCCGGGAATCTAAATGGAATGCCTTGACCCTCCGGATCACCTCCAGGAACAACATCGGCTTCGGGGTTGTAGGTGATGATCTCTCTGCCAGTATCGTAATTCTGAGCGTTCACCTTAGAGCCAGCTTCCCAGTCAGATGTTGGTTCGATGCTTCCATCAAGATTAATCTGGAACGCAAGCAACTGCCCCTTCCAGTCTGAGCTATCAAAACGCGCCTGAAACAAATGGCTTCCCGCATTCAGCGAGCCCGTATTCGTGGCAACCGATGCAGCGGAACCGATCCGGTCGGAGATTTCCAGCAACGCCTCACCTATCGCCGCAGCCACACCCTCTGTGGTCTGTGCGGACACAAAGGTGCCAGCACTATTGAACGCAGCGTGCCAGGTATCATCGATCTTTTCTGGCTCTGTATTAATAGCCCCAATAGTCCAAGGAGAACTAGGTAGCAGCTCGGCTGGCGGGGTCACAATATCGTCGGGCCAGCCATCACCATTTGTATCTACCCGATTACCCACAACACCAAACGCCACACTGAACGTCACCATATGTTGAGTATCTTTCTGATCGGCCGGTGAAGTTGGCACATCATTAGGCAAAGGACTAAGGTCTTCATCGTAATAATAATACGCAACATCAGCTAAGGTATCGTGATTGCCATCGCCATCGTTATCCACAATTCTTGAACTTAGACTATCACTGCTTGACCAATACCCATCGGTAAACAATACCGTATAGTTTTGCTGACAGGCCGAAATAATGGGGTTTGTCCTGCCAGAAAGCTCGTCAGAATAATAGCGACCTGCCAATTCCAATCCGCTACGTAGTCGAGTACCTCTAGCACGCTGTCGGTAAGCGAAAAGAGCATCCAGTGCAGCCGTATTGTGAGCCGGAAAATCTTCCTCTAGCACGCTTTCTAGCGGCACTTCCCGAAATAGACTACCGGGATCGTACAGTATACTCAGACCGAATCGAAACGTATCATTGGCTTCTATAACGCGCGCAACCGCAGCCTTCATCACGAAGGCGCGACGACGATGGTATTGATACCAGTTTGCAATGTTCTGCTGCGCCTCGGTGACAGTTCTTCCCCAAGGGTCTTCTTCGACGCCGCTAAGATTGTCTGTGCTTCCAACTGTGCCAAAACAATCTTCATACTGCCAATCAGTGGTATCAGCAGCATCGTTATCGTCACACCTTGAAGATGACGCATTGTCAACACTATCAAAAGTTGTAGTCAGATATACCACATCGATATCCGATGCATTGACTTGGTAGGTGGTATGACTATCCCAAAGGTCCACTATGCCATTAGCGCCGTCTGTAACATCGCTAGTCCCATAGACTCTTCCGTCTGGATCGTCATCCTCATCATAACCAAGATTGTCGATCCACACATCGTACTCAAAGCCTGCCAGATTGCGTCTTCTGCTATAACCTGGGTTACTTGACTCTGGATGACTTCTAACGTTGTTGAAAACTGCGTCAGGAAAATCCGGCCAAGGCTGGTAAGTCGCTGCAGGGTTGTAATACATGATATTAAAGTCGGAGTTACGTACCCGCCAATCTCTTAATGCTGCGCCGGATTCGTCTTCTAGAACACAACTGTTGTAGACATCATCATTGTTGTCGAAGATATAGTAATACGTTGCCCCATCACCGCAGTCCCAACTTCTGTAGGACCCTGATTCGCCACGAAAAGTACCACCAGTTATAGCGGCGCGAGTGTTATCGCTCCTCCAATAATTTCTGTGATACTGGAACCTTGGAGTCAAGGTTTCCCAATCCATGGAACCGGAGTCGTCCAGCATGAAGAAAATATTTGGAGGGATTGACGTTCCCAAAAATAGAGGGCTACGAGACAGCGCCATCTCTGCCGCCTGCACCGTAGTAGCAGCCGCCATTAGATACAGTGAAGCGATCCATGATAGAAATAGTCGAATATGTAATTTTGAGCTCATAATGGTCTCCCAGGTTTTACGCCAGAAATTCTAGTTATAGGATTGAACAAAAGTGGATTGCACGCGCACAGCCGTGTTTGGATTAACACCAACGCCACGCGCAGTAATTCGATGAAAAGTCCTCGACCGAGGAGTCTCACCCGAGCCTGTGGCAAGCGACTCTCCACTATCTACGGTACGGTATTCTTCAATGACGTAACCAGGTTGGGAAGAAACACCTGCTACCCCGGCGATAGCGTCAGCATTTGTGCCCCACCATGCCCCATCGATATTTGAGTGATCCCACCAGTACTTGCCATCAGCCGCCGATGGATCCATCGAGTTCTCCGACCAAACTCTAGTGCTACCATCGCCACTTACGATTGGGACTGTTGTCTGTGTAAGCAACCAAGCTTCTGCGTTCTTCAAGGCCGATTCAGCCGATTGAAATGCCAATGTATGATCGCGCATATTGCTAGACATACGCTCTTCCAAAACCGTGGTCTCCATACCCGATGTCCCCATTACTGTCAAAATGGACAGAAACACCAAACAGAACACCAGAATCGCGCCGCTTTGCTGACGAGGTAAGGGGGATTGTGGATATTTTTGCATTTTCTTCATAAACTCAACTTTACTCGATTCAATCTGGAATACCGTGACGAAACTCTAGCTTCCGAGCGATAATAGCCCCTTCAAAGCCCTATTTACGTGCCAAGAGCCCGATTTCGCAGGCTAATGGTATTGGTAAAAACCCGCCGCACCCTCGTATCCGCAGGTAAACTACCATTACCGGTTCCCCCGTCGTAGATTACTCCGTCGAAGGTATATGCCTGCGGCGCAGGTACTGAGCCGTCTTCAATCGACTGCATAAGCAAGCTTATTCTGACGCTAATAACCTTGGAAAACTCAGTAACAAGATTCGCTGGAACGTAAGCATCTACGGTGTTGCGAACATCCAAGTCTATATTTATGCCATACAAAATCTGCATGCTCTCCACGCCTTCAATCAGCTCTTCAGCGACTCCGGCTGTGCCAGTAGCACTCAGTTGGCGGCGAAAAAGCGAAGAAGGGTTGGTAGCAACATCACCTCTCTTACCGACATAAAATATAGTGCCTTCGAGTCGGACTACTTCCGCCGGATCGGCTACCGAGGTAACCGAAGAAATAGTTGCAGGTGAATCGTTGCCGGGATTACATGCGCTTGAAAGCGCAATGGTACTGGTAGTCGCCGGACCAGCGTCGGCAGTGACAGAACAGGCCTGCACGAAGTCCGCCTGCTCGCAATCGGATATTATAAGGAAATCGTTAGCGGCAATTCCTGCATCTGACTCGGCCTGAATCGACGCTGCGAGGCCCTCAGTTATTGAAGTAACAAGCCCTGGGGTCCCTGCTGCATTCCAAATACGAATAATGTCTGAGTTAGGCACCGCATTAAACGTTGGAATAACATGCCCCGCCTCGCCGTTGGTCCATTCTGCAGTGTTAGTTGAAACAACGGCCGCATTCAGAGCGCCATTGTTGATAACTCCCGGATTAGTCCCAGCAGCTTCCCAGCCCTGAACACCGAATTGCGGCTGAAACGTAGCCGGAGGTCCATCGAGTATATTATTTACGCTAATCCCCTCTATAGAACTCAGGCAGCCCAAATAACCAGCCATGCGGACTTCCTGGGACAAGAAGTTAGTAGCAAAGCGCCCATTTTCCTGAATGCGTTGCCGCGCCTCTCTATCTCTTTCCGTAGTATTGCTACCCGTATAGATCTGCACGACACCTGTCGCCAGTGTTAGCCCCAACACCATGCTTACCAACAACTCTATCAAGCTGAGGCCGTGACTTTTTGAAATGTCTATTGCTGTTCTTTGCATCATATTTATTACTATCACGCCCACTTATAGCGGCTGAAATGTCGTTCGAAAAGCCTGATCTGCCGTACCATTTCGATCATCGTCCCACCACAGCTTTATCGCATAAATACTGCCAGCACCATCGCAGGCATTTGCCGCGGCTGTTCCATCGGTCGGTGTCGAATCCAAGCAAACTACAGAGGCTCCCAGTGGAAGTGCAGCTGCTGCCGTCGCTGACCAATCCAGAATGTCTTGCCTCGCCATCTGCGCAGAGCTACAGCCGATTGCAGTAAAGCAATTAGCTGTTGCAGCGCCTGTGGCATCGTCGTAATCCCCGTCAGCAACACCAACGATATTTGCGCGCATTCTCTCCACCATATCGACACTCAAGGTTGTCGCGATGGTGCGGAAATAGGAAGCTTGATTCCCACGAAGGCTAACCGCTTGCACTCCTGCCATACCCAACATACCGAAAGACAGCACAAGCAGAGACACTAGCACCTCTATTAGCGTGCTACCGAGTTGAAAAGAGAGAACCCCATTTGAATTATGTTGTCTCAAGGACATACCAACCCTCCTTCAATGCGCCGGCCTCGACCTGAAAGGCCAATCTCAACTGAGCGTGCATTGGCTGAATTTGCCGTTGATGGGCAGAGCAGCATCGTTTGAACCCCTGCAGTAGCACTGAACCCCATGCTATTGTATTCCATAAAATTTGTTGTGACGGTGAGTACGCTGTTTGCACCCAGTGCATCAAATACACGGATTACGACGTCACCAGCATCTATTGAGCCAGATGCTCCATCGGCATCGCCATTCACGTCTACAAAGACTATCCACCCTGTCGACCAACTCGCCGCGTCACAATCTATACCGTCGTTGCTAGGACAAATGCCTACGTTCGTGCCGCGCTTGATCGCTTCGCTACGTGCTAGATTAAGCGTAGTCACAAACATCTTTGCTTGCGAATTAGTAACATTACTCTCAATCGTGTCCTGAAAATTAGGCAGCGACACAGCAATCAAGATGCCCAATATTCCTACTGTTACCAGCAGCTCAATCAGAGAATAACCCTTGTTATTATTACAGTTTCTCAATTTTTCATAGTCCGTTTGATACGCAATTCAACTGTAAAACATCTATCTACATACACAGATTACAGCGCTTCTTGATACACCAAGATTAAGCTGCAAACTGCAATTTTCAGGTCAATTAATACAACTGCACAAGTAATTTGTCGGTTATCTACGCTGGAATTAAATAGCTGTTGGTAGTTCTATCGATGCTAAGCATATAGAATCCCTTGCACAAGACTGTGAATTGGCTAAAAGAACTAGTAAATTCAGGCACTTAATTGATTAGAGTGTGACAGAATTCACATCACCGCGACTTCTAGACAGGCCAAGGTCGAAACTAAGGTCGCGTGATGCGGGTGATTGACTCAGAACTAGGCCGCAGTATACCTTTTTTACCGCTCTATCGCTTACAAACTGCGGCATACAGCCCCCTCAGTAACAGGGAATACTCGTGGAAATTACACTCGGCTCAGTGCTATTGCTAAGCATCACAGGCTTTCTCGCAGGCGGAATTAATACCGTTGCCGGTGGCGGCTCTAACCTAACCCTCCCAGCACTGATGATCTTAGGTCTGCCGGCGGATATCGCCAATGGCACCAACCGTGTAGCTATAACCCTGCAATGCGTTGTCGGGCTTGCAGGCTACGACAAACACGAAACACTAGACCGGCCAGCACTCATACCGATACTCATCCCTTCCATAGCAGGAGGTCTAGTTGGAGCAATCGCTGCGGCGCTGATGCCTAACCTTTACCTTAAGCCGATCCTACTCGGTACGATCTTACTCATGGCTTTAATCATATTGATCAGACCTAGCGTGATAGCCCCGCCTCCGGGCACTCAAAGCCTGAGCCCAAACGACAGTCGCGGCGCCTGGTGGGGATTATTCGCAGCCGGTGTTTACGGAGGCTTTGTGCAAGCTGGAGTGGGCTTTATCCTTCTCGCCGCCTTAGCTGGAGGCTTACGTTATGACTTGCTACGGGCGAATGCGCTCAAGACAGCCTGTGCACTCGCTTTTACGAGTGTCGCGCTACTTGTCTTTATTGCTTTTGATCAAGTCTGGTGGATACCAGGCCTGATTTTAGCCTGCGGATCAATGGCTGGCGCGCACCTAGCAGTAAAAGTTGCTGTGCGCGCATCTCAGGAAAGCATTAAGTGGTTTCTGTTCTTAATGACGCTCTGCGCCGTAGTGGCTGGACTTGTTTTCTAGACAGTCTGCTGAGGTGCGCCGAAACGCATAGTAATCTTCGCACCGCCCAAGCCGCTTGCCCCAACTACTATCGTTCCGTCATAGCTACTAACGATATCGGTTACCACAGCCAGGCCAATCCCCTGTCCTTGCACCAAGGTATCCGCTCTAGCTCCGCGCTGCAGGACGAACTCTTGCTTCTCCTCGCTTATGCCGTGGCCATTGTCTTCAATTACTATCTCTAATCCCTGAAAATAAGCAACTCTAGAATTCGTTTTAATGCTGACTTCGCCTCGACCGTACTTAAACGCGTTATCGAGCACATTACCAAGAACCTCCAGCAGGTCCCGCTCATCACCATAGAAAAGCGCGCCGGGGTCTAAATACTTCGCGACTGAAACAGACTTATCTCTGTACACTTTTGCTAAGGCATCGAGAACCTTCTCAACAACCGGCTTCACCAAAACCTGTCGCGCTAATGCTGAACTGTTGTTGGATTGTACTGCTCGTTGCAACTGATAAGAGACTATCTGATTCATACGGCCCAGTTGTTCTTCAACAGCACCAAGTTGCTCGTCACTGTCACCCGGTTTCTTCGATAGCGTTTGCATGACTCCAGCGATTACAGCGAGCGGGGTTTTCAAGCTATGGGCAAGATCTCCCAGAGTGGTTCTATATCGCTCTTGCTGCTTTCTCTCCGTCTCAATCAACACATTGAGATTCTTTGTGACTCCCTGTAGTTCCTGAGGATAGTTTTCGGCGAGTTGGTTTTTCTCTCCCGTCTCAATATGCTTCAAATCGCGCGCCATCCTATGCAGAGGCGACAAACCCCAGCGCATAAGAAAGTATTGAATAAGCAATAACAGCAATGCCACCCCGCCCAACCATGACCAAAGACTGGTGCGGAAATTTGAAATTTCCGAATAGTACGGCGCGGCATTTTCCATCACGGTGAAGTTAAATTCACTAATACCATCCTCCCAAAGAATGCCGTAGCTCAGCACAAAATACTCTTCATTGTCTGCGCTCATAGTTTTCGAAAACTGCGTCTCGCCGATCTGAACCGACTCACGCAAAACTTCTGAGTCAAGCAAACTAAAAGCACGCGCAGATTCGCTTCGCCACAACTCACCAAGACTAGGCCGACTGATAAACCCATAGAGGCCCGAATTAAGCTGACCAAACCTAGGCTCCCTCAGGTCTCCTAAAAAATAAAATTCTCCGTCGGAGAACTCTGCCGCCGCCAGCAAGAGGTAAATCTGGACCTGCAGACGCTCTGACGCACCGGCTTCGATGCTATTTCTGAACGCACGATCCAATACGACGCTAGTCAAACCTAGAAACACAAACAATAAAATACTGAACGAAATGACAAGTCGTGTCTGTATGGAGTAATTGGAGGGATTTGCAGGCGTGGTCATGGGATGGCGCCCGTGCCAGCTCATACAACTAGGGCTAGGATTCTTCAAGATTAAACCGATAGCCCTGTCCGCGAACAGTTTCAATCGGCTTAAGTGTTTGCTCTGGATCTAACTTCTGCCTTAAGCGGCGCACAAAAACCTCTAAAACATTGCTATCACGATCGTAATCTTGTGCGTAGAGGTGCTCGGTGAGTTCGGTCTTAGAGATCACCTGCCCCGGATGCAGCATTAGATACTCTAGCATCTTGTATTCATAGGCAGTGAGATCAACGCTCTGCTCGTCCACCAACAAACGTTTTGCAGCGATATCGAGACTCAGACTGCCGAATTCGAGCTTAGGCTTAGCAAACCCTGCAGCGCGCCTTAGCAAGGCATTCAACCGAGCTACTATTTCTTCCAGTTGAAAAGGCTTAACAACATAGTCATCGGCGCCAGCATCTAGCCCGGCCACCTTATCTTGCCAGTCACCACGCGCGGTCAGAATCAAGATCGGATACTCTTTGCCCGCAGAGCGAATCTGCTGAATAAGTGAAATCCCATCTATTTCCGGCAAGCCCAAGTCGATGATAGCTGCATCGAAATCATGCTCAGTTGCATAGAACAAACCCGACCTTCCATCTTCAGCGACATCGACAACATATCCTTGCTTGCTGAGCCCTTGCTCAAGCTGTTGCCGCAACAGGCTTTCATCTTCTACTACAAGTAGTCGCATAAGTTTTATCCACCACCGCTAATTCTGCCAGTCGCGACATTCACGAAGACGGTAAATACCTTGCCTTCATTTTCCATGCGAATCTGGTAGCGCTGATTATTGCCCTCACCCACGAGACTGATACGAAGCACATTGCCAGCAAACCGCTGCTTGGCTATTGCTACAGCCTGCTGCTGGGTAACCCGAGGATTAGCCTGCACATTGTTTCGACCACTGTCGTTTCTATTGATGTCGATCTGGGGTGGAGGAATAGGAACATTTTGGGCGTAGGCGAACTCTCCTGCACTGAGGAGTAGTATCACCAAAAAACTAAGCATCATTGTTTTGCTCAAAATATCCCTCTATCCCTGGGAACCGCATAGTATTATTCAAGGGCATGTAATACTTACAATACCGGCTGAACACTGACTCTAACCCGAATCTCATCACCCGGGTCAGTATTGGTTCTTACAGAGTATTCTTCACCATTGTAAAGATAAGTCACCTGATAACCTACCAGCCTCTCTTCCTCGTGCTGCTGATAGACGGTCTCACAGCGCTGAACAGTCTGATATTCGCGGCTGCTAGCACGCTCATTGCGACGCATAATATCACGTCCTATAGAGTGGCCCAACACAGCACCGATAACTACCCCAACACGTCGATTTGATTTGTTATGGCCTACCGCGTTACCGATTGCACCTCCAAGGATTGTGCTGACTACTACGGGTGTATTCGAGCGATTGTCATTGCCGTACCGATCGACTACCGTTTCCTCTTCCCAGCACTGCTCCTGCGGGGTTGAGATCTCGACAACTTCATATATAGCACGCGATTCAACCACCGATGCAGTTTCAAAAGAAGTTTCCGCAAACGCCTGAACGGATACTAATCCTAATACAGCTACTGTGCCTATCATCTTAGTGTTCATGCTCAATCCTCGCTCATCAAAATCGCATTAACAGCTGGGATAATGCGTTCCATGCGTCACTATTCCCAACCTAGGCAGACAATTTAACAACAACAAGCTGAATTGAAGCTGAAGAAAAAGCGAGGGCTCCAGAGAGCCCCAAGATACGCCTAGACTATTTTATTTGTCTCGGCAGTAGTGTACTTTACTAGCGTGAGAACGCGTCCTACTATGTACATCAGAGCATGCATTCAACCAATAGTGAACTAGCTTCCCTATAACTAACAGGAGGAACCCTTACCCTTCGAACCATCAGCTACCAACCAAAACAGAGCATCAACTATAAAACCAATAAGAGTATGAACATGTTCAAAAAGCCATTTTTTATTTCAATCGTCATTACAGCATTAGCCTGCATTCCACTCTACTTTCTCAGCGCGCAGGAGTATTCACTCACTCTTTCCAATTTTCCAATAATTGCACTCACCCTATTCATCATAGTATTAATCAGTGCTTTCAGCGCTTACCAGAACTCCACCCAATTGGGAGATGACATCTATGAAGATGGATATAACTCGGGCCGAGAACGAGGCAGCGTGAAATGGTTCAATGCCAACAAAGGATTTGGCTTCATCACTCGCGATAGCGGTGATGATGTATTCGTTCACTTTCGCTCAATCCGTGGAGAAGGACATCGTGTTCTGCACGACGGCCAGCGCGTCGAATTTGAAGTCAGTGAAGGGGACAAAGGCTTGCAAGCAGACGATGTGGCCGCGGCCAGCTAAGAGAAACGCACCCTAATATTGCGAGAACCTTCTCAATAATGAGGAGGTTTCTCCATTTGCTCTGCTTGCCCTACCGCAGGACCGCGCTCGAGCGCGCCTTGCAACTGCTCTTTCATTCCAGACATCTCACTTATCAGTTCATCTAACTGGCGCTGCTGCTTAGCCACTATCGTATTGAGGTCTGACAAAAGATCCTCCTGATAGCTAAATTTCGTTTCCAATTCTATTAGTTTCTCATCCATTTTACTTACCTCGGAACTCTAGCGCTCCCATTTTACCCAGACTCTTCATCAGCGATTGAGTTATCGGTGACACTTCTGCATTATGTCTGTTAATACTAGCCCTTATATTACTACAAGCTGTCGATTAAACTTTTTAAATAACAATTCAATCGAGGAATACTTGAGCGACTTGTTTTAAAATACTCACTCGCGCAGTGATGCAGCCAAGCGACTCAAGCAGGAACGGAAATAATGGAAAAAGCACCTATCAACTGGACAAATATGTTGCTGTTTAGCCTGACCCCAGCGTTTGCCCTAGTAATCGTACCTCTGTATGGCTATTTTTATGGCTACGACCTCTATGAGTGGATGGTATTCGTACTGCTGATGGGGTTTTGCGGCATGTCCATAACTGCTGGCTACCACCGCCTCTGGTCGCACAAGGCCTATAAGGCACACCCATTTATTCGAGCCGTCTTTGCATTAGGAGGCGCCTGTGCACTGCAGAACGACATATTAACTTGGGCATCGGGGCATCGCCGCCATCATCAATTCGTCGATAACAACGATCGAGACCCTTATTCCGCCGGACGTGGCTTCTGGTTTTCTCATATTGGATGGATTCTGCGCAACTATGAAAGTGGCGCAGAAGACTATTCGAATGTTAAAGATCTAATGAAGGATCCAATCGTAGTTTGGCAGAAGAAAAACTACCTAAGCCTACTCTTGTTAATGAATATTGGGCTCCCCGCATTTCTAGGATTTATTCATGGGGATGTTATCGCTGGGCTATTACTCGGCGGCCTACTGCGCTTAGTCTTGAGCCAACATGTTACCTACCTAATTAACTCCATAGCACACATGTGGGGTCGACAACCTTATAGCGAGAATAGTTCGGCTAGAGACAATCCAATTTTAGCCTTTTTTACTTATGGCGAGGGATATCATAATTATCATCACACTTTTCAATGGGACTATCGAAACGGTATTCGCTGGTGGCACTTCGACCCAACGAAGTGGATGATTAGCCTACTCTCTTTCGTTGGCTTAACTCGCGATCTCAAACGCTGCAATCCTGCGCAGATCGAGAAAGCACGACTCGAACTTCAATACCTCAAAGCGACTGAGAAATGTGAGCGCTTCGATATTCCGGAAAGCTGGCGACTGCGACTGGAAACTGAATACGAACAACTCCTGCAGACCCTCCAATTGTGGACCGAACACAGGCAAGCCTGGTACGAGGCCAAGGGAATACAGTTGCAAGAAAGTCTCAACTCATTGGATCGGCTTCAGCTGAAGCATGGTTACCAAGAAGTCCAATACCGACTAAAGGCGCAAAAACAGCGCTGGCAATACCTACTGCGCGACCTGGCGCAGCCAAACCCACAATTGATCTAATTACTCTTTACTCGCGTAAACGGATTAGTGATTACCGCGTTATGGTCTATAGAGCTACCCCACCTCGCAAGCTGAGTGGGGCGAATTTAGGTGTCTATTTGTCGCGGCTATCACAAGCAATGAGATTCTGGCAGAATTAGCTACTCGTTAGGACTCAATAGTCCGCAGACTAAAGACTCATAATACTCACCAGCTCAATGACTTATCGGAAGGAAATGACATGAATATCAAGCAGAAATCACAAATGCTAGCCCTAATGGCGCTTACAGCAGCTAGCAACTCTGCCTGGGCTGTGGAAGAAGGCGATACCGCACCTATCTTCGACCTGCCTTCGATCTATGCTGATCACCCAGCTATAAGCACGGCTAGCCTCGAAGGAAAGACGGTTTACGTGGACTTCTGGGCCTCTTGGTGTGCCCCCTGCCTCACTTCGCTGCCACTTTATAATGACATGTATCACAAATATAAAGACCAGGGCTTGGAGATAGTCGCTATTAACGTAGACAATCCAATAGAAGATGGACTCGACTTCCTACTCGATACGCCTCTGGATTTTTTGATTCCGGCAGACCCTGACGGCGAAGCTGCGGAGTTATTCGAAGTAATAGGTATGCCAACGTCTTACCTGATCGAGCCTGATGGCACGGTCAAACTTGTGCACATGGGCTTCCGATCCGGCGACATCGAAATGATTGAAGAAGCTATACAAGATTCTTTAGGTGGCAACTAGCCATCTAAAGACCTAATGAGGGAACAGTTCCAATGCGACAGCTACGCAACACCTTACTCCTGTCGATTTGCAGCCTACTACTGATTTCCTGCGCGGATGTTCGTGCCTGGGAGCGAGGCTACCTCGCTCGGGAGGAAATGGCCTGGGATACCGACGCGCTAGAGAGCGCTCTCAACGACCACATCTTCTTTAGCAAAGAGGCCTCCTCAGGGGGCAACAGCGCTGCAGGTGGCGGCTGCGGCTGCAATTAGGCCCTGCTCCGCGTGAAGAACAACGCCTCTCTCAACATTATTGCCCTATCTAGCACAGCTCTGGCGCTGCCCGGCATAGCCTTGGCGGATGCTCCTCCTACCCAGAGCACGATTTCCTATAAATTATCCAACTATCAAGAAGACGATCTTTCTCGATCAGAGGCTCCGCTCGGAGAACTGGATCGCTATGACATCGACGTACATCAATTTCAACTAGTCTCTCCTCTCGGCCGTAATATGTCTTTGCATGTTGACGCGAATTACGAGTCACTGAGTGGCGCTTCGCCCTGGTTCACGAGTCGCAGCCTAGATGGCGAACCCGTAGTGAACTTAAGTGGACCGAGCGGAATTAATGACCGACGCACAGAACTCAGTGTCGGCAGCCGCTACTATCTAGAAAATGGCAGCTTTGCAGGAAACATCGGCTATTCTGAAGAGAATGACTATCGCGCCAGCTACTTTAGCTTGAACGGAGAACGGCATTATAACAACGACTTAACCACAGTCTCGGCGGGCCTCAGCTATTCATCCGATGAAATATTTCCCACCGATGCCGAACTCTTCAATCGCGTTCAAGACGAAGATAAGCAGAGTACCTCTCTCTTCATCTCCGTCAGTCAAATTATTAATCAGCTATCCAGCTTTCAATCTGCGTTAAGCTTTACCGAACAGTCTGGCTTTCTAAACGACCCCTATAAGCTCAGAGACATCAGGCCAGATGACAAAACACAGATAGCTTGGAGTAATTCCTACAGGAGGTTCTTCGTTTCTGCGAATGCCGCACTCCATGTTAACTACCGTTACTACCACGATGATTTTGGCATTAGCTCTCACACCAGCGACCTTTCCTGGCACCAGAATCTCGGACGTACATTTCAACTCGTTCCACAATTACGTTATTACAGCCAATCTGCAGCGGATTTTTTTACTAACGTTGACGACTTTCTTAGCCCGCTTAGCGAGTACCAATCTAGCGACTATCGCCTCTCGGCATTTGGCGCGGTTAGCGGAGGCTTTTCCGTGATTGCGGATATGGGTTCTTGGAAGGCAACACTGACAGCAGAACGCTATCTCGCCAACGACAAGTATTCCGCCTATGAGGTGTCGGAGCCCAGCACTGCGCTAGTTAAATACAACCGCCTATCACTAGGCATCGATTTCAAGTTCTAGCCAATGCCTGCCTTGTACGCCATAACTTTCTATCGAATTAAAACTTGACCATGAGTCCGGAACCAAAGCGCTTCTCATTCAAGGCCATGGGAAGTTTTTGCGAGATTCAACTGTTCGATGAATCCCCCGTCCGCGCAAAAAATATCGCCAAACAACTTATCGACGAAGTTGCACGATTGGAAAAAAAATACTCTCGCTTTCGAGAAGATAGCTTGCTGAGCAGAATTAATTCATCAGCGGGAAACAAAGCTGGCCTAGCCATTGATGAGGAAACACAATCGCTGTTTAACCATGCTCTAAATTGTTTTGAGCAGAGCGATGGACTTTTTGACATCACCTCTGGCGCACTGAACCAACTCTGGGATTTCAAGAAGGCTCTCGTTCCTAGCCAGGAAAAAATCGACGCAGCACGCGCTCATGTTGGCCTACACAAAGTATCTTGCCAAGACTCTCACATACGACTGCCGCGCTATATGCAAATAGACTTTGGGGGCATCGTGAAGGAGTATGCCGCCGATTCTGCAGCGAGCTTGGCGCGCAGCTTAGACGTAGAACATGGCTTAGTAAATTTGGGAGGGGATTTCAGCGTCATAGGGGCGCAACCTGAGAACACTCCTTGGACTATAGGCATCTCTAGCCCAGAATCTAAAAACGACATCATGGCAAAGATCGACCTCATCAACGGCGGCCTTGCCAGTAGCGGAGACTATGAGCGCTTCTTCATGCACGAGGGCCATCGTTATAGTCACATTCTAAACCCCCTAACAGGCTGGCCCGCCAGCGGCTTGCGTGCGGTAAGTATTGCTGCAAATCTATGCAGCGTCGCTGGCTCGGTAGCAACAATTGCGATGCTGAAGGAGGAAGTAGAAGCTAAAATCTGGCTTAAAGATTCGGGACTTGGACATGTCTACATGGACAGTCAGGGCATAGTTGCAGGCGCGGACCTGAAAAACAAAAATTAGACGAGACGCAAGGCTGGCTCATCTAGCAGAAAGAGTTGTTCACGCAACTCCTGTATATGCTCCGCCCAATAACGCTCGGTATTGAACCAGGGAAAGCTCATCGGAAAGGCTGGATCCTCCCAGCGCCGCGCCAACCAGGCTGCGTAGTTCATCAAGCGCAATGTCCGCATTGATTCCACTAATTCCAACTCCGAAGCTTTGAAGTTATGAAATTCGTTGTAGCCTTCTACTAGCTCTAATAACTGCCCCTGTCGCTGATTGCGATCACCTGACAGCATCATCCACAGATCTTGGATCGCCGGCCCCATCATAGTGTCATCGAAGTCGACAAAATTGGGAGTCTCGTCTTTCCACAATACATTCCCAGGATGGCAATCCCCATGAATGCGCAACTTGCTTAGCTCACCGTGGCCAGCGAAACGTTGTTGAATCTTATCAATCAAATCTTGAGAAACAGTTTCATAAGCAGGACGCATATCTCGGGAAAGAAAGTCATTCTCTAGAAGAAACTGTCTACTTCGCACAGCGAAGCGCTCAACCGTGAGCTCTATCCGATGCTTAAAACCATGTAGCGCGCCAACCGCATGAATGCGCCCGACAAAACGCCCCATAACCAACAAATTATCCAGGTTATCTAACTCGGGTGGACGCCCCAAGAACTGTTCGAACACTGAGAAACGAAAGTTGTTGAATTGCTGAAGCGTGCCGCCATCTGCAAAAGAAATTGGGGGCACAACGGGGATCTCTAAATCCACCAACTCCTGAGTATAACTATGCTCTTCGAGTATCTGCTCGTTGCTCCAACGTTCGGGGCGATAGAACTTGACGATTATCGAGGGACCGTCGACAAGCCCAACCTGATAGACACGGTTCTCATAACTGTTGAGAGGAAAAATTCGCGCGTCAGTCTCATAGCCGAGACTCTCCACAGCTTCCAATACGGTAACTGGAGATAATTCAGCATAAGGGTGGCTAGAGGATTCCATCTATTCAGAGAATCCTGTCAGAGTGCTCAATGGAAGTGCGCTGCAGTAAAATCGATGAGTTAATTTCAAGAATCTTTTCGATCTACCTTATTGCCCACGATAGACACAGGGAAAGGAGACACATTGTCGCCGCTTGAGATCTTGCTAACCCCACTCTTCTCGACTTCATCGATACGGATGATTGCCTGAATGGGAATGAAGCTTCTTTTCACTCCATTAAACTCTGCCTTCAGCTTCTCTTCAGACGGGTCCACTACAACTTGGGAGCGCTCATCGAACACATAATCTTCGATCTCGACAAAGCCATACAAATCGCTCTGATAGACCTGTTTTACGAATACTTCGTAGACCTTTCCCTTGTTAAGGAAGGTTATCTTGTATATTTCTGAGGGATTTCCCATGTATATCAATCTCTTATACTTTGGTCTGCAACACTGCGATGAAGCACTTTCAGGCGCCCTTGGTGCTTTTATAGGGGCTTGCTCGAACGAGTAGAGCTAATATCAGGCTTGAAGCCCGAATTTCAAGTCATTATGCGTCAATTCGTTGTTAAGTACTGCTGATTTTTGCTGTTATAATTCGCCCCCTTTTGAAAATAGCCACTGCACGGAAATACTGTGAAATCTGAACAGAGTGAAATCCATCCGGAAAAAGCACCGGAAATAGCGGACAAGCCAACAATGGAGACTAAGAAAGTCTTCATTAAGACTCATGGCTGCCAGATGAACGAGTATGACTCGGATCGCATGTTGGACCTGCTAAAGGAAACGCACCACGCAGAATTAGTTGATGATCCAGCGGACGCCGATTTACTGCTACTTAACACCTGCTCTATCCGTGAAAAGGCCCAGGAAAAGGTTTTCCATCAGCTGGGGCGATGGCGCAGCCTGAAAGAAGCAAAGCCAGATATGAAAATCGCCGTCGGTGGCTGCGTAGCGAGCCAAGAAGGAGCGGCAATTGGCAAGCGCGCGCCCTACGTTGACGTTGTTTTCGGTCCACAGACCCTGCATAAGCTACCTGCAATGCTTGATGCCAGTGGCAAGGGCAAGCCAGTAGTCGATATTAGCTTCCCTGAGATCGAGAAATTCGATCACCTACCACAACCCGATGCCAGTTCCTGTCAGGCCTTTTTAACTATCATGGAAGGTTGCAGCAAATACTGTAGTTTTTGCGTCGTACCCTATACGCGCGGTGAAGAAGTCAGCCGACCATTAGATGATGTGCTAGCAGAAGCTGTCCACCTAGCCGAACAAGGCGTGCGAGAAATCAATCTTCTAGGCCAGAATGCAAATGCCTATCGCGGCCTGAGTCACGAAGGCAGCATCGTAGACTTGGCAACATTAATTCAGTACATCTCCAGCATAGACGGGATAGAGCGAATTCGCTTTACCACATCCCACCCTATTGAGTTCTCTAATTCATTGATCGAAGTCTACGGGCAGGTTCCTGAACTCGCAGATCATCTACACCTACCCGTACAGAGCGGCTCAGATCGAATCTTGGCTGCTATGAAACGAGGACACACGGCGCTCGAATATAAGTCGATAATCAGGAAGATTCGCGCTATCCGACCGAACATCAGTCTCTCGTCGGATTTTATCGTGGGGTTTCCTGGCGAGACTAACGCCGATTTCGAGGACACCATGAAGCTGATAATCGAAATAGGCTTCGACACTTCGTTTAGCTTTATCTATAGCGCGAGACCGGGCACGCCTGCCGCAGATCTAGTCGACCTAGTCCCTGCACAGGAAAAGAAGCATCGACTGGCAACCCTGCAATCACAGATCATTCAGCAGGCGAGCGCGATCAGTGCCGCTATGGTTGGCAGCGAGCAACGAATCTTGGTTACGGGCAGGTCTAAGAAGCATACCGGCGATCTGCAGGGGCGGACCGAAAACAACCGAGTAGTAAACTTCAAGTGTGACGATGCCTCGCTCATTGGTAACTTTACGAACTGTAAGATTACCGATGCACTGCCAAACTCCTTGCTCGGCTACATTTAGCATCTTGTGATAGTGCAATTGCTTGCTATACTGAATCCAACATTTTTCCCCCTTTGAGGTAAGCTTCTACTGCATGACAACTCACACCCTCAGTTTGACTCTTATGCCAGACAACGCCCAGCGACTCTCCAACCTCTGCGGGCGCTTGAATGAACACATACACCAGATAGAGAGCTTTCTTTCACTCAACATTCAACAACGTGGCAATATTTTTCAATTGTCCGGCAGTGAGTCGGCGACCGCTGACGGCGGGCATGTTCTTGAAACCCTTTATCAGGCTACCTCGCAGGGCAATCTGCTAAGTCCCAACCTAGTACACCTCGCTCTCCAGGAGACGATGCCCTCAGAGTCCAGCGAAAATGCCAGCGAGTTCGAGCAGTTACTCATCAAGACACCAAAGTCCTCGGTCAAACCCCGTGGCAAGCACCAGTGCGACTACGTGCGCAGTATCCACCAACATGACATAAATTTTGGCATCGGCCCGGCGGGTACTGGCAAGACTTACCTCGCAGTCGCTTGCGCAGTCGAAGCACTGCTTAAAGAAGAAGTCAGTCGCATACTACTCGTTCGCCCTGCCGTGGAAGCGGGAGAGAAATTGGGCTTTTTGCCCGGAGATTTGGCACAGAAAATCGACCCGTATCTGCGCCCTCTCTATGATGCACTCTACGAGATGCTTGGCTTCGAAAAAGTTTCCAGGCTCATCGAGAAGAATGTAATTGAAGTCGCTCCGCTGGCCTATATGCGTGGCCGAACACTGAATAATTCATTCATCATCCTGGATGAGAGCCAAAACACCACTACCGCACAGATGAAGATGTTTCTAACTCGCATCGGCTTTGGCTCCACCGCGGTAATAACCGGCGACGTAACTCAGATAGACCTACCCAAGGGAGAGCGTTCCGGCTTGATACATGTGAGCACGGTACTCGAAGGCATAAATGAGATCGGATTTACCTATTTCGAGGCAAAGGATGTAGTACGCCATCGTCTCGTGCAAAGGATTGTCGAAGCTTATGATGAGTTCGATCGTAAGTCTGTTTCCACACTAAGCAGCAAGGATTCCCAACAGGCCAATGAACGCGACAGTTGATATCAGTAATAGCTGCGCGGATAAATGGGTACCCAGCATCGAGCAATGTGAAGATTGGCTCAACTGCGGTTTGCAGATAGCGGCACAGAGCAAACCTTGCAGCATTAGCCTGAGTTTCGTTGACCCGACAAGCTCACAATCTCTCAATAAGCAATTTCGAGGTAAGGACAAGCCCACCAATGTCTTGTCCTTCCCGGCGGAATTTCCCAGCGAACTTCGAGAGCAAGTAGATACCTACCCCTTAGGCGATATCGTGATCTGTGCGGCCGTAGTCGAGGAAGAGGCTCGCGAGCAAGGCAAGGAGCTCAGCGCACACTGGGCACACCTTACAATACACGGGCTATTCCACCTCTTGGGGTATCTGCACGACCAGCAAAGCGATGCCGAGAAGATGGAACAGCTGGAAATTAATACACTGGAAAAACTTGGAATCCCCAACCCTTATTTGTTAGTGTGATTACCGAGAGCCAAAGCCGTCTTCTACAAATCCACCGAATACCGAAGACACGCTCAAAAAAGAGAGAAAGAGAACGCAGAGAATGACTGACGACGAATCAAGTATCGATTCAAGACCTAAGTCCTGGATCGATAAAATTGCTCAAGTGTTTTCCGACGAGCCCACCGACACCAAAAGCCTTCTCGAACTCATTCGAAATGCAGAAGCTGACCAAGTCCTAGATGCTGACGCGCTCAGCATCATGGAGGGTGCGCTGCAGGTTTCTAGCATGCAGGTGCGGGATATAATGATCCCCAGATCTCAGGTAGTCACTGTTCCAGCAGACCTCGCCGCCGTAGAGATAATAGAGCTCATCACCAAAGCCTCCCACTCCCGCTTTCCGGTAATAGGAGACAACGTAGACAATGTCTTAGGCATACTTCTAGCCAAAGATCTGCTGCCACTCGCGCTGAATAACGCTACAGACAAGTTTCGAATTAAAGATGTTATTCGGCCAGCCACCTTCGTCCCTGAAAGCAAGCGCCTAAATGTACTACTTAGAGAGTTTCGCGAAACACGCCAACACATGGCAATCGTCATCGATGAGTATGGCAGCGTCTGCGGCGCAGTAACTATCGAGGACGTTCTGGAGCAAATCGTAGGCGAGATTGAAGACGAGTACGATGTAGACGATGACAGCTATATTAAGAAATTCGACGAAGACAACCACATCGTCAAAGCATTAACTCCGGTGGATGAATTCAATGACTACTTTAACACCGAGTTCAGCGACCAGGAATTCACCACCGTTGGCGGTCTCGTGCTGCAGAAATTTGGACATATTCCAGAACGCGGCGAAACTATTAAAATTGGAAATTTCTTGATTAGCGTCCTCAATGCCGATAGCCGACAGATAAAACTGATCAAGGTTACATCGACAAAATTGAGCAATCAGGACTAGGCAATCGCCTAAGTTTTTGCTCTCCACCCCTACCTGTTAGCAGCGGTCTGCGGTATGCTTGCAGGCATCGCAACACCCTAAATAAATCCAGTTAATTCACATAGTTAGAGATCAGATGAGCAGCATCGACCCACAGTACCCTCCCCAGGCAGTTGAAGCCGAGGCACAGTCCTATTGGCAAGAACACGAAAGTTTTAAAGTCAGTGAAGACAAGACTCTTGAAAAGTTTTACTGCCTTTCTATGTTCCCCTATCCAAGCGGACATCTACACATGGGGCATGTACGTAACTACTCCATAGGCGATGCAATCTCGCGCTACCAACGCATGCTAGGCAAGAATGTATTACAGCCGATGGGATGGGATGCCTTTGGACTCCCTGCGGAGAACGCGGCCATCGCGAATGAAGTACCTCCTGCCAAGTGGACTTATAGCAACATCGATTACATGCGCGAGCAGTTACAAAGACTTGGCTATGCCTATGACTGGAGCCGAGAGATCGCAACCTGTCACCCGGATTACTACCGCTGGGAACAATGGTTCTTTACGCGGCTCTTCAAGAAAGGCTTGGTTTACAAGAAATCCTCAGAAGTAAATTGGGATCCAGTCGATCAGACAGTGCTCGCTAATGAGCAGGTGGTCGATGGGCGCGGCTGGCGTTCAGGTGCAGTTGTCGAGCGCCGCGAGATTCCACAATGGTTCATCAAGATTACCGATTTCGCCCAAGAACTCTTAGATGACCTAGATAAGTTAGATGGCTGGCCGGAAAAAGTCCGCACCATGCAAGCAAATTGGATCGGCCGTTCAGAAGGTGTCGAGCTAGATTTTACAGTTGCAAACGAGAGCGACGAATCTCTAAAGAAGCTAAGCGTCTACACCACAAGACCAGACACCCTGATGGGCGTTACCTATGTAGCGCTAGCCGTGCAGCATCCACTCGCCAGCAAGGCCGCCGCATCAAACCCAGAAGTGGCGCAATACATCGAACAACAAGGCAATATCAAGGTAGCCGAGGCAGAAATGGCGACCATGGAGAAGACCGGTATAGATACCGGCCTAAAAGCAATACACCCTATTAGTGGTGAAGAGCTGCCGATCTTTCTAGCGAACTTTGTACTCATGAGTTATGGCTCTGGTGCCGTTATGTCGGTGCCTGCACACGATCAGCGCGACTGGGAGTTTGCTAAAAAATATCAGCTTCCTATTCAACAGGTGATCCAAGCAAATAGCGACGATGAAAGCTGTGATATAGATAAGGAAGCTTTCACCACGAAAGGAACACTAATAAATTCTGGAGAATTTGACGGCCTAGATTTTGAATCGGCTTTCATAGCCATGGAGAAACACCTAGGCGAACGCGGGCAAGGGCATAAGAAGGTTAACTTCCGTCTGCGTGACTGGGGTGTATCCCGCCAACGCTATTGGGGCGCACCAATCCCCATTATCAATTGTGAGAAATGCGGCTCTGTAGCAGTTCCCGATGAAGACCTGCCAGTCATTCTTCCTGTGGATGTCGAGATAGATGCCAGCGGATCGCCTTTAGGCAAACTAAAAGACTTCGTAGACGTCGATTGCCCGCAATGTAAGTCCAAAGCGAAACGAGAGACTGACACCTTCGATACATTCATGGAGTCCTCCTGGTATTACGCGCGCTACGCCAGCCGCGACCAAGATGAAGCCATGTTGGATGAGCGAGCAGACTATTGGCTTCCGGTAGATCAATACATCGGCGGTATCGAGCACGCCATTTTGCACCTGCTATACGCGCGCTTCTTTCATAAACTTATGCGTAACGAAGGACTGGTAAATTCAGACGAACCGTTTGAGCATCTGCTAACACAAGGTATGGTACTCAAAGACGGCACCAAGATGTCGAAGTCTAAAGGTAACACTGTTGACCCTCTGTCATTGATCGAAAAATACGGTGCCGACACGGTACGCATGTTCACCATGTTTGCATCACCGCCAGATCAGTCGCTCGAATGGTCGGATAGCGGCGTAGAAGGTAGCTATCGTTTCCTAAAAAGGCTTTGGAAAATTATTGCGAATCATGAACCAATAGCTCTTAAAGATTTTTCCAGCCTTGAGCTCAATGAGGAACAGACCAAGTTGCGTCGAAAAACTCATCAAACTCTTGAGAAAGTAACTGACGACTATGGCAGACGACACACATTCAACACTGCAATCGCTGCCACGATGGAATTATTAAACGCGGTTACCCGCTTTGCTGACTCCCAAGATAGCGAGAACGATAGATTAGTTATTCAGGAATCTTTGGAGACAGCGATCTTAATGCTTGCTCCTATCGTGCCACATTTCTGTCATGCTCTGTGGCAGCATCTCGGCCATGAAGGCACAGTAATGAATGCTTCCTGGCCCATCGTGGACGAATCGGCATTAACCGAGAGTTCGATCACTGTGGTACTGCAGGTAAATGGAAAATTGCGCGACACGGTAGAAGTAGCGAAAGACATCAGCAAAGAAGAGCTTGAGAAATTGGCACTAGACAATGCTGCCGTCAAACGCTTTATCGCTGACAGCACTGTAAGAAAAGTCATTGTTGTTCCTGGCCGCCTGGTCAATATCGTTGCTAACTGAATACTGAAAACCATGAGCTACGGAACAATCCTCAAAACATTTATCCTCTCGGCACTTCTGTTAGCCCTCAGTAGTTGTGGATTCAGTCTACGTGGAAGCGATGTGCTCTCGGCCAATTTTAGCGAACTGCAGCTTTATAGTGAGCAACCCAACAGTGAACTGTCTCGACTATTACGCCGCAGCCTCGATGGCGCAGCAGTGGATGTCACCGAAGTGGCTCTAGGTGAGGCAGATTCAAACATTGCTCTACTGGGCATAGCCAACGAACAGCTTATTTCCCGGCCTGTAACCATTAATCCCCGTGCACGAGCGGCGCAGATTGAATTGCGCCTTTCGGTGGACATGGCTCTCATGTTAGGCGAGCAAGCCCTATCAGAATCTGAAACGCTGTTTGTTGAGAGAACCTACTTTCAAGATGTTGAAAACATCAGCGGCAATCAGGAAGAGGCGGAGATCATTTCTGCGGAAATGCGTAGAGAGTTAATCAACCAGATGATGCGGCGAGTAGCTGCAATCGGCCCAATCTAGAATATCTGGTTACTATGAAAATAAAGCCAGAACAACTTTCCCGCACCCTCACTAGCCAAGATCTTCCCCTATACTGGCTGAGCGGCGATGAACCCCTGCTGATGCAAGAAGCAGCAGACCTGATTCGAGGCCAATACAGAGAAAAGGGATATACAGAAAGAGAAATTCTCAATGTCGATAAGAGCTTCGACTGGGGTCAGTTTTTGCAATCGACCGGGAATCTTTCTTTGTTCGCAGAGAAAAAAATCATTGAGCTGAGACTCTCGACCGCAAAATGGGAAGATGCCGGAAAAAAAGCGATACAACACTATCTAAGCGACCTTAATCCTGACTACCTCATCTTGATAAGCGGACCTAAGATGGACGCTGGCACACTTAAAACTAAATGGTTCACTGAAATCGAGAAACATGGTGCATTTCTCCAGATTTGGCCAATTAATAGAGAGAACCTCAGCTCTTGGCTAGAACAGAGACTTCTGCGCGAAGGAATCCAAGCGGACACCGAGGCTGTGCACCTGCTCGTCGACAAGGTAGAAGGAAACTTACTCGCCGCTATGCAGGAAATCGAAAAGCTAAAACTACTTTCCGCAGACACAAGTGGAGCGCCGATACGGTTGGACGCCAAAACTGTCATGCAAGTGGTAGCGGACAGCTCACGCTACAACGTCTATCAATTGATAGATGCCGCCTTGCTTGGCGATGTAAGCCGGACACAAAAAATGCTAGCAGGACTTAGGAATGAGGGCATTTTCCCTCTCATCATTTTGGCTGCTGTCTGCCGCGAGTTAAGAGCCTTGCTACCCATGTTAGAAAAGAAACGCGAGGGCCAGGGTGTCAACGCCATTATTCAATCGGCACGGGTTTGGTTCAATCGGAAGCAGGCAGTAGCTGCCGCATTAGCACGACTCGATACAGAACTTGTTTGGAAACTTTTGGACCATAGTCGCCTGATTGACCAGAGCATCAAGGGGCTTTCCAAGGCGAACCCATGGGATGAGCTCAGCCTGCTTCTCTTACAGCTTAGCGGCGCTAGGCCTGGCAAGAATCACCGGGCGGCCTAGCCAATGTCGCAAAAGTAGCGTTGTGTCTTTAATACTAATCATTTCCCACCTTAATAGCGGGCTCCGCCAACAAACAGCCCAAAAGTTTCAACTGTCTCTCAATTTTGCATGACATCTGTCGAAACCTGCCCCAGATCCCCCCGTTCTTACCCCAATCTGGGTTTGGCTTATCATATAATATGCGGGAAATGTGCATTTAGGCGCTTATGAGACATCGAGTGATTTCTTGAACTATCTTCTACAAAACTTTTCTTCGATACGCGCCGCATCCGCCAGCTCATGTCTGGCATTGGCGCTTCTATTGCTCCCGGTTTCATTTGTTTCGGCAGCGGAACTCAATGTCACACAGAATCAACTACCAGTGAACCTGGGCCCCTACCTAGATTACTTCGAAGATCCAGAACGCTCATACACGATTGAGCAGATGAGCTCTGACTCTATTGAGTGGCAACGATCCACCCAAACGATTCCTACCCTGGGCATGAGCAAGTCTGCACACTGGTTCTGCATAGTCCTCAGTGGCGAAAACATGTTAGATGAAGATTTAGTGCTTGCTTTGGATAGCACTACTGTGGATCGCGTAGAATTCTATTTCGTAAGTGGCGATACGGTATTACGCACCTCCGTAGTCGGAGATACTATCCCGATGTCTCAACTCGACTACCCCTATAGATTCCCAATAGTACCGTTCGAGCTTGCCGAAGAAGGCCAATACAATAAGATTATTTTTCGTGCCGTCTCGTCAGTAGGTGTAGAGATCCCCCTCACTCTTACAACTATCTCGCTATTGGCAGAAAGCCAACAGAGCGTCCTAGCATTTAACGGGGCATTACTATCGATGTTCCTATTCTGCTTCGGCATCACGGTGATTCTCACAACCTATACGCGAGACCCACTCTTCTTCGGCGTCACTTTATTTTTTGGCACTTGCACCGTCTTCTTACTCACTCAAACAGGGCTAGGCAGAGTTTGGTTCTGGCCCGAGAGTATTGACGCAAACACCAGAATATCTCTTATCTCAGCGACGGGCCTAGCAGCCAGCCTCTGCTTGATTGGGAGAGCACTACACTTCGAAAATCGCTATCGAGATTCGATTAATATAGTGCTGCGGTTCCTCACCTATTCTATGATTCCGTTTGGCTTATACTATTTAATAATCCCCTTTGATCAGGTTAGTAGTGACAACGTAATTCCTCTAATGGTAATTGGTATGTTAGTTGCGCTCGTTGTCCTTATCATGGCATCAGCCACTGCAATCCAAGGATCGAAAGCCGCTATCTATCTAGTCACGTCTTGGGTACTGATAGTCTTAGCCTATAGCACGTTACTAGTTTACAAGTTCGAGATCATCGAAAGGTCAGCCTCATCATCAATCATCGGTCAAGCGCTTGCGATTTGTGCTGTAGTATTCTTATTGATGACGATGGCTGAGTTTGTTCGATCCAAAAGCGACGAACTTGTAGATGCCCGCCTAGAAACAAAAGCTAAGGCAGACTTCCTAAAGAATGTATCTAGAGAGTTTCTAACGCCAGTCCATCTGATTCTTGCCAATTCTAAGCGATTAATGGCGACGCAATCGGATGATCTGGACGATCCAACAAGACAACATATAACGACCGTCATAAAGCAGAGCGATCATTTACACAACCTGATTAACGATTTGCTGGAAATGGCGGAGCTTGAATCTGACAGCTTCGAACCCGAATTTGAGTTGCTTGAAATGTCGCAATTTCTCGGCGATATTAAAAACACGATGTCACCCACTATTATGGAGAAAGGACTTCAGCTAGAAACTGAATTCGCTTCGGCTAATCTGTTAGTACAGACCGACAAGTCACGTCTGCAACATATATTGATTAACATTATCACCAACGCAATCAAGTTCACGGAGAAAGGCAGTATCTTGCTCGCCTATAAGGCGATCTATTTTCAACGCCGGCTAGGCATTGAAATATCCATTGAAGACACCGGGAAAGGCATGAGCCAAGAATTCCAACAGCTGTTATTTCATGAATTCTCTCAAGAAGAAGATGGCGCGGAGAAAGATCCGCAAGGCACCGGGCTCGGATTAGTCATCGTCAAACGTATGGTAGAGAAGTTAGGTGGTGAGATTACTTTCGAATCAAAAAAGAATGCTGGCAGCCGATTCTTTATTCGACTTCCACTTCGGGTAGCGAAAGACTAAGAAAGGCTCTCAGCCTGTTTCTTTTTCCAGCTGGTAGACCAACTCACCCACGTCTTCCATCTTGCTCTCAAAGCTCTTGAGGGCATCAGCCAGACCTTGGTTGTAATAGTAGGCACCTACCTCTTTCGAGAAAAAGTCCAACAGAAACTCCGCATCAAAACTGCCAATCTCTTGCTGTAACTCATCTTCAAAATACTTTTGCAGTTTCGCTACAACCTCAACCTTAACAGCATCATCAAGTTTAATTTCCGCCAACATCAAACTCCTAGTTGTCGCGCCAAATCGTTGAAGTCTTCTGCTGTATAGTCGAACTCGCCGTCTGGGTTCCTGTTTACAGGTCGCCCCGGGCCGCGCTCTAAGGGACGAATCACATAAGCCGTCTTAAGGCCGGTTCGCGCAGCTGCCCGTAAGTCCCCAGGGTGAGCCGCAACCATCATCACTTGCTCTGGCCTCAAGCTCAACAAATCGGCTGCCTTTAGATAGGCTTCTGGATCAGGTTTATAATGTCCGGACAGCTCTGCTGAAAGAATAGCATCCCAAGGCAATCCGCCATTTTTCGCCATATGCGTCAGCAAGGAAACATTTCCATTAGAAAGTGTCGTGATCACATATTTACTTTTCAGCTTGTTCAAACCCGACACGGTATCAGGCCAGGGGGAAAGTCGCTGCCATGCCTCGTTAAAATGCACGAGTTCCGCTTCACTCATTCCAGTCAGGCTATATTCCTCGACCAAGTCATCTAGAATCATACGATGCAGATCGTCGATCTTCGTCCAAGGCAACTCGCCCGAGCGAACTTTATTCATGGCGGGGCCATAACCGGAACGCCAACTATCCGCAAACCTTGCCCAGTCGACGTTGTAACCCTTCTTCGCCGCAAGCAATTCACCCTCGCGAATAATTGACCCGCGCCAGTCGACAACCGTTCCAAAAACGTCAAAGGTTAATGCCTTTACACTATTTGCTACTGAATTATCATCCGCTGCATGAGAGACCAAGGGCAGCACACCTAAACCGAAGCCCACAGGCAACAGTGAAAGCTGACTCAAAAATTGTCTTCTGTTGGATCTATGGGCGGGAGGTGATTGGATCGAATGTATAGGAATTTTCAGCATGGCTATTCTCCTAGGTCCGGCTCTTTCAGCCTAACTTAGCATACTGCCTGTTCTAAAAGAACGCCTACTGGAAATAAACAGCGAGGATAGCTAGCGGACAAATAAACTTGACATAGAAGGGCCAGATCTTCCAAAAAACGCCCTGCTCCGCCTCTGGACTGCCTTGGCGAATCTCGTCGAGTATGTCATTTCGACGCCATATCCAAGCGGCAAAAATACAGATGAATAGGCTTAGTAACGGCTGACTTCGCTCGGTAGTGAAGTTCACAACCATATCGAAGAGAGGGTCAAAATTGAACACAATAACTAAGGAGATTGAAGTAATTATAGCGCCGACAATAATTGCCGCCTTCGGCCTGGGCATTCCTTGGTTTTCAACACTGTACGCCACCGGCACCTCCAACATTGAAATGGAAGAAGTGAGCGAGGCAATGGTCATCAACGCAAAGAATGCCGTCGCAACTAGCAAACCTATAGGGCCCATATTATTGAACAATGCAGGAAGCACCGAAACAATCAGACCTGGACCGGCAATTAGTCCGCCGGCATCGTCATAGATTTGCACGCCACTCTCCAGCGCCACATACATGGCTGGCAGTATTAACAACCCGGCTAGCACCGCAATTCCAACATCTAGCAATGCAACGAGCCCCCCCACCACCGGCAAGTTCTCATCCTTGCTGATATAGGACCCATAGACCAACATAGTACCGACACCGAGCGAAAGCGAGAAGAATGCCTGCCCCATTGCATTAACTAATAATTGCGGATCAGTGACGCGGGAGAAGTCTGGCACTAGGTAGGCACGCAACCCGTCCATTGCTCCCGGCAGGGTAAAAACATACATAATTAGTAACAACAGAATGCCGACTAACGAAGGCATAAGTCTTGATGCCCATTTTTCAATACCATCCTTCACGCCAGCGGTAATAATAAGAACCGTCAGCACCATGAAGACAACAACAAACAGTGCATTGCGAATTTCAGTATCCGTTGTTAGCCACTCTGACAGACTAGCCAAACCTAACAACCTGGAGAGAGGATCTAGAAAGAATGCCATCATCCATCCGCTAACAATAGCGTAAAAGCTGAGAATCAAACTCACTGTCACTATGCCAACAAAGCCAATGGCGAGCGCAAGAAATTGACTCTTCTTTCCAGTTGATATGGTTTTCAATGCCGCTACGGCATTAGACCGCGTATGCCGGCCAATAATGAGTTCAGCCATCAATGCCGGATAGCCTAAAGCGAACGCCAACACGAGGTAGGCAACAAGAAACGCCGCACCGCCATTACTTGCAGTGTTTGTAGGAAAGCCCCAGATATTACCAAGACCAACTGCCGATCCCGATGCGGCCATAAGAAAGCCAAATCTGGATGAAAATTCTCCACGTGCTGCCACTATGCTGGGTGCCCCTTAAAACTATCTATTGATCGAACGATTCCAAGGTGAAGCTTGCAGTTACCGCATCGGTGAGAAGAAAGACAACATTTGTCACAACAGAAACAGACCCGTTTAAATTCACCTCTAATGCTGGAATTCGCAAGCGCCCATCTACCGTAGAATACTCGGCGATTCCTTCAAAGCTATCCCTGCGGGGAATTGCACTCTCTGGATTTGCACGGATAACCACATTCGGCGAAGACGCCACTGCATTAAAATTCATACTGATCAAATCGGCTCCAGAATCGATGCTGACAGATGTAATTAATAATCCAGTCGCGGATTCAAAAACATGGGGTGCCGCACTAAAACGCTGTGTGACCTCAGCATTGATGTAGAGGAAGTCTCCAGGATCATTGTAAACCGGTGTAATATGAGGTGCTTCCGGCGCCTTCACACCGAGTGAGACGAATGGCAATGCATCGATCTCATCAACAGTATCCATGCCATCGCCTAGCACAGTCGCAAAAACCGTGAAGCCACCATTGCTCATATCCAACGATGCACTATTGTCTCTGACATTGACGAACCACTGATTCGTGGCGCTGTTTGGGTCGCCGTCCAATTTAGCCATGGCAACTGTGCCACGGGTATTGGAGACACCAAACTCGTTTTGGATGGGCGGATCTGAAGGCACGTCTATCGGCCCTTCAAACGAGCGAAAGCGGAAACCTCCCCCCTGAACTACGAAATTATCGACGGCACGATGAATATAGGTGCCGTTATAGTCGTTACGGTTAACGTAGTTTAAGAAATTCTGCACTGTGCCTGGCGCTGTATCATCCAATAACTCCATCGAAAAATCGCCAATACCGGTACTGATACGGACTATGGTCCCCGCCAGAGCTGCTGGGGCATAGGCAAAGACGAAACAAAGGGCTAGGGGAATTGAGGCGCTGACAAATCTTTTGCCTAGGCTGCGCCGACTAACTGCGGTCATGGAGACTCCTGAAACTAAGACTATTATAGGCCTTTTTAATACCTATCTGACCGAGGCAGCATAGGTTAAGTTCCGTTAAGATTCAACTCCCATTCCGAATCCCCAGACTCCCTCAGGAGGTGCTCATGGTAGTGCAACACATATTCGCTTCAGGCCCTAATTCCGGAGCCCTCGGGCCACCGAGCTGAGATCTTTAGCTGGCGATTCATAAGTGGTTTATGATATAACATGCGGCCTTTCTAGATACTCCAACCAGAAAGTTTTTATCTAATCGTTCAGTAAAAATGGATCCGTTTCTTCAGTGCAAAATCATCAAGACTCACTTCCCGGTTTCGAAACGCCAAATCAAGATTCTCCTGAAGAGAAAGGCGACGCTTTACAAGAAAATAAGCGCCCTTCTATCGGCATCGGAATAGACTACGGCACAAGTAATAGCGCCGCTGCCATATTTGATGGCAGCACAGTTCACCTTGTACAACTTGAACGGCATTCCGTCATCATGCCTTCCGCGACTTATATAGATAAAGACTTCAGGATCAGCACTGGCCAAGGTGCGATCAATCACTATATAGAGAGCAACACAGGAAGAACCGTTGAATTAAGCGCGGAGATCCTAGGCGAAGGCAGAACGACCACCGGCCAGATCGGCGACAAGGGTCTGCCCGAAGAAGGCAACACACAACTTGTATATGGACAATCATTTGTAGATGGCGGTCAACAAGGCAGACTCTTTAGAGGCATAAAAAGGTTGCTAGGCAGCACGGACTCACCACGGCTGATGGTGTTCGACCGGGCATTTCGACTAGTCGCTCTAATCACTCCGCTGCTGCTTAGAATACGAAAGAGTATCGAACTCCAACTTCCCAGCGCAGTAACAGCCCCAGTCATAATCAACCATGCGTGTATTGGACATCCAGTAAATTTCGAAGGCAGCGCTGAGAATCGCAATCGGGCTGCTCTCGACATGCTATCTGAAGCCTATGGCTACGCTGAATTCGTTAATCAGGCCTATTATCCAGAGCCAATCGCTGCCGCCCTAAGCTATCTTCATGAAAATCAGGAGCAGTCGGCACAATCTCAAATTCTGCTCGCCGTCGATTTTGGTGGAGGCACGCTCGATTTATGCCTTATTCGCCGCGAACAGTCAGAATTTGAAGTCATGGCAACTCACGGCATTGGCCTGGGTGGAGACCACATCGACCAGGTGCTGTTTAAGAAACTTCTGTTTCCACTTCTCGGAAAAGGCGAACGCTGGAAGCGCGCAGGAGAAGACAGAGAGATAGAGACACTGTTCCCCTTTGAGGAATATGAAGACCTTTTGCTAAACTGGGCTATCAGCTACATGCTCAATCAGAACAAGTTCACCACGCCACTGATGAAGAGAATTAGCGTGGGCGACGAAGCATCTATCAAGTTTCAACGTCTCTACGATATGATTAAGAGCAACTATAGCTACTTGGTTTTTCAATGCATTAAGGAATTGAAGGCAGAACTGTCCGAGGCTGAAACAGCTAAGTTAGACATACCTGAGCTCGATATTGAATTCGAACTAAGTCGACAAGAGTTTGAACTGATGATTGGCGATCTACTCGACAAGTTTAGCCAGTCGATATCCGACCTATTACAGCGCGTCGACTTGCAAAGCAGTGATATTGATCTGGTGATTCGAACAGGGGGCTCTTCGCTAATACCCGCTGTAAAACGCATTTTGGAAGCGCAGTTTCCTGGCAAAGTGATCGAACACGACCCTTTTACTAGCGTAGCCGCGGGGCTTGCTATAGCTGACTATGAAGGATTGGGAGAAAAATTAGCGCAGGCATGAGTTGCTGCAGCTAATCATTAGAATTCGACGCGAAGTGATTCGGCGGAATCGGCGAAGGACATTGAGTGAATCTGCCCGTCACGCTGGACGTTTACTAAATTGGCCTGATCTGGCCATACATCTCTTAAAGCAACATGCACCACCGACAGAGCATTTATGTCCTGAAGTTGTACTGTCTCCTGATAGACCCAGAGAAATTGACCATCGATCTCCTCGCCTACGTACTCAAGGTTCAATTCAATAGCCTCACCTTGCGAATCTTCAGCAGCAACTGCAAACCGGTTCATCACATAGTTGCTGAAAAGCTTTCTCGAATCAGCCGATTCCATTAAATTCTGCGATTCGCCAAAAACTACACCCGCCGCATGCTCGGCGTCGTGTATAAAAAAGCGGTGCATGACTTCGATATTGCCAGTGCTATCGTTGAATAGAATGCGTGTTACAGCCGTCTTCTGCTGGTGTGCAGCGCTTAGACTAGGTACGAGACAGCACGAGAGTGTTAGCAGCGCGAGAACAAGCGCTCGCAACTTATCTCGCACCGCCTTGATGCTTAGACTAGTTGTCTTGCTCATCATCTTCATCGGTCTTTAGTTCTGTCTTGATATCTTGCATGACATCACGACCAATCAAGCCGCCACCGCCTTCAGATTTAAAGCTCTCGATGCGCGAAGGAATTATGCGCCGTGGATAATAGTTATTCTCTATATCCGCGTCGGCTGTTTCCTGCATTGGGTCGATCGTTATACTGCGCAACTCATTTTCACTGACGATCAGCTTCTTGACTTGAGCTGCATCTCTGCGCCATATCTCAGCGGGTAGCCGCATCTCTTCCTTGCTTCCATCGGCGTATTCCATCTCCAAAATTACTGGCATGACCAGACCTCCCGCATTGGAAAGCTCCAGAATGTAATAGTTCAGATCTTCCGAAACAGCTCTATCGAGAACTTCGCGCTCCCAATCTTCGAGACCATCTAAGAAGCTGTTGTAAGCGTTTCGCTCCTTGTTGGTAACAGTAAACTGGTCGTTGTCATCGTAGAAATCGCGTATGTCAGTATTGCGCTCAACCCAGGTCTGCTTTCCCTCTTCACGATTACGCTGAATGTACAGCGAAGGAGGCAATGCCTTCTCGGTCTCGCGCTGACGGGCATAATCGATATCTGGATTCTCAGTATCCATACGCATCTGATAGACACGATCAAGAGAGATATCTACGTGATCGGTAGTGTAAAACCAACCTCTCCAGAACCAATCCAGATCGATACCCGACGCCTCTTCCATGGTGCGGAAAAAATCTGCTGGCGTAGGGCGCTTAAATTCCCACTGTCGCGAATATTCTTTGAAGGCGAAATCGAAAAGCTCGCGACCCATAATAGTCTCACGCAGGATATTGATCGCAGTAGCTGGCTTTGAGTAAGCGTTAGGCCCCAAACGCAGCACGCTATCGGACTGCGTCATGATTGGAACCTGCCGCTCGGAAAGCATGTAGTCAGTGATGTACCTAGGTTCCACACCCCACGGTATCTCTGCATCCCATTCACGGCCAGCTACGGAATCTAAGTAGCTATTGATCCCCTCATCCATCCAGGTCCACTGACGCTCATCTGAATTAACGATCATTGGGAAATAGAAGTGTCCCACTTCATGAATGACGACTCCAATTAGGAAGCGCTTCTCTGCCAACGAGTAGGTTCGAGACCCATCGTCCTGCAGCGTAGTACGCGGTCCATTAAAGGTAATCATTGGATATTCCATGCCGCCGACAAAACCAGCGTTCAGGGAAATTGCCGTCGGATAAGGGAAATCGAAAGAAAAGCGACTATAGACTTCAAGGGTATGGATGACGACTTCGGTGGATAAATCCGACCAGAGCGTTCCACCCTCTTTCGGATAATAGGACATGGCCATGACCATTTCCTGATCAGCGCCTTCTTGATGGTGCCCTTTCGCGTCCCAAATAAACTTTCTTGAAGAACCCCAGGCAAAGTCACGTACATTCTCCGCAGCGAACCGCCAAGTCTTCGTGTCATCTACTCCTTCGCTCTCATTCTCGAGGGCTTCTTCGGGAGTAACGATGAATACGGGCCTGTCGGCTGTCTCAGCCTCTTGCAGACGGTCGCGCTGTTCTCTTGTTAGAACTTGATTAGCGTTCTGTAGCTCACCTGTAGCTGCCACGATATGATCAGAGGGCACGGTAAGCGCAACTTCGTAGTCACCAAATTCTAATGTGAACTCACCTGAGCCTAGAAACTCTTTATTCGTCCATCCTTCGTAGTCGGTGTAGGCAACTAGGCGTGGGAACCATTGAGAAATCGCAAACAGATAGTTGCCACCTTCGTTCTCATCGTCCGGAAAATATTCATAACCACCGCGAGGTCGAAGCACATCTCCATTTACGACGTTATAGGCATAATCAATTTCGAATTCTACATCCTGGCCAGAACTCAGCGGGCGCGCTAGATCGATGCGCATCAGCGTGCCGACTACGGTATGTGGAAGATCATTACCGGAACTGTCACGGACCGAGTTGATTTCATAGCCAAGATCGGCATCTTCATTGTATTGAATAGTACGCAGCTGGCCTAAGCTGATGCGTGCAGGAGAATCGGAATCGGGGCTGCTACCGTTAAACGTAGAACTCATATTGCCAATTGAATCGCTGCGGAAACGGTTCTGGTCTAGTTGCAACCAAAGATAACCTAGCGTATCGGGGGAATTATTTTGATAGCGTATCGTCTCGGTGCCTGAAATTCGCTGAGCATCTTCGTCGAGGGCTACATCTATCTCATAGTCTACCTCTTGCTGCCAATATTGGTGACCGGGCTGACCGGATGCGTTCCTGTAAACATTTGGAGTGGGTAAGACTTCATCCAATTGACGAAACTTATCCTGGTACGATCCCTTGGTTTGCTGAATGCCTTGTGCAAATAATAGTGAACTGCTGAATAGCGCGCTGATAGCAGCTGTAAGCAAGACGATTCTCTTCATAACGACCGATCTCCAAATAGTACGTTCTACCTAGGCTTGTCCTAGTATCATGGCTGCGAATAATACCGCGTTTTGTTCTATTTGTGGCCATCCATTTAATATCCTTCTTTGTTCTGATGTAAACTGAATCTCATGGACCTCATCCTCATCGCAATTCCGTTTTTCTTCCTGCTAATTTTTATCGAATTGGCTTACGGCTGGCTACGTGGAAACAATACATATCGCCTCAATGACAGTATAAACAGCCTTTCGATGGGTAGTCTAAGCCGTCTTCAAGGGCTTGTAATACTTGGTTTTTCTGGCTCTATCTATGAAATCGTAGTGGCTAAGTGGCAACTCACACAGCTGGCAGACGACGCCCTATGGGTCTGGGTAAGCTGCTTCATACTCTACGACTTCGCCTATTACTGGAAACACCGCTTCGGACACGAGGTCGCCCTATTCTGGGGCTCTCACGTAGCACATCATCAGAGCGAGGATTACAATCTAAGCACTGCTTTGCGTCAAACCAGCATCGATTTCCATGGCTTCTTATTCTACCTCCCCTTCTTCTTTCTAGGCTTTCCGGCAGAAATCCTTTTCACTGTTGTAAGCCTGAACTTGATCTATCAATTCTGGGTTCATACCGAGCATGTGCCCAAACTTGGCCCAATCGAATGGTTATTCGTCACTCCCTCGAATCATCGCGTTCACCATGCTCGAAATAAAATCTATGTCGACAAAAATTACGGAGGCGTATTCATCCTCTGGGATCGATTGTTCGGCAGCTTTCAGGACGAGCTCGCAGAAGAAGCTGCCGTCTATGGATTACGCAAACCGTTGAATAGCTGGAATCCAATCTGGGCTAACGTACACGTGTACTGGAGACTAGCCTTGGATTTCCTTTCGATGCCGGGGATAACTAACAAACTAAAACTCTTATTCAAACCGCCAGGTTGGGGCAGTGAGCTACAGCAGAGCAACTGCAAACTCGGCAAAGGAAAGGTCGACCTCAGCGCGCGATTCGACCCAGAAATATCAACATTTAGCCTAGTTTATACCTTCATCCAATTTCTATTTACTGTCGTTTTAAGTTTGGCAGTACTTCTTGGGGCAGCATCACTGAGTTACACGCTGCTAAGTCTAGCCGTGGTTTATCTGTTCTTCGCCTACTTCGTTGCTGGAACTTTGCTCGAGGGTAAGGAATTCGCACTTACTCTTGAAATAGTGCGATTAGTATTTCTGCTGCCCTGTCTATTATTACTGGAACTAAACCCAGTAGTAACGGGGCTGCTGATCGTCAATGTGATCATCTCCCTGCCTTTACTGCTAACCATTGGGTCGAAGCGGATTCAAATTTTAGCGACAAACCAATAACAACCGATGCCGCTCTTTCTCAGTGGCACTCTCTGAATTCGTCGATAATTCTGACTTAGCCACTTACTAGCAACAACAGAAAAAAGAGGCAGAAATTCCGATTAGACCCCGAGGATGAGGCCTAGATCAGAATACCTGCCCCCTCGCCAGCGAGCACCACTCGCAGAAAAAAATCTAGGGGAATAGAAATTCTTATTGAGATTACATCGGGGTTGCAATCGGTTGATTACGGACTAAGGCGGATACTGCTAAATTCTAGTGAGGGGAAAATCCAATAGCAATTCGCCGGTTACTGGATCGCGTAATTCGAATTGCGCCTGCTGCGCTTTATCCAATGCATCAGTAAAAGTCGAACCACTTTCAATATTGCTCAAAATAAATGCTACTCGCGTGGTGATACTGCCCGCTGGAGGTATATTTAGCGGAATAAATTCATAGCCTTCGGATTCACTCAACATGCCCTGCACAGTGGACTCGACGCTAAGGCTTGAGCCGGGAATTCTGCTCCTCACAGCTCTAAATAGAAAAACCTCGCCATCACCATCGGTCATCCTCAGGAAAACATTGACCTGCTTCGTAAACAATTCAAGATTCCCCACTCGCAATGAAGGCGTATAGATCGGGTAACTAAAGCCCACCTCGATAATTCCATTGCTAGAGCTATCGGTAATCAGCTCGTTACTAATCTGCTCCCCGGTTAGACCCGTTCCTACCTGACTGGGTAGCAAGATAAAATAGTACGCAATTACCGGGACCAGTGCGGGCACACAAACAGTCAGCCCGTATATACCTGGCCTTCCAGAAAAAAGTGGATTAAAAGGGTAAGCTGCGATTAGCGCCGACATTATCGCTAGTGATAATAGTGCAGCTCGAATAAATAATGGCTCGCTGCCGATTCTAGCGGGATTCTGGGCGATAAAGATCACCAACGCTACAGCGATAAGAAGCGCTGTAACACAGATGATGATTTTTTTAAGCGTGGTATTCATGACTGCCTTAACGAGCAATTCAGAAAGGGTGCAGGAACAACAGTCTTAGACTTGCTCACCCTGGGCCTGCTTATCCGCGTGGTAGGAAGATCTCACTAAGGGCCCACTAGCAACATGTTTGAACCCTAACTTCTCACCATAAATGCGCAGCTCTTCGAATTCATCCGGATGTACAAAGCGGTCTACCTTGAGATGATCCTTCGAGGGCTGTAAATACTGGCCCAATGTCACCATGTCGATGTTGTGTGCAAACAGATCATCCATCACCTGTTTCACCTCACTCAGAGTCTCACCTAGCCCGAGCATCAAACCAGACTTTGTCGTCACCTCGGGTCTAAGAGCCTTGTATCTTTTTAGTAATTCCAGAGACCAAGCATAGTCGGCGCCGGGCCGGGCTTGCTTATACAATCTAGGAACCGTCTCCAGATTGTGATTAAACACATCCGGTGGTGTGTCCTTGAGAATATCTAAGGCAATTTCCATCCTGCCACGAAAGTCGGGCACCAATACTTCTACTTGGATGTCTGGAGTCAACCTGCGAGTTTCACTGATACAGTTCGCAAAATGTTGCGCGCCACTATCTTTCAAGTCATCACGATCAACGGAAGTAATCACCACATAACTTAAGCCCATTTCACTAATGGCAGCAGCAAGCTCTGTTGGCTCATTCTCATTCAAAGGGTTTGGTTTCCCGTGGGCTACATCGCAGAATGGGCAACGACGCGTGCAAATTTCCCCCATGATCATGAAAGTGGCGGTTCCGTTGCTAAAGCATTCCCCTAAATTCGGGCAGGAGGCCTCCTCACAAACTGATGCAAGTTTATGCTCTCTCAACTTCTGTTTGATGTGATTAATTTTCGGCGACGCGGGAATCTTTACACGGATCCAACTAGGCTTAGTAGGTAGCTCTGTGGTGGGAATGACCTTAACAGGGATGCGCCTAACCTTATCTGCGCCCCTCAGCTTCTCGCCTTCCACTAAGGTATTTCTTCGCTTTCTTTCAGCCATTAGATCAGTATCTCAATCAGTCAGATTCGTAATATTCAGAATAACCTAGTTCACTCAGTAACTTGTTGCTGAGCACCTTACTCACCCTCTGCATGAGCGTGTCAGACGCTTCCACATGATCGGCAATCTGTGTAACGGCGAGGTTCTCATAGCCGCAGGGGTTGATGCGTGAGAATGGCTCTAGATCCATCTGCACATTCAAGCTCATACCGTGATAGCTCCAGCCATTACGTATACGCAAACCCAAGGCCGCTATTTTAGCATCATTCACGTACACACCGGGAGCCTTAGGTCTATTGCTCGCCGCTATGCCAAATTCACCGAGAGTTTGAATGATAGCCTGTTCGATAAGATCGACCAGATCACGCACGCCCATCCCGCGCCGCCGCATATTAAGTAATAGATACACCACCAATTGGCCAGGGCCATGATAGGTAACCTGACCACCACGGTCTATCTGTACGACGGGGATTTGAGCTGGGCTTAGGATATGCTCCGCTTTACCGGCCTGCCCCTGAGTAAAGACCGGCTTGTGGCTTAGCAACCAAATTTCGTCGTCGCGCTCATCGATGGCATTTTCAACCAGATAACGCATGGACTTCCAGATTGGCTCATATTCCTGCAGGCCTAATCTACGGACGATAAGCGAAGGATGGGCTTCACTGCCACCGTGCTTCGATTCTACTTTAAAGTGCTTATAACTGGTGAGTATCACCCTATAAGACCATCTTCACGCTTTCGAGGGCCTTTAATTCATCGAATAGATTCTGCAATTGATCCACGCCGGTTGCAGCTATAGTGACTCTTACCGAAATATAGGTATTTTTCTTACTTGGCCGCAGCTCGATTAAATCGGAAGGTATTTTTCCTGCGTGTCTTTCTACAACCATTATTACTTCTTCATGAAACTCTATACTTGCCACCCCAATAATCTTGATCGGGTAGAGGCAAGGGAATTCAATTTTAGGCGCTGTCTGCTCGGCGCTCGGGTCTAGCTCTTTTGACATTAGCCTATCCCGAAAACAAATTACTGAATAAAAGAGTAATCCAATCGACGAAGCGCTTGAGAATGCCGCCCTGCTCCACAGCCTGCATAGAGACTACATCGCCTTGGTAAAGAATATTGTCATCTAGTACTACCCGAACCTCACCCATAATTTGTCTATCACTAAGTGGCGCACGAATCACCTCATCCACATCCACAGTGGCCGTCATGGACTCAGCCTGACCTCTTGGGATAGTAATATAGACTTCATCTTCTATGCCCAGATCTACAGAATTCTGTGCACCGGAGAAAATCGGTACATTAGTCAGCACCTGATCCGTATCGTACAATTTGTGCGTCTCATAGTAGCGAAAACCGTAAGTCAGCAATTTCTGCGTCTCTATAGCACGGGCTTCCTCACTAGCTGTGCCCATGACCACTGAGATCAAACGCATGCCGTCGCGCTCAGCCGAGGCCACTAGGCAGTAACCCGCCGCGTCGGTCCAACCTGTTTTCATTCCATCAACATTACGATCGCGGAATAGCAGAGTATTTCGATTAGACTGTCGAATGCCGTTGTAAGTAAATTCTCGCTCTGCATAGAGAGGATAGAACTCTGCATGCTTGTTAATTGTGGCCTGCGCAAGAAGGGCCAAGTCACGAGCCGACATCGTATTGTAGTAAAGCTCAGTATCCAATCCGCTGACGTTCATAAAGAAACTTTGCGTGAGTCCAAGCACTTCAGCATATTGATTCATCATGTCCGCGAAAGCTTCTTCACTTCCCGCAATATGTTCGGCGATTGCCACGCTGGCATCGTTTCCAGATTGAATGATGATGCCGCGCAGCAAGTCTTCTACTTCGACCTGGGTGTCTACACCGACAAACATTTTGGAGCCTTCCATGCGCCAGGCTTTCTCGCTGATATGTACTTCATCTGTCAGCGCTAAATTGCCATTGAGAATCTCTTCGGTAGCGACATAGGCAGTCATTATCTTTGTGAGACTAGCAGGCGGAAGCGCTTCATCGGCATTCTCTTCAATGAGTATCTGTCCAGTCTTTGCATCCATCAAGATGTAGCTGGTTCCAGCTATCTCCGGAGGCCTGGGAATGATAGCGGGAGCAGCAAAAGAAATATTGCTCGCTAACATAACCAGCGCCATGAGCAGAGAGAGACCTCTCATTCGCGGCGCTGAATGTGTTGGGCGTGATGACTTAGAGCGTGATGAAATAGAAAAAGATGACATAAAAATCCGTCTCGTTTGAATGTAATGAGTTGTGAAATGACGAATCAATTGATGAAACTGGTCGCGGCTGTTACTCGGTGATAGCGTATGCTGCCAAGCTATTCAGTAACAGTGTACGGGCTTCCCAAGTTAGCAGCAACAACACTTTGGCTAACTCGTTGGATTTGACCAGGATCAGAAATTGGGCCGACTCTAACTCTGTGTAAAACTCTGTCGTTCGATGTATTCACCGAACGAATAAACACGGGCAAGCTGGTAATTTCTTCTACCCTGCTTGAGACTTCTCTAGCAGCGCTTAGTTCCGAAAACGCCCCTACCTGTAAATATTTACCGGCGGCAGAACTCATCCGCAAGGTCTCGTTTTGCGTTGAACTCGCGGCACTCACTCCGCGATCGCGGACAGCACCAGACGCGACAATAGACTCCAACTGCACGCGAGCGGTACCTCTGTCTGCGTAACCGAGCTTTAGTGCTGCAGCATAAGATAAGTCGATAACACGGTCCCCATGAAAGGGCCCTCTGTCATTGACTCTTACTACTATGCTTCTGTTGTTATCTAAATTTGTGACCCGCAAGAAACTAGGAATAGGCAAAGACTTGTGGGCTGCAGATACCTGATACATATCAAACACCTCCCCATTGGATGTCTTGTGCCCGTGAAATTTCTCCCCGTACCACGAGGCGACTCCACGCTCGTTGTAGCCCTCTTCAGTTGGCAGCACTGAATAGCTCTTGCCCAGCACTGTATAGGGGCTGCGATTGCCTGCCATGGTGCGGTTTAATGGCTCGGGAATAACTTCTGGAATTGCAGCAAGATCGACGTTTCGAGTCGGAGCACGGTCCTGCGAAATACTGTAGCGTCCCTTATTCGGTGACTCGGGAGTTTGCTCTGGCGCTGGCGTGGAGCTACAAGCAATCATAGCCAGTAAAATCGGCGAAACCAGTGTAATTCTCAACACATTACTGTTCATGTAAATTCCCACGTCAACGCAGCTCTAAAACTTCTTCCTTGATTCCTTAGTGCCCAAAGGCTCTCACTTGGTCACAGAAAAACTAAGGGTACCTGAAGAATAACGTCCGATCTGACAATTGGTTTAGCGGCAGCAATGAATCTTAACCCAGCTATCTCGCAGAAATAGTGACCAAGTCGCTTTTTGACGCAACAGAAATAGCTTAAATCATTGAAATACAAAGACTTAGACTGAGCGACCACGCCCATGGGTTTGAACCGACATCAAAAGACCAAAACCAATAAATAGCGTGACGACAGAGGTCCCACCACGACTCATTAACGGTAACGGCAGGCCTATCACCGGCAATAACCCAGACACCATGGCCATGTTAACGAACACATAGAAGAAGAACGTTAAGGTAATGCTGCCGGCAAGTAGTCGGCCAAACATATCGTTCGCCGAAAAGGCGATATAGCAACCACGAGCAAGCACAAACAAATACAGCGCAATGAGAAACAACACGCCAAGCAAGCCAAATTCCTCTGCCAAAACAGCGAGTATAAAATCAGTATTACTCTCCGGAATAAAATCCAAATGTGATTGAGCGCCCTCACCCCAGCCTTTGCCATAGACACCACCGGAACCAATGGCAATCTGCGATTGAATAATATTGTATCCAGCGCCTGTAGGGTCTCGATAGGGGTTGAAGAACGTCAGTATTCTATTCTTCTGGTGTTCCTGAGCGAGGAAGATAAACCATGCCGGCGACGCGAGCAGTAGCGCAATAAACCCGGCAATTACAATTCGCCAGCGTATGCCGGCAAGTAATACGACGAAGATACCCGACATGGTAACCATGATCGCCGTACCAGTATCGTTCTGAATAATAATCAACGCAGCCGGCACCAAAATCATCACTGCAGACCAGAATAGATGTTTGAATCTCGGGGGGAGCGGACGACTCGCTAAATACCACGCCATCAACATAGGCACTACGAATTTCATCAACTCAGAGGGTTGAAAGCTAGGCAAACCTGGCAAATCGAGCCAGCTCTTCGCTCCATTTGCTTCAACGCCGATCACTAGCACCAATCCCAGCAACCCTAATCCAGCGGCATACAGTGTAGGTGCCCATTGCCTAAAGAAGTGCACATTGAATTGCGCGACGATAAACATGACCACGAGACCGACGACCATGGTTAACGCCTGCCTACGGACGACGGGAACATCTCCCCCGCTAGCGCTGAATAGTACCAATAAGCCAAAGCCGCAAAGCAGGGTTATGCCAATCAGCAGAGGGGGGTCGGTATGAATCGTATGCCAGATAGATTTATTGTATCTGGACTTAGAATCGAGTCCGTCGGACTGTCGTATGAAGTCTTGGTTATTCATCGACCAAGGCAATTAGTTCGTCATCTACAGAATTCAACGCAGCGAAATCGATCTGCAGAATGTCCAACAGGTAAGCGTCTGTTATTGTTTTCGCAATAGGCCCGGCAACACTACTACCGTGCTCGCCGTTCTCAACAAAGACAGCAATAGCAATCTGAGGCTTTATGTTTGGGTTTTCAGCCGGCGCATACGATATGAACAAGCCGTGATCCTGATTTAAATCAGACACTTGAATATCATCACTCTTTATAATTTCCTGACTGATACCAACAACCTGAGCGGTTCCTGACTTACCCGCCATTCTATAAGGCATTTCTCTATCTGCCATGGCTATAGCTTCATAAGCTGTTCCGTATTCGCGGAATACATCATTGTAAGCACGATGTATTACCATCGACATCGACTCTTCGATATAACGCCAATAGTCTGGATCGTTTACCACGACATCGGCCACCGGCTCAGAAATTTCGGGCAGATAAGGTTCTCCGTCAATTGCCTTCAGCATACGCGGCTGAACAACCTTCCCCTTGTTCGCCATAATCGACGCTGCAGTGGCTAGCTGCAATGGGGTCGCCCACATATAGCCCTGACCAATAGAAGAGTTTATCGTGTCGCCTGGGTACCACGGCTCGTTTCTAGTGGCACGCTTCCAATCACGAGAGGGCAAAACACCAGTTCTAGCGTAATTGATGTCGACTGCAAAATTTTGCCCAAATCCAAACTGAGACATAAACCCATGCATGGTATCGATGCCCATGCGGTTACCCAGATCGTAGAAAAAAGTATCACAAGATTGATAAATGGCTTTCTGTAGATCCGTGTGTCCATGCCCACCGCCTATAGCGGTTCTCAAGGTATAGTCACCCCAACGGTAACTCACTCCCGGCAAGCGAAAATAGCCTGGATCCTCGATCGTGAATTCATAGTCAACGAGTCCATGATGAAGCCCACCCAAACCAAGAAATGGCTTTACCGTAGAACCGGGTGGATACGGGTTTGTCGACCTATCAAACAGAGGCGTGTTGATTTCGTCAGTTACAAGTACGCTATAGTTCTTGTTACTAATCCCCGTAACAAACAGGTTGGGATCGAAGCCGGGTTTACTCACCATGGCCAAAATACCGCCAGTATTTGGATCTATCGCAACCACTGCTCCACGAAAATTTCCCAGCGCTTCCTCTGCGACGATCTGCAACTGGCTATCAAGGTAGAGAGAAATATTCTTGCCAGCAATTGGATCAGTACGATCAAGTCTACGCATGACCTGACCTCTATTGTTCTTTTCTACAATTTCATAACCTACTGTACCGTGCAGCAGGTCTTCGTAGGTTCTCTCTATTCCAGTCTTGCCAATATGGTTAGTGCCGCCATAATTTTCTCGCTCCTCCTCATTCAGAGAATCTAGCTCGGCACGATTAATTTCTGACACATAGCCTACCGAATGCGCGGCAAGGTCCGCGAGAGGATATTGCCTCACAAATTGGGGCTCGATTGCGATGCCAGGAAGCTTGTGGCTATTAACAGCAATCTTAGATTTATCTTCATCACTGAGGACGTAGCGTAATGGCACTGAAGAAAACGGCACGCGATTTCTACGCAATCGATTGTTGAACTGTTCTCTCTCATCACTAGACAAGCCTATGAGCGAATCGAGATGATCCAGAGTCTCGTCGAGATCTCCGACCTGCTCACGCACAACTGTCAAATTGAATATCGGCTGGTTGTCGGCTAGTAGCTGACCTCTATTGTCAAAAATTAGACCCCGGGCAGGAGGCACATATTGGGAGTGCAGTCGATTCCCATCGGAACGAGCAGAGAAATAGTCGTACTGAGAAACCTGAAGATTGAATAGCTTTATAATCAGAGCAACAAATAGCAGCACGACCAATACGCCAGCCACAACAAGACGACGGCCAAATAACTGCGCCTCTGCCTCGTGATCTTTAAGCTGCCATTTTCCTGCCATAATTTGAATTTCCAAGCTGCAACTAGATTAGTCGGCTAAGGGGTTAGCCACTTAAGGACTGCTTCCTTCTTGATCTTCGACAACAAGCCCGACAAATAGTTTTGCCATGACTGCAATTTACCCTTAGAACCGGAGTTTAGCGCGCTTAGTGCGATATTTTTAGTGAAGCAAACTCAAAAATAACGATCGCCTAGCTGCGATGATAAGGGTGCCCCTTGATGATGCTGATAGCCCGGTAGAACTGCTCAGTAATCAGCACCCGAACCAAAGGGTGAGGAAATGTCAGCGCAGATAGTGACCAACGTTCTGACGCTCTTGCTAAGCATTCTGCCCCCAAGCCATCCGGCCCGCCTATGAGTAGACTTAGATTGTCGCCGCGCTGCCGAAAATCCGCTATCTTACCCGCCAGATCTTCGGTGCTGAATGACCTACCACCGACATCCAACGCTACTACGTAGTCTCCCGATGGAATCGAGGCTAAAAGCGCATCACTCTCTTTCTTTCTACATTGCTCTATATTGCTGTTCTTGGTGCGCTTTGCCATCGGTATTTCTACTAGCGAGAAATCAAGGTCTGCCACCATTCGCTTTTCGTATTCCGCGATACCCGCAAGCACCCAAGCTGGCATCTTCGTGCCGACACTCAAGACTCTCACCTTCACGCGGAAGGGCTTTCCATTTTAGTATCGACGCCAGGCTTTGTTTCAAAATTCCAAAGTTCTTCCAAGTTATACAGCGCACGCACCGGCGCCAACATCAAATGCAAGACAACACCACCCAGATCAACAAGGATCCATTCAGAGCCGAGCTTACCTTCCATGCCCACCACGTCCTGCCCCGCATCCTTCACCGATTTGTTCACCGACTCCGCCAGCGCCTTCAGATGCGTGCTCGAAGTGCCAGTCACGATGACCATGTAGTCTGTGATCGAAGTTAATCTTTCAACGTTGATACATCGAATTGATTGACCCTTTAGGTCCTTCACCGCCTCAACAACTATTTCTGATAATTCTGTACTATTCAAACTGCAGTCTCACTCTAGTTAACTAATTCTGATAGAGACTATTGTCTCTAATATATTGAACGACTTTTGCATCAAGCTCCGCCGACACATCATCGCCCCTCGTTATCTTCTTTCTTATCTCACTCGACGCCATATCGTAGTCGAAGTCCTCGCAAAACATGATCTTGCCATTGGCGCTCGACAGCATCTGCTCACTCGAGTCTACTCGCCTATGTTTGACATCAACGGCATTGAGCGTTTCATCCGAAAGAATAGCGCCAGTTCTCGACAAAACCAGCAGATGACTTAATTCCAGAATCTGCCGCCAATCGTGCCAGTCGGGCAGACTATTAAACGAATCAACACCAAGCACGAACACCAACACACTGTGTTGTTTCTTAAGTTCGGTGAGCGTATCGACCGTATAGGACACTCGATCCCTTTGCAGCTCGATTGGATCAACTTCTATTTTTGGATAGGAAGCGGTCGCCAGTTCGAGCATTGCCATTCGATGCTCGGCCTGCGTAGCAGGCACAGCCTTATGATTCGGCAAATGGCAGGGGATCATCTTCAGCCTCTGCACAGACAAGAATTCGAGAGCAAACAGTGCGGCGCTCACATGCCCCTTGTGTACTGGGTCAAACAATCCGCCAAGTACGATCAAGGGAGAACTCATTGTCGAATATGCCCGTCCCCCAACACGATGTACTTCTGCGAAGTCAGACCCTCAAGGCCTACTGGACCGCGCGCATGAAGCTTGTCTGTCGAGATGCCAATTTCCGCACCGAGACCATATTCGAATCCATCCGCGAATCGCGTAGACGCATTGATCATCACCGAACTCGAATCAACTTCTCGCAGGAACTGCTGCGCGCGCGAGTAGTCCTCGGTCACTATAGATTCCGTGTGTTGCGAACTATAGAGATTGGTATGACTAATCGCCGCATCTACATCGGCAACGATTTTTATCGACAATATTGGCGCTAGATATTCTGTTCCCCAATCCTCTTCAGAAGCTGGGTTAACGCCCTCTACAAGCGCTCGTGTATTTTCGCAGCCACGTAGCTCTACACCCTTCTCTAGTAATTGGCCGCATAGAGCAGGCAGCACCTCGGCGGCAATGTGTTCGGCGACCAGCAAGGACTCCAAAGTACAGCACGTGCCATAACGCTGAGTCTTCGCATTGATCACAATCGGTATCGCCTTTTCGAGATTCGCCTTGTCATCGATATAGACATGACAATTTCCATCCAGGTGTTTAATTACCGGCACTTTCGCATCGGCACTAATCCTAGCGATGAGGCCTTTTCCACCCCGAGGAATAATTACATCTACGAATTCAGGCATAGTAATCAAAAGCCCTACCGCGTCTCTGTCGGGTCGATCTAGAACTTGAACCACATGCTCATTCAAGCCTGCCTTCTCTAAGCCTGTCTTGATGCAAGCCGCAATGGCTTGGTTCGAATGAATAGCTTCTGAGCCGCCGCGTAAGATTGTAGCGTTGCCAGACTTCAGACAAAGGCTTGCCGCCTCACAGGTCACATTGGGCCGTGATTCGTAAATTATGCCAATAACTCCGAGTGGCACTCGCATCTTGCCGACTTGAATGCCGCTAGGGCGATATTTAAGATCTGAGATAGCGCCAACTGGATCATCGAGAGTCGCCACCTGTCGCAGCCCCTCAATCATATTATCGATTCGCGCCGTATTCAGTTCCAGCCGGTCAAGCAAGGCGGCATCGAGCCCCTTCTCCTTGCCTGCCAGCATGTCCTGCTCATTGGCCTGCATAAGCTGGCCTCGATTGGCATCGATCGCCTCGGCGATAGAATTGAGAGCCTTGTTTTTCTGCGCCGTACTCGCCTTAGCGATCTCGCGTGATGCCTGTCTCGCCTGACGACCAAGCCGCTGCATGTAGTCTTCTATATCGGTCATTTTGCTTACTTCGTTTCGCCCTTACTGAAAATAATATTCAATCAAATTGATAGCGATTGCTTGAAATTTGCAGCCTGCGACAAATATACATCCCCGCAAAGCCACTCATAGCGCTCCAAAGTAGCGAATTATAACCCAAATACCGCGGATGCGGGCTCAATGCACAGATATTGCGTAGACAGGCGGCAACCCCAGCCTTTATGCTCTATGCAATCCAAATTAGTTCATACAGGTAGCAGTAATGGAATCAACACCAGACTCGGCAACTGACTCGTCACTGCGTCCCGCGACAGTCCAACAGGCACTAGTTCCCGTCCTGGTACTAATCAGCCTGCTCTCCTTCTCCGTGTATCTGTTTGGGGAAGACGCAAGTTACGGTCCAAATCAGATAGCACTGTGCATCGGAGCCGCGGTCGCCTCAGCAATTGGCTGGATGAACGGGCAGAATTGGCAGCAGATCGAAGACAGCATCGTGTCTGGAGTCACTATCGCTCTGAAGCCGATACTTATTCTGTTTAGCGTGGGACTACTGATCGGCAGCTGGATACTCTCCGGCACAGTGCCGACCATGATCTACTACAGCTTGCTTATCTTGGACCCAGCCATCTTCTATGCTGCTAGTTGTCTCATTTGCGGTTTAATCGCACTCAGCATCGGCAGCTCTTGGACCGTCGCTGGCACAGTGGGTATCGCTCTAATTGGGGCTGCAGCCGGCCTCGGCCTCTCGGTTGAGATAACCGCTGGAGCAATTATTTCTGGCGCCTATTTCGGCGACAAGATGTCCCCGCTTTCTGAGACTACAAATCTTGCGCCTGCAGTAGCGGGCACCGATCTATTTTCTCACATTGGCCATATGGTTTGGACTACTATCCCAAGCATCGTTATAGCTCTCGTGCTATACGCCATAATCGGGCTGAACATTGATACTGAAAATAGCGCGAGCGACCTTGCCGTGACCATGCAGTTAATCAACGACAACTTCACTATCAATCCATTTATGCTGCTGCCGGTTTTTGCATTGCTGGTTATGGCCCAGAAAAAATTGCCTCCTATTCCAACAATCCTCGCCGGTGCCTTTATTGGCGTGGTATTAGCACTCGTATTTCAACAGAGTGCCGTACTGAGCCTGGCAGGCGATACACCGAATGTTTTCCTCGGCCTTTTTAAAGGTACCTGGCAAACTCTATTCGACGGATTCTCTCTTTCGAGTGGCAATGAAACACTGGATGACTTGATGACCCGGGGCGGCATGAGCTCTATGCTAAATACGGTATGGCTTATTCTATGCGCCATGGTGTTCGGCGCGGTGATGGACCATACGGGACTACTGCAGTGTCTAGTTAACTATGCCCTCTCCTTCGTGCACAGCACAGGAAGCCTAGTTGCTACAACGATACTTACCTGCATCGGCGCAAACATCATTACCTCCGACCAATATATATCAATCGTGTTGCCAGGGCGCATGTACAAAATGGAATTTCAGAACAGAAATTTAGATGCCAAGAACCTGTCGCGCTGCCTAGAAGATGCCGGCACCATGACCTCGCCGCTCATACCTTGGAATACCTGCGGCGCTTACATGGCGGGAACCTTGGGAGTCGCGACGTTCTCCTATCTACCGTATTGCTTCTTTAACCTGATCTGCCCTGTCGTCGCGGTGATCTATGGCTACACGAATTTCAAGATCGCTCCGCTGCAAGCAGAGCAGACAACGAACGCGCCGCCACTTTCCAGCGCTAACTAGATATGGTTCTGCAAGCTCATCTCACCGGGATAGGGATTCATATACCAAGAGTTGGCGATGTATTCGTCGGGGTGTTTTCTGAAGAAATGATTGAGCAGCGTAATTGGTACAATTAGCGGCAACTGGCCTAAACGGTATTTCTCAACAGTATCTGTGAGCTCTAACTTGTCATCCTTGTCTAAGGGCTTCTTAAGATAACCTTGAATATGCTGCAACACATTCACGTGATTGCCTCGCGTTGCGGGAATCTTTAAGGCGCGCATCAGCTTCAGTAAATATTCTTCCGCCACTTCTTCAACATTGTCCTTACGCGCCGCTGCAAGCAACTGCCCCAGCTCGCGATAGCGGTTTTGATTGTGACTCATGACAATTAGCTTGTGCCGCGCATGGAATTTCAAGAGCTCATTGAGCGTCAGCCCTTCCTCTTTGAGCTGAAACCAGCGACGCATGATGAAAACCCGTTGTATGAAATTTTCTCTTAGCACGGCATCCCCGAGACGCCCCTCTTCCTCCACCGGCAGGTAGGGAACATTTTCCATCATCTTGCCGGCATAGATACCGACGCCTTCTCGAATGGGCATCACATCGTCCCAGATCTTAACGCGCTCCATGCCGCAGCTCGGGGAATCCTTCTTCAGGATATAGCCGCACAATTTGCTATGCCATTGCTTCTTATCATCAGCAGATTTAGCAAGCGCCTCGGTGAAGTCTGGCTCTGGATTGTCAACGGGGATGCAGCGAATGACATCAGACCCTTTTCGCGAAAGACGAATCGGCTTACGCGGTATGCCTAAACCAATAGCCAATTCGGGACAAAATGCCTGTAGATCAAAATATTGCCCGAGGGTCTTTCCAATATAGGAATTGTTCTTATGACCACCATCGTAACGAACTTTTTCGCCGAGCAGGCAGCTGCTAATGCCCACTGGTATCTTGCTCTGCTGTTCTTCGATTGTTTCAGAAGTATCTTCTGCGATCATTTTTTCTGAAGCCACGTTTTCAATTCCTCTAGGTTGTCACACCGGCTTACTAGCCGTTCCTTATGTGTTCTGCTCAACTGCTTGACTCTGTACTCCAGTTTAAGCGCATCGGATCTATTGCCAACAATTATTTTAAAAACCAGAACCAACGGCCCTTTGCCGCGCAGCGCCTTGGCGCCCTTGTTCTTTCCGTCCGCATTCTCATGTTCAAGGAAGCGTCTGGGAACATCTGTAGTCACTCCAGTATAAAGACTGCCCTGCGCGGTCCGAACAAGATACAGCGACCATTGTACAGCCTCTTCGTTTGCTGCGTTCATAAACTGTGCTTACCGTATTTCCCAAAGCTTATTGTTACAGTGTACTCGTTCATCCTGCTGCAACTTCAACAAATGGGCCAGTAGCGTTTTCTTCGCCCAAGGGATGAGCTGTTTAGCCACATCGTCATATACCGTCAACACTAGCTCGTCTAAGCTAACCGCACCAAGACTTTCGAGTCCTTCGATTACCAATTGCTCTCGCTTTAGACGGTGTGCTATGAGTTTTTCAATCTCCTTGTGAGGCTCAGTCATGACGCTGCCATGACCAGGCGCGAGAGCCTTAAGCGGCATCAGCAACAATCGCCGCAGAGCATCTAGATAAGCTGACATATCCCCGTCCGGAGGCAAAATTACCGAGGTCGTACCCTGCAGAACATGATCTCCGGTAAACAGTAACTGCTCCTCGCACAATAAAAAGCAAATATGGTTGGAGACATGACCTGGGGTCGCTATCAGTTGCACGCTGTATTCGCCACAGTCGATAGTTTCAAGGTCGCGCCAAAGCCTATCAGGTGCAAAGGTCTTATCCTGGCCTGCCACATCGGGAGCCTTCAAGCCTACCAACCTCGCTCCTGTTGCCTCCTGCAAAGCTAACGCACCGGGAGAGTGATCACCGTGTGTATGGGTAATTAGAATATTCTCAAGCTTGGCGTCGCCTATGGCTTCAAGAAAATTCTGCAGCTGAGTCTCATCCCTAGGCCCGGGATCTAGAAGTGACAGACGCTTCTCGCCAATTAGGTAACTATTCGTTCCGGGCCCAGTCATCGGGCCGGGATTGAGCCCTAATATCCGCCTTACCGGCACGCTCTGAGTTTCAATAGAGATCGCAATCCCTGCATCTAATTCATTCATTGGTTTTTCCTGTGCTAATTTCCCTCTCAGACCACTAAATTAGGGCTCTATCGAGGCGACACTACTGGGCAGAAATGTGGCTGGAGTTTCCGTGCGAATCGCGACATAATTGCCCGCGTTATTTCTTAGGATGGAGCAACTTAACGACCACCTCCTGCCCAAGCAATTCAGCTTTGATGATACACCCTCAAGATGAATACTAGCTATCATCGATGCCATTAGCGGCCATCGTCGTGGCGACACCAAATAGTGAACATAACTACGAAAAGCAATATAGCTCAGGAAATAAAATGTACAAAATCAAGACCTACAACGCGATCTCCGAAAAAGGATTGACGCGCTTTCGCAGTGAAGATTTTCAAGTCGACCCAGACATGACTGACGCCGATGCCATACTGCTGCGTAGCCACAAATTGGATGCATCTGCCATAGAGCCAAATCTGAAAGCTGTCGCGCGCGCGGGCGCTGGCACAAACAACGTGCCTGTCGATGCCTGCACCAAGGCTGGTGTCGTCGTATTCAACACCCCAGGCGCAAATGCTAACGCCGTTAAAGAACTGGTTTTGTGTGGACTTCTCCTCGCTTCACGAGGAATTGTCCCAGGAATCAAGTTTGCCAGCTCGCAAACTGAAATCAAAGATGAAGCCGAATTATCCAAGCTAATGGAGACTGAAAAGAAGCGCTTCAAGGGCAGCGAGATATCAGGCAAAACATTGGGAGTGATTGGCCTAGGCGCGATTGGCTCTCTGGTTGCCGAAATGGCGATCGATTTAGGAATGAAAGTGCAGGGCTATGATCCTGCCCTCTCCGTAGAAGCTGCATGGCGCCTGCCAAGCAAGGTACGACGTAAAGAGAATATTGCTTCCTTAGTTGCTAGCTCCGATTTTATCTCTCTACATCTACCAGTATTAGATTCGACACGCGACTTGATCAATGCAGAAGTCTTCGCCTCTATGAAAGACGGGACCTGCCTATTGAATTTTGCGCGTGATGAGATCGTCGATTCTAAGGCCCTTTTAGAAGCTCTGGAATCGGGCAAGCTAGGCAAATACGTGAGTGATTTCCCTCGCCCGGAACTCATGGGCAGAGAGGATGTTATATCTATGCCGCATATCGGTGCCAGCACCAGCGAAGCGGAAGAGAATTGCGCAATCATGGGCGCAGACCAGCTGATGGATTTTCTAGAGAACGGTAATATCAAGAATTCTGTTAATTTTCCTGCATCGACTCTAGACCGAACAGCCGATGCGGGAAGTTGCACTCGTCTGGCTATCTGCAATCGAAACGTACCCAAGATGCTGGGCCAAATATTATCGGTACTTGCCGATCAGAATATAAATGTAAGGGACATGCTCAATAAGAGTCGCGATGATATCGCTTACAACTTAATCGACTTAGAGGCGCGGCCTTCGGAAGAAGCACTAGCTGCGATTTCCCAAATCGAAGACGTAATCAAAGTTACTCTGCTTTAACACACCAAACACTAACAATTACTATTGGAATTAAGACAATGACTCGAGTATTTAATTTTGGCGCAGGACCGGCGATGCTCCCTATCGAAGTTATGCAGAAAGCACAGGCGGAATTCCTTGATTACAACAATATGGGCGCGTCGGTAATTGAAATAAGCCACCGCTCCAAAGAATTCGGCGAGATTATAGATCGCAGCGATGCCCTGCTTAGAGAGCTCGCGGATATACCCAGCAACTACAAGATTTTGTACGTGCATGGCGGCGCTCAAATGCAATTCTCTGCCGTACCTCTGAATCTCATCAATCGCAACCCTGCACGCAAAGCATCGTTTGTCCTCACTGGCACTTGGGCGGTAAAAGCCAGCAAGGAAGCAAACCGTTATGGTACTGCGCTCAATATTGCCAGCAGCAAAGATAGCAACTTCAACCACATTCCTGAGTTTGACGCGTCAATGCTAGACCCAGAAAGCTCATATGTTCACATCGTCAGCAATAACACCTTGTATGGCACGCGCTGGCAATCCTTCCCTGATACAGGGGACATTCCTTTGGTCGCGGATATGACCTCCGAGTTTATGTCTCGCAAGATAGATATAAGCCAATTCGGCGTTATTTTTGCTGGTCTTCAAAAGAACCTAGGGCCGGCTGGACTCGCTGTCGTCATAATTCGAGAAGATCTACTAGAACACGCAATTCCTGAAACTCCAGGGCTACTGAATTACAAGACCTATGCTGATCAGCATTCACTAGCCAATACCAACAACACCTTCGCCATCTATATGATGTCGCTAGTAATGGAATGGCTGAAAGACCAGGGTGGCGTAGAGAAAATGGAGGCGCAAAATGAAGCCAAAGCTAAATTGATCTACGATTACATTGATAGCACTGACTTCTACTTCGGCACTGCAGAACCGGCTCATCGATCAATAATGAACGTGACCTTCAAGACACTCAATGAAGACTTGCTGGACAGCTTTTTAGAACAGGCAGAAGCTAATAACCTCTACGCGCTGAAAGGACATCGTGACGTCGGTGGAATTCGAGCCTCAATTTACAACGCCATGCCAATGGCTGGCTGCGAAGCCCTTGTGAATTTCATGCAAGAGTTTGAAAAAGGCAACGCCTAGAGCAAGACGATCATACAGCCGGCCCGGTCACATTTACTTCTGTGAGGGCCTGCTGTAGTTTTGGCAGGCATTGCCAAACTAGAAATCGTCATGGACATTTCCCGAAAGATAATTCACTGCGATTGCGATTGTTTCTATGCATCCATAGAGATGCGCGACAATCCAGATTTAGCCAACTTGCCGATTGCCGTGGGCGGCTCACCGAGCCGGCGCGGAGTAGTCGCTACCTGCAATTATGAAGCGCGAAAATTCGGCATCCATTCAGCGATGGCTTCTGCCATGGCGCGCAAGCTCTGCCCCGACCTTATAATCATTCGCCCCGATATGGAAAAGTATCGGACAGCATCCGAACTCATTCACCAAGTCTTTCAACATTACACTGAGTTGATCGAGCCGCTCTCGCTGGACGAGGCGTTTTTGGATGTTAGTGACTGTACTCAGTTCGATGGCAGTGCTACGCGTATCGCACAGGCCATTCGTCAGGAAGTTAAGGACAGCGTCGGCATCACTATCTCAGCCGGCATCGCACCAAATAAATTTCTAGCAAAGATCGCCAGCGATTGGGAGAAGCCCGATGGGCAGTTCGTGATTCGCCCCGAACAAGTCGCAGCTTTCGTTGCCACCCTGCCAGTCAAGAAACTGCATGGCGTGGGAAAAGTTACCGCAGCAAAGATGAAGCGCTTAGGCCTCGAATGCTGCGAAGACCTGAGATTAGTCGGCGAAGAAGAGCTACGGGAACACTTCGGCTCATTCGGTGACCGCTTATACAAATTAAGTCAGGGCATCGATAACCGCCCCGTGCAAACTGACCGCATCCGCAAATCCCTAAGCGTTGAAAACACTTTTGCAGAGGATCTACCCTCGCTGGAAAGCTGTCTCAACGCTCTACCGGAGCTCGAGGCGCAACTGCTAAAGAGAATGCAGAAACTGAAAGACAGCTATCAAATTCAAAAACAGTTCGTAAAAATTAAGTTTCATGATTTCGTAGGTACTACGGTAGAGATGATATCCTCAACAACCGATGCCGATAACTATAGAGCGCTATGCGAGCAAGGCTTTGCGCGCGGCAACAAACCAGTTCGACTACTTGGCATGGGTGTAAGACTAGTGCCGCTGACAGAGAATTCGAACACAGAAAATACCAGAGACCAATTGAGTCTCGGCCTGGAATCCAGAGCGCATGATTAGATACCGCCCACCAAGGCCCCCCAGCGCTAAATACATTACCGCCGAGGGCGAGAAAAGACTAAAAGCGGAGCTGCATCAACTCTGGAAAGTGGAGCGCCCACAGGTTACCCAGTCAGTCACCGAAGCTGCCGCTCAAGGCGATCGATCGGAGAATGCCGAATATATTTATGGCAAGAAGCGTCTGCGTGAAATAGACGGTAGAGTCAGGTACCTAAGCAAGCGCCTAGAGGAAATGACCGTAGTATCCGAACCCCCTACCAATCAAGATAAGATCTATTTCGGCGCAGTAGTCACACTCGAAGATCAGGACGGCAACCCATTCAAATACAAAATTGTCGGTCCAGATGAATTAGATCCCCAGAAGGGCCATATAAGTATTGATGCGCCTTTAGGTCGCGCATTGCTAAGCAAGGAAGTCGACAGCGAGATAGAGATCGAATCGCCTCAAGGTCACAAGGTTTTCTATGTCCTCGCTATCGAATACTGAGCGCATGCAGCGCTGATGAATCGGTTATGAAACACGTAACTATAATTGCTGTCCCTAAGGCGCTTGGGTCAACTGTTACCATCCCCTTAGAGATGCTCAGCGCCGCTAACGATATAGCCAAGTCTCGCCGCCAACTCGACAAACTCGTCACTATCGAGCTGGCTTCTGGCAGTGACAGTACCGAGTTGATACTCAGCGGCGGCATGCGCATCATCTGCCAATCCACACTGAAAAATATAAACAACAGCGATCTAATCTTTATACCCGGTGTATGGGGGAATCCCAGATCTTCATTACCTAAATTGAAGCCAATGATGAATTGGCTGGCACAGCAATACGCAGCTGGTAACACGCTTTGCTCGATTGTTACCGGCAGCTATTTCCTAGCGGAGGCGGGTCTATTACACGGCAAACCAGCCACCACTCACTGGCGCTTCTTCGATGAATTTGTAGAGCGCTATCCCGACATCAAACTACAAAGAAAACGCTTCATTACCTTTGCTGATCGGCTCTATTGCACCGGTAGTGTTAATGCCGTCCGCGACATAATGCTGCATTTTGTCGAACAGCTGTATGGTGAATCAATTGCCAATGAGATAGCGCGACAGTTCACTCATGAGTTAAAACGCTCTTATGAATCCCTTCTTCTAAAAGAAGATCAGCAGCGCAGCCACCATGATGAAGAAATAATAAAAGTGCAGGAGTGGCTAGACCAAAACTACCCAGGGGATGTAATCATAAGCGCGTTAGCGGACAGATTTAAACTCAGCGTTCGATCTTTGAACCGGCGCTTCAAATTAGCAACCAACACATCACCACTGCAATACCTCCAGAGCCTGAGGATTGAACATGCCAAAGAATTGCTGAAACAGAGCAACCTAGCAGTATCCGAAGTCTCCGACATGGTGGGCTATCAAGACGCGAGCTATTTTACGAGCCTGTTTAAAAAGCTAACGGCAGTGACACCGGTCGAGTACCGTAGCCTTGTTCGGAACAAGCTATTCCTAGCGGAAAAATCTTAGAGAAAAGTTACGCACAAGAAACAAAAAAGGGAAACCTCGAACAATGCTCAGAGATTTCCCTAGGTGTACGCTGCAACTATTTAGTCAGCCTATCGACTATCAAATTTCTGTAGCTGCTCCGCGCTGGCTTCCGATTGATACTTAGACTTCCAATCAGAGTAAGGCATGCCATAGACAATCTCGCGCGCGGCTTCATAATTAATATCCGCGCCCCGAGACTCCGCCTCTGTCACATACCATTTCGACAAGCAGTTTCTACAAAAGCTTGCGAGATTCATCAGATCAATATTTTGAACGTCCTTGTTGTCATCTAAATGTTGCAGCAGCCTTCGAAAAGTTGCCGCTTCGATTTCCTTCCTTGTTGCATCGTCCATATATTTCCCGCTGCCCTAAGCAGCAGCCTCACTATTGATCTCTTCCAAAGCTTCTTCTTCATCGAGCAAGCTTTCTGCTTCAGGCAACTCCGTTTCAAGCTCCATCGCTTCCACTTCTTGATGTAGGGGTGTTGCTCTATGTTTTTTGTCGATGGACTTTAGCTGCCTCTCTGCTGCGTTGAAAGCATCCCGAATAGCAACATATAAATCTTCATGGGCATGATTGTCGTGTTGATCTTGATTGACTCGAACTTCTAACGTTGGAGTATGCATTTCCAATGTGACTGAATAAACTTTCCCCTTATGGTGATTGTTGTGAGGAGAATCCAATACTACCCGACCATTGATAATATGGTCGCAGTAGCGCTCCAGCTTGTCTATCCGCTTTTGCACGGCTTCGCTGATCGCTTCGCTTTGATCTATATTGTGATACACAACTTGGAATTCATTAGTCATAAATTACTATCTCCTGATTTCATTCAAAATGGCGAATTACAAAACTTACTTGATCTAAATATTACCCTCCTAGGTAGTAGTGAATTTGTTCTCGATCAATTTTCACGCGGCAGACGCTAACAACAGCTGTACAGAAAACAGCTATCTCCGTTTGCGAATATAAATTGGGAAATGATCCAGAGAGTAAAGTAGAAAATTGAGTTTGAGTGGGGGAGCCAAATACAGACGTATTCAGATAATGCCTTAGGAAGTGCACCGGGTGGTTGTTCTCGAACATCCCCTCTCCTTAATAGTTCGACCTCTAGACTACCCCTTTCATTTGCGTTTGTCTAAAGAAGTTATTCTTCTGAATAGCACCAGTGCCAGGGCTCAAAATCTATGCCGTAGGGGTTGCCCGGCGGATAGCTCAAGCTAAATCCATAGTCCCTCGCGTTATCCACAAGCCATTGATAAGCAGGGGTTTTTTCGAACTCTTCACTTAAGGCATCGCAACCCATTGTACCTAGGTCTACGGCGCGTCCACTGTGATGCTCACTGTATCCGGGAGCTGCATTCACTCGCAGGATCGCCTCTATGGTCTGGCCCTTTTCTAGCTTACGGGCTATGAGGTCGTGCTGATATTGATAACCACGAAAGGCAGAGATTAGAAACAAAGAGATACCGCGGCCAATCGCTGCTTCGCGCATTTCTGACCACGCAGAGAACGCCGCAGGAGTTAGCCTCTGCTGGCGCTGATAGAAGTCTAGCTCTGTATCAACAAGTGCGATGGGTTCTACGCACAACGGAAGCGCACAACTTGTAGCGTAGTCTGCAGGTATGCCTAAGGCTTTATGCAGTTGCTTCAAATTTAGTCGTGTTTCTTTACTATTGCTCATGAGGGATGAGGCCTCGCCGAAATGATCCGCGAGGCTAACTCCATAGTACTAATCAGTATCAGCAGGCTACATTCCAACTAGCGGGGGTAACTTGCATAGACAGTTTCGATCCAACGCTGCTCATTGATGAATCCCTGGCCCCAAGAGTCGTATTCGTCACTCAAACCTTCAGCGACAGCTTCTTCGACGCTCTTTTGCTGCGACTTCATGACACGAATAGTAGTCGAGGTATCTTTCACTACGTTATAGAAAGCTAGCAATTCTGCTTTAGTGCCTAGCGGTCCGTGACCTGGGATTACCGATGTATCAGCATCGATCCACGACAGAGCCTTTTCTAAATTACTAAGATAGCCCTGCACTGTGCCGCCACTAGCGAGGTCGACGAAGGGAAAACCACCGTTAAAAAAGTGATCACCCATGTGGATAACGTTACTCTCTTCAAACATCACAACACTATCGGTATCGGTGTGGCCTCTTGGCATATGAATCAGGGTAATGTTCTCACCATTAAAGTGAACGGTAACATCGTCATCGAATGTGATTACCGGCAATGCCGAACTCGGAGAATCCCCTGCAACTAACCTACCCCGAACATTTTCATGAGCGATGATAATACTCGCAGTACCAAAGTCAGCATTGCCCCCTGTGTGATCACCGTGAAAGTGAGTATTAAGTAGATACTTCGGAGTATCGGAGCCCAATACGGATAGAGCCGCTCGGATCTTTGTCGCGAGAGGCGCGTACTGATCATCGATGATCAACAAGCCATCAACGCCTGTCGATACGCCAATGTTGCCACCCGACCCGATCAGCATCGAAATATTGTCAGTAACCGGAACAGTTTCGATGCTTACATTTGCGAATCGGTCATCCTGAGCCAATGCGCTAGCTGCAGCGCTAATTCCGCTCAACAATAGGCAAGTCGTGGCTAGCTTTTTGATATTCATGATTCCTCCAAGGAATACTAATTGGTTTGCTTCTTATGCGCTCATGCTATGTGTGGTCCAGGCTTTATGCAAGTTGTTCAAGGTACAGAGGCTACAAGCTACACACGGCTGCGGGCTGCAGAACAAGCCTGGGCTAGAAAAACGCGATGGCCACTATGCCTTATCTACTGTCTAATATAACCTAAAGTTTTCATGAAATATCCCACTATAGTCTTATAGGCTTATAGGCTTATTTGCCACGGCATAACCAGTGCGAGACCCACGACAAGGAAGGAATAATGGCGAGATTACCTGTAATCACCGGATTTGGCGGAATCAATGCCGCAGGCCGCAGCTCGGGACATCATGGTTACCGGCGCATGGTCATCGATGCCTTGCCCTCTAGCCAGGTGCAGAACACCTACCATAGCCTCGCGGCACTTACCGGGCAGCTTACGAAGAGCGAAGGCAAGTGGAAAGACGGCAACGGCATGGATGTCAATCTCAATGAATACCTTGCGCAGTTGGGCCCCGCCCTCAAGCAAGGCACGTTAATCCGCGGACTAGAAAACAATCTATTCAATCCAGATCTTCTGCCCTACCTGAAGAATGCCGCGCTTGGCTCCGCATCGGATAAACCCTTAGAATTTACACTGCGTAAAAAAGATCTACCTACACCTCTGCCAACAGGATGGAGTGTCTCTGATCCAGACCTAGAGGGTCAGGTGCGTGTAACTGCCTCGGGAAATTTAGACGTATCATTGAAATGTAGTCGCGAAACAGCAGTGCATAGCGCCGGACAATTGCCTTCCGGTTTTGACCCTGCCGCCTTGTATCCTGCGAGGAATCATCCGCGCGGACTCCAGCTAACGGTGTTCGCCGCATCCGATGCGATCAATTCCATGGGCATCGACTGGGAAGTCGTGAAGCAAAACGTCGCAGCCGATCAGATTGCCGTTTATGCAGGTAGTGGAATGGGCCAACTCGATTACAATGGCTATGGCGGCATGATGCAGGCACGCCTTCTCGGCAAGAAAGTCACCTCTAAACAACTTCCATTAGGTTATGCCGAGATGCCGGCCGACTTCATCAACGCCTATCTACTAGGAAATTTAGGGACAACTGGCACTAACGTCGCAGCCTGCGCAACATTCCTTTACAACCTTCGCCAGGGTATTCGTGACATTCAATCGGGAAGCCATAGAGTTGTTCTAGTGGGCACTAGTGAGGCCCCCTTAGTGCCGGAGATCTTTGATGGATTCGCCACCATGGGCGCATTGGCAGATGACGCCAGTTTACGACAACTCGATAAATTAGCGGAAAATGAGTCGCCCGACTTTCGACGCGCCTGCAGACCCTTTGGATACAACGCCGGATTTACCCTCGCAGAGTCGGCACAATGCATCGTGCTCTTCGATGACGAATTGGCGATGGAGCTTGGAGCCAACATCTATGGCGGCGTGAACGACGTGTTTATCAATGCCGATGGCTTCAAGAAGTCCATTGCGAGCCCAGGTTTGGGCAATTACATCTCAATGGCGAAGGCTGCGGCCGCTACCCAGAACATAATTGGCCAGAAAGGTTTAGCGACTCGCAGCTATGTGCAGGCGCATGGTACTGGCACTCTGCAGAATCGGCAGACCGAATCCCATATCATCAATCAGATAGCCGAGAGTTTTGGTATTCAAGACTGGCCTGTCACCGCGGTAAAATCCTATATTGGCCACTCCTTGGCCTCCTCATCAGGAGACCAGATTGCTGCGAGCCTTGGTGTTTGGGCTGAGGGAATTATTCCAGGCATTCTCACAGTGGATGAGATCGCTGATGACGTCGCCCATGACAGCATTGAATTTCTTCTTAAGCATAGAGACATTGGCCAGCAAGCCATGGATGCTGTGATAATTAATTCGAAGGGCTTCGGCGGCAACAATGCGAGCGCGTCGGTACTCGCGCCACATATCGTGGAGAAGATGCTAACAAAGCGACATGGCGAGAAAGCGATCAGCAAGTACAAATCGCTCAATGAGAAAGTGGCGCAGAAGTCACAAGAGTATGACTCTTCTACCATGGAATCTGAGAATCGCACGATCTATAAGTTCGACCACAATGTACTCGGCAGTGAGTCTATCGAACTCAGCGATGGAAAACTTTCAGTAACAGGATTGACTCGAGAGATATCCTTATCCCTCGAGAACCCTTATGAAGATATGTGTGACTAATTAATAAGCGTCTGGAAGAACAAGTGGATTGACTAACAAACCACTACTTAACTTCTATGGCATGCTCTTCCGCAATTTTCTTTTTCCAAATTGCCGGACCGGTTTGATGAACCGAGGTGCCATTCACGTCCACTGCCACAGTCACCGGCATTTCCTCGACTTCAAACTCATGGATAGCTTCCATACCAAGATCTTCAAAGGCGACGATTTTCGCTTTGCGGATTGCCTTGGATACCAAGTAGGCAGCGCCACCTACAGCCATCAGGTACACAGCCTTATGTTTCTTGATAGCATCGATACCAACCTGCCCCCTCTCCGCTTTGCCGATCATACCAATCAGACCAGTTTGCTCTAGGAGCGAGTCAGTAAATTTGTCCATGCGTGTAGCGGTCGTCGGACCAGCAGGACCTATCACTTCATCTCGCACAGCATCGACAGGACCTACGTAATAAATAAATTTATTGTCGAAGTCGACGCCCTCTGGCAATCCTTCACCGTTTTCTAACATCGCTAGTAAACGTTTATGCGCGGCATCTCTACCGGTCAGCATAGTGCCTGATAACAGCAGAGTTTCTCCGGGCTGCCAGCTCGCTATCGCTTCGGGAGTGAGCTCATCTAGGTTCACCTTACGCGCTCGCGGACCTACATCCCAAACGATCTCTGGCCATTGATCTAGGCTGGGTGGTTCAAATTCGGCTATGCCGTTACCGTCTAGAGTGAAATGCGCATGACGAGTAGCCGCACAGTTTGGAATCATTGCCACGGGGAGCGATGCGGCATGGGTCGGGTAGTCCAAAATCTTTACATCCAGCACTGTCGTTAAGCCACCGAGACCCTGTGCACCAATGCCCAGTGAATTAGCTCTGTCCATAATCTCGAGGCGCAATTCTTCGACGCGATTGCTCGGCCCCCTAGCTCGCAGCTCATGTATATCAATAGGATCCATCAGCGACTCTTTGGCAAGTACTGCGGCCTTCTCTGCCGTACCACCGATGCCTATGCCCAACATGCCCGGCGGACACCATCCTGCCCCCATAGTAGGCAGTGTTCGTTCAACCCAGTCCACTATACTGTCACTCGGATTCAGCATAACCAACTTTGCCTTATTTTCGGACCCGCCCCCCTTCGCCGCAATTTTAACTTCGATCTCACTACCGGGGACGATCTGTGTATGGATAACAGCAGGCGTATTGTCTTTGGTGTTTTTTCTTGCTCCAGCGGGGTCGCTCAAAATGGACGCTCGCAATACATTATCAGGATGTAGATACGCTCGGCGCACGCCCTCGTTGACCATTTCTTCGAGGGCCATATCACCCTCCCACTGCACGTTCATTCCAACCTTCAAAAATACCGTTACTATGCCAGTGTCCTGACATATAGGCCGCTTACCCTCGGCACATAAGCGGGAATTAATGAGTATCTGCGCCATAGCATCTTTAGCTGCCGACGACTCTTCTCTTTCATAAGCCTCATTGACAGCGGTGATAAAATCGATTGGATGGTAGTAGGAAATATACTGCAGTGAATCTGCAACACTTTGAATAACATCTTCGTTGCGAATTAGTGTCATGCCAAATCAGCCTCAAATTGTGGAATACCTAGACATTCTATCACTGAATGCTGAGATTTTTACCGCAACACACACAGTTAGTAACAACATCGCCAGCGGATTTTGAAGCACATTAGCACTCTACTTCGAATGCTATATCCACTAAAATAAGCTTCGAATCAAGATACTAAGCAGAAGGAAATAGGATGAACGAGTCGGCGGATAAGAACGTTAAGTACAGCATAGACGGCAAGGTGTTTATCATAGAAATTAACAGGCCGGAGAAAAAGAACGCCCTCCTCCCTGGTATGTATGCAGCACTTGCCGCAGGCCTGCGTCAGGCAAACGAGGACGCTAGCGTCAATGTGGCTCTGATACGCGGCGCCGATGACTGCTTCACCAGCGGCAACGATGTGAGCAGCTTTCTTGCTAGCAACACGCCCACAACCGACCGCCCCTCAGTTGCCTTTATGAATGCACTGAATGAATCGAAAAAACCCATCGTAGCCGCCATTAGCGGTCTCGCCATCGGCATAGGCACTACGCTGCTATTTCATTGTGACCTGATCTACGCATCTGAAAATTGCTTCTTGCAACTGCCATTCGCTCGCCTTGGACTGTGCCCGGAAGCCGGCTCAAGCTATTTGCTTCCCAAGCAGATCGGACACGTACGCGCAGCGGAACTACTGCTATTAGGCGATAGGTTCTCTGCCACCAAGGCAAAGGAATACGGGATCATCAACGAGGTGCTGCCTCAGGAACAATATCTAGAGTATGCGATGGATAAGGCTAAAGAACTTGCCGCCCTACCAGCAGACTCCGTTCAATCAAGCAAAGAACTTATGAAACGCGGCCAGCAAAGCACAGTTACTGAAATAATCGGCGTTGAACTCGAAGAATTCGCTAGGCTGCTAGAAACACCCGATGCACAAGCAATCGTAGAGGCATTCCTCAACAAAAAGAAAAAAGCGTAGTTGGCGAAGTAAGAACAAAAGCAGGCCCCCTAAGGTGCGGCTAGAGCTTCTTCATTAAGAAGTCTTTTGCCGCATTAATCTTCTGTGCGAGGTAGTCGCTGCCACCCCTATCGGGATGCATCTTCTGCATTAGACTTCTGTGAGCCTTAGTTACCTGCTCTTTATCAGCTGTCTCATCTAGGCCTAATATTTCTAAAGCTAATGTTTCCGTCATCAATGAATCATCGGCAACCGCTGCAGCCCCCTCGTACTCAGCCTGTGCGTGCTCTCTCCAATCGGGAAAAGCTCGATCGATGTAGGCCTCCAGCACTTGCGCCGAATCAGCATCTTTGCTGCATTCTTGATAGAGGGCGAGCAAGTCCGGCAACTGCAGCGTGGAAAGCCTCCTCTCGCAGAAACTGCCTCTTAGCACCACCCCATCCATACTGCCATCGCCATGCTGCAGCTCCATATCGAAAAATTCGGTTCGAATGGTTGAGACCTGATCTCTATTGGGTGGCTTCGCCGCTACCGATCGCCCTTTGAACAGATGCCACATAGGTAGCAAACGCAAGAGAGTGGGCAGCATCCTTAGAAGAAAAGTCGCAGCAACACCGAGGGGAGCGAGAATGAATTGGAAGGGCAATCTACCTATCGCGATCATCACACCAACCACCAAGAGACTCGCGACTAGGAAAAAAAGATAGGTGTTCTGCCTTGAAGTAAGCGTATAACGCTGACTAATAGACCTAACAAAAAAATAAGCCATCACCGGTAGTAACAGAAGCAGCAGTAAGCGAAAAATCATACGAGTCTAATTACCTGTTTTGCTAGCAGCGCGACTACTTCCTAAGCTGCTGCTCAATCAATTTCACACCACTGGATGAACCGGCGCTAAAGTTTTGCAGGGCTTTCAGCCCCCCTGCGGCATAGATAGCTACCGCTCTTAGCAAGTCTTTAAGCTGGTCAGCACTCGCACTATCAAACTGAGAATAAGCACCACCTGACAAACGACTAAGCTCTTGAAAAGCTGCCTTCGCCACAGAGTCGCTTCTCTCTTGAAACATAAATAGCGGCACATTCAGCAGACCCAGCTTTCCTGCGAGCTGCGCCAGCAGGTCGATATTTTCCTCCATAGCATCACCAATATAGATAAGACATTTGATTTTCTTCTGCTGATTCTCATCAATAGCGTGTTGCAGTAAGCGGTGCAGCTGTGTGGCACCTGCCTGACATTGAATAGACGACATGATGCGCAAGATATCATCGGGGTTACCCTGCCAATCGCTGCTAAAAAAATCGCCGAAGCCACGGAAGTAACACAACTGTACATTGAGGCCGCCTAGTGACTGCGCACTAAGAAACATCTCACTCTGAAGCTGGCTTGCCACATCCCAAGTGCTCTGACGGCTCGCTGTGGCATCGAGAGAAAAAATTAACCGCGCATCGCCGCTAGTCTTTGGCAACGCCGCGACCTTCGACAAAAATTGCTGCACATCATTTGTGCTGGAAACAGGATGCCTATCGCTAGAAGCGCTAACTGTTTTAGATTTAGATTTTTTGAATAAATCTTTCATTTCAACCACTGTTGTTCCAACTAAGGGGACGAAACCATCACATGGTTATCGATCGACACTGCAACAAGTAGAGCTGCCCATCATGAAATGCCCATTCGATGTCTATATGCTCGCCGTAAACAGACTCGCAGTTTAACGCAAGATCGTGCAAGCTATCGAGCTGATCTTGATTGAGGCAGAGAGCGCTCTGCCGGACCTCATCAACTTCCTGCTCTCTCGTCTCGCCTTCTGCCATGGCGACTAACTCGACATCTTTATCGCCCAACACCTGTTCAAGTATGCTCCCGTCGCTAGAAATTCTAAAGCTATCAGGAACAACCATGCCGGCAACCACAGCCTCGCCAAGACCCCAGCTGGCTTCAATGTACCTTTCATTCACACCTGAAATAGGATTCTTAGTAAACATGACCCCGGCGACATCACTCAAAATTTGTTGTTGAATAACAACGGCAATAGCGGGCTCTCCGGTTACACCCATCTTGGCTCGATAGGCAATCGCTTCCGCTGTAAAGGCGGAGGCATGAACCTGCTGTACTGCCATTATCATTGACTCAGCATCCATGACATTCAGTAAGGTGAGATGCAGCCCCGCGAAACTAGCGCTAACGGAATCTTCGCCAACTGCACTCGAGCGGACAGCTACAGCTGGCGCTAACTCTGAAAACAAAGATATAACAGCCGCTATCGCAGACTCGTCTTTTGCGGCAACTGCACTAACCAATTCAACGCCTAACGCATAGCCACCCGGCGCGGGCAGATTGGAGCGCAATGCAAACCCCAAGCTGACACACTTTCCACCGTATCTTGCTTCTTCGATAGCCTCCTTAAGAAGTACGGGACTGTCAAAATGGGCGCTCACAGAATTTCTACCTCTCCTGTATCACCGTTGACCCGAATTCTGTCACCATCTTTAATTAGCTGGCTTGCGTTCTTGGTACCTACAACTCCTGGAATGCCGAATTCACGGCTCACAATAGCCGCATGGCTAAGAATCCCCCCCCTATCAGTGACCAAGGCAGCGATAATGGGAAGCACCACATTAAAACCCGCCGAGGTGTTCTTAGTGACGAGTATGTCGCCCTTCTCGAGCCGATCAAAATCACGTGTACTTAGAATCACTTTTGCCGTCCCCTCAAAGACTCCCGGACTTACCGCTAGGCCTCGAATTTTTTCAGTAGCCTCTTTAGGCTCATCGAAGACATTACCCATAACCAAGCCAAAAGCTCTAAGTGTGGGTTGAACCTTAATTGGCAGCAATTCTAATGGAGGGGGATCCGCTGGTGGATCACCAAGAAATTCTGGCACCTCATCAATGTTCTTTGTTAAGCGCCATGTGCGCCTTTCCGAGAGCACCTGATCGGATACAGAAGGCTCTCCCTTCAACAAACTCATCAACTCTTCATGTGAGGCATCCAATGACAACTCCGCTTTGGAGAGAACACCCTCTTCAAAAAGGCGCCGCCCAGCTTCTAAAATCGCGCAGCGCGAGATACCAGCACCCCATATATCGTTATATATGCCTCGCTCATCTCGCATCCGATTCGCTGATCTTGCATCTGCTAGACAAAGATCGAATTCCTCTCGATCAGCCTCAGAAATTTTACCTCTTATAGCCTGCTCTAACTCCGCATCGAATCCGCTTTGATCTGCCGGCTCCATAGCTTCGAAAATCCTCGCCATGATGATGTTGGGAGACTCACGTAACGTTTTCTCAGATATACAATATCCGCCAATCAACATGTGTCCGGTGATATTAAGATAATCTTCCAGAGTAGCAACAATCTGAGGGTTTTCGCGAAGGCTATTCAACGCAGCTTCAGGCTGCTGCTCAAGCAGCTCTTTCTTGGCAATACCTGCAGCGCCAATTGCTGCGACTACTTTGGCTAGTTGTTCTCTTCCGATTCCTTTCGATACTGGCGTTGAGCCCTTTAACAAAGGCGCAACTTCAACCGGTGTCAGTCCTGACGAGATAGTTGCAACATCCAAGAAACGACCCACAGGCATCAAAGAACCAACGGAAAACTTATGATGGCGATAGACCATTTCCTCTGCATTCACGAAGCAAGCCTGTAAATGCGCAATCAATTCAGCCCTGCCCAATTTCGTTAGCTCAACAGACTGCAATGCGGTATTTCTAACTATAGAGTCCTTCTTAAGCTCATCCCAATCTGCTAAGTCCTGCAGCCAGAGGCGTGATTGCACTGACTCATGAGCCGCGTTAACGCGCGACCTAAGTTTCGGGTGAATCTTAAACATCAGCTGCATCAGCCATTTCGGAGGTGGACTACCACCGGGCTTTCCCATTAAACCAACTTGCTGAGTGAAGAAGAACCCGTGTACGAAGACTGGCTGCACACGATCCAATAAAATTCCATACTTTTCTAGGCATTCATGGAATCCTCTAGGCAATCCTTCGAAGCACTGGGCAGAATACAGAGTCATTGCTCCACTGCTATGGGTAGTATCCAAACTCCATGTGCCTGGGCCGGGTGCCTCAAATTTTCGCTCCATTTCCTTCTCCTTACTTAGGGTGAGTCCTCTATGGGATCTGCCTTTTTATTTGAGACTGGCAACAGAAACGCTGCCATCAATACGACAAGCAACGCGCCTGCGTAGTACGGAATAACCGACAAGTGTTGCTCAAGACTGGTAGTTGAATCCGAACCAAGACGCAATGAAAGAATTGAAATCCCCAAAGCACCTCCGAGATAGCGCATTGTGCTTAGTCCACCAGCCGCCATGCCTGCTTTCTCTTTCTCGATAGCTAACATACCTGCCGCCTGAACAACGGGGCCCGCCATCCCGCCAGCGAAGCCCATTAAGGCCATAGGAAAAATAATATCCATCGGCACAAGCGCCGACTCGAGATCAGAATATAAGTATAGCCCGAAGATATTGGCGCAGGCGGCAAACACGGCGGTGTAACGAATTCCAATGAGCCTCCCCGCTGCTGCCGACATTGGGCCACCCAACATCATACAGAGCGTCATTGCAGTTAAAGCTCCTGCGATCTCGATCTCTGCAACCTGACGAACATCTACGAAGAAGATAGGCAGCTGGAATAACAATGCATACATGGTGAAGTTGCCAAATGCGGTAGTGCAGCCTGCAGCGATGTAAGCCGGCCGCTTGAAAAATCGCGGATCGAAAACTGGCTCATCAACCCTGAGCTGAACCCAAACGAACAGGCTAAGCAAGGCCAGGCCTGAAACAAGCAGCCGCAGATCGACAGCCTCGCCAATAAAGCCGAGTTGCAGCGCTCCAATTGCGAAGGCAAGCAACACGGTGCTACGCAAATCGAGTCTCCCCTTTCTTTTTTCAGCCTGAGGCTTAGATGTCATAACAATCAAGCCTAAAGCTAATAACGCCCAAGGCACGTTCACGAGGAAGATTGCCGGCCAATCGAAGAATTGCGTTAGCGCGCCGCCTAGCAGTGGGCCTACGGCTGCGGCCGCACCCATAGTCGCTCCAAATATGCCGTATGCGAAAGGCAGCATGGATTCAGGCAGCTGAGTTCTCAACATCGCCGACGCATTCGGCACGATCATCGCGCTAGCAGCCGCCATCATCATTCTGGAAATCAATAGCACTTCGATACTGCGAACCAGATACGCCAACAGCGATCCAAACATGAACACTGCCAAGCCAATATAGAGGGCCTTCTGATAGCCAATGATGTCCCCCAACTTTCCCGCCGGGGCCTGGCCGATAACCGAAATGAGAAGATACCCTCCTACTAGGAGCTGCGTCGCCGTACCAGGGTCCATTTCCATAAACGCGGCGATTTGCGGCATGGCCACCGCAATAGAGGTAGAGCCTAGAGGCGCTAGGGCTGAAGCGAGCAAGACTCCCGCAAGTAGAAAGAACGTACGTTTTTCAGGCAAAGGCTGCTTCCCATGCGAAGATACAATCAGAATCGATAAAAGATTCTAAAGCTTCCGCCGCTTAAGTTATAGTGCCGAGCAAAAATGACACAAAACCTAGAAATTGATGAAATCAGGCTTATGGAGCCATGCACAACTTAAGCAATCACATCGAGTGGGAAGTTCGGTAGCGCTTGTGGGAAGACATGAACATATCTCTTAACATATTATTCTACACAAGGTGGTAACACGCAGACTAGTGCAGTGCTAATTCTGATGTTACATTGGGCCAAAGCTTAGTATTATCTAGCTACTGCCTGAGCATAAGATGAAAGAGCGATACCGAAATCATCGGACAAAAACTTGCACAATGCCTCACCCCGCAACTGCCTGCGGTTTGTTAATCTGTAACGAGCGGTACGAGAATGCTTAATAGATATATAATAATAGACGACTTTTATGACAATCCAGACGAGTTGGTTCAAATAGCTTTGAAATCAATGAATGAGGCGGATTCACCGAGCGGAAACTATGCAGGCGTAATGACCAAAGAATCCTATTTTGGAAAACAGCATGGCGAAATGTTTAAACAAATTACACAAGAATCTTCTATAAACCCTTCAACAAACGCAAACGGAAGACTACGATTTACCAGAGAAAACGATTCATTCAAAATGCATATTCATTTTGATGTAGAAAATACAACTAGATGGGCAGGCGTTGTATATCTTTCAAAGGACCATCCAAATACAGATGGAACCTGTTTCTGGAAACATTTGAAAACCGGTTTAGAAGCAGCACCAAATACTGTCGAGGGTTTTGCCAAACATGGGTGGAGCTCTTTTAAGGACTTTAGAGACTTTCTGGCGGTAGAAGGAATCGACGAATCCTTGTGGGAAAAGACATTTACCGTACCCTACAAATACAATAGGTTGGTTTTGTTCAGACCTTGGTTGCTTCACTCTCCCGGCCCCTCTTTCGGGGATTCACTGGAGTCATCTCGAATAGTTCAAACACTATTTTTGGGAAACTAATTCCCCACTATCCGCATATCGCTTGGGATTGCCGCCTATGCGGCAGCTCAAATCCCAATGCACCCTCTCTAAGGCCAAACAGCTTAAAAGTAGAATTTTCTCGAAATATTGCTTGAGGAGATCATCACGAAGAATTCACGATTTAGCTAAAGCAAACTTTTGCTGATAGCACCAAAATGAGGTGAGATAACTTGATTCTTAAAGGGTTTGAAGGTTTTACTGGGCCCAGTAAAACCTTAAAGTGGTGCGGATGGGGAGACTTGAACTCCCACACCTTTCGATACTAGAACCTAAATCTAGCGCGTCTACCAATTCCGCCACATCCGCATCTATCAAAGAGCTTATTAGCCTCTGAAGGGCGCGTATTATACCTAAACCAGAGCCATTGCCAAGATCAAAATCACTGACTGTTAATCCAACAAATTCTAGCGTTATAATTATTGCCCTTAACAAGTTGCCTTAAAGCCAGACTCAACTCAGGATTAGCCCATGTCTCACCTCGAAATCTCAATCAATGACGGAATTGCCACACTCACTATGAATCGGCCTGAGGCCAGAAACGCGCTCAGTATGGAGATGCGATCCGAGCTTTGTACCGCCCTGCACGACGTTGAGATTGATACAACGGTTCGCTGCGTGGTCCTTAATGGTGCCGGAGATCATTTCATGGCTGGCGGCGATGTAAAGGGCATGGGCGAGACCATCAAGAAATCCGCAGACGAGATCAAGAAGGAATTCATGCTGCGCATCCACGACCTGCATCCAATTATGTTCGCCATGCGCAGAATGCCCAAACCCATTATTGCGAGCTGTCGAGGCGCTGCAGCTGGTGCAGGAGTCAGCATGGCACTTGCCTGCGACCTAGTTATTGCCGCCGAAGACGCCTTCTTCACCCTCGCCTATTGTAAGATTGGCACAAGTCCAGACGGCTCCGCCTCATTTCATCTTCCCCGTGCCGTGGGTATCAAGAGGGCTATGGAAATTGCCCTGCTAGGCGATCGCTTCGATGCCCAGACAGCCAAAGACATTGGCATGATTAATTTCGTTGTTCCTAACGGTGAGCTGGAATCGGAAACACAGAAACTAGCCAGCAGGCTGGCTGCCGGCCCCACCCACGTCTATGGCAATACCAAGGCCCTGTTCTATCGATCTATGGAAAGCGAGTTCGAGTCACAGCTGCAAGCGGAAGCTGAGTCTTTCGCCGACTGCGCCTCGCGAGCTGATTTCAAAGAAGGGGTAACTGCGTTTATCGAAAAACGCGAACCGCGATTTAGCGGTGAGTGAGGTTAGCTGCTACTGAATGCCAGATGAAATCTGTAACGCTTCGAGGTTTTCTTGAAGGCGAAATAGGCTTTCATTTATCTGCAGCCTGTGAGCGTTCACAGACTCCATAGATTCTTCTATGTACTCCAATCGGCCAGCTAAGCCTAATACAGTGCTATCGCCGCTGTTGAGCGACTGACGTATGGAGGATAGATCACCGCGCATCGAATCTAACTCCCGAACCGATGCATTTAGTACACTAAGCGATTCAGTTAATGACGCAACATCGTTATTCAAGGCGTTAATCTTCGTTTCCGCCGCCATTACTGTCTGATTACTAGACGCTATCTGCTGGCTATTTTCAGCCATGGTTTCGTCCTGACCTGTATTTACTAGGCCAATCTTCGCGATCTCCGACTGAACATCCTCTAACGAGGCATTGATTACGCGTCGCGCAGCCCACAACTTGTCAATCTCCGAGAAATTGAAATCCATTCTCTCGAACATATTAAACGTAGATTCCTCAGTAGATTCTCCAGCAAGCGCGAGACGCCGCTCTAAATCGGCAATGCGCAATTCCGCCTGCTCACTAACGCTTAGATACTCACCGTACATCTGGAAGGCACCATAAGCCGCTCCAGCCATAACGAAAACGATCAACGTCAGCATGATCCGCACTGGCCACGTGCTCACCTTAACCTTCTCGGCATAGTAACCTGGGCGAACGATATCCTGCCCTTGGGCGCGCTTATTAGTCCGATGGGTGTCGACATCATCTCGGTCTGGGACGATGGGAGGGATATTACCTAGATCGTGGTTATCTTTCATAGTCCGGCATTATCCTAGAAATCCTCAGCGCATTCCATCCCCGCGACCACTCAATAGCTAAGTATTCTAGCCGGTGGTAGACTGCAAAACAGCCTACCAACAGCGTGCCGCGTGCCGCTATGGGTACAAAAATAAACGAATAAACAAGCCCTGGAGCCTCACTATGGAATTAGGAGATTTAATATCTTATCTATTTCGCTGGATTCATTTTTTTGCTGGAATCACCTGGATCGGCATTCTCTACTACTTTAATTTTGTACAGACAGAGTTCTTCAAAGAAACCGATGCCGCAGCCAAGTCGTCGGCGATTTCAAAACTCGTCCCTAGGGCTCTGTGGTGGTTCCGCTATGGCGCGCTATTCACCTTCCTATCCGGTTTAGCTCTAATGGGCTTTCTTGGCAGTGCAGTGAATTTCTACATCATGATTGGCATGCTCCTGGGCACGCTAATGTTCCTAAATGTCTGGATGATCATCTGGCCAGCACAGAAGATCGTTATAGCTTCAACCGACGCTGTAATTGGCGGCGGTGAAGCAGATCCGGCAGCCGCAGGCGCTCTCGCTAAGGCTGGCCTAGCATCGCGCACTAACACATTATTCTCTCTTCCTATGTTGTTCTTCATGGGCGCGTCAGCGCATCTAGGTGGTGCAGGACGGCTACCCATGTCGATGGAAGATGGAGTTGGCAGTCTCGCGCAAATCCTCTGCCTAGTCTTAATTCTCGGCCTGGAATTCAACGCCATCAAAGGCAAGCAAGGCCCGATGACAAGTGTAGTTGGAGTAATTCATATGGGGGTCATCCTCACTGCCGTGCTCGTGCTTATCATGCAATTCCTTCCATAACAGATACACACTACACGCACCGCTAGCGTCAATCGCTACGGTTCGTGTAGTGTGAAATACTTCGCCTTTCAATATTACTTCAGGCACTTCCCCTCCTTCATTTTCTGTTAGAATAGGCACCTCGTGGCACAGCTGGACACCCCGTTACTACGAAGAAGCGGTCTGGAAATCGGTCCGTATTTGCCTTGTATTTGTAACTAATTAATTGAATGAGGAAATTATGAATCTAGAATTACCTGAGCTTCCTTTTGCAAAAGAAGCGTTAGAGCCACACATGTCTGCCAATACCTTGAATATTCATCACGGCAAGCATCACAACGCTTATGTAGTAAAAGGCAACGAACTACTGGCTGAAGCAAACATTTCTGCTAACAGCCTGGAAGAACTGGTAAAAGAAACTGCCAAAGCAGGCGGCCCCCTATTTAACAATGTAGGCCAGCACTACAATCACAGCTTCTTCTGGAACAGCCTTAGCGCTTCCGGTGGCGGCGCTCCAAGCGGAGATATCGCAGCACAAATAGATGAAGCCTTCGGCAGCTATGACAACTTCAAGGCTGAATTTATAGCAGGTGGCATGGGACAATTCGGCAGCGGTTGGGTATGGCTAGTAAGCGATGGTGGAAAGCTCAAGATCGCTAAGTCTGCCAACGCTGAGACGCCACTAACCGATGGCGCTACTCCAATCTTAGTCTGTGACGTATGGGAACACGCCTACTACCTAGACTTCCAAAACCGCAGACCTGACTTCCTAGGCTCCTTCCTAGACAACCTAGTAAACTGGGACTTCGCCAACGAAAACCTAGCGAACGCTTAAGAATCAATCTTAAGCAGAAATGAAAAAAGGCAATACTTTGCAGTATTGCCTTTTTTTCTGATCGAAATTCCGACCAACCAGTATCCAAATTTGTCCGTTGGAGAAAGGATTGAGCACTCCTGGCAAGGCGGCTTAGGGACCCGAAGCGCAGTGTAATTAACCTACATGAGCATCGGAAGCCCTATCCCAAACAGTACACCTCCCTCAGAAACGAAAAAAGGACAGAACCAATCAGTCCCATCCTTTCTCTTGATCGAAATTCCGATCAACCAGTCTTCAAAATCGGTCTCTGGGGCGAGGATTGAACCTTCCTGGCAAGGCGGCTTAGAGACCCGAAGCGCAGTGTAGTTAACCTACATGAGCATCGGAAGCCCTATCCCAAACAGTACACCTCCCTCAGAAACGAAAAAAGGACAGAACCAATCAGTCCCATCCTTTCTCTTGATCGAAATTCCGATCAACCAGTCTTCAAAATCGGTCTCTGGGGCGAGGATTGAAC